>ERZ1034363.125-NODE-125-length-52500-cov-14.246285_pt1 | contig 52500 bp, 60 predicted proteins | sample MGYA00520616_ERZ1034363 | MGnify/ENA primary metagenome ERZ1034363 (study PRJEB33736, sample SAMEA104284506) | Azolla filiculoides | biome: Urban; feature: Water surface; material: Ditch water | place: Netherlands | collected 2015-10-28 | depth 0-0.1 m ...
TCATGTGTGAGTGGTGCTTTCTACTTATGTTGTTATTATAACTTGTTGAAGAAGGATACTTTCACAGTCTCTACAGCTTGGCAAAAACACAAAACGATTTAGCTTTTTACGCCGCGTATCGGCATATTGACAATCAAGCCCGCACCGATATTCGCCGTATTTTTCAGCAATTTAAACTCGAATTACACCCCGTCGTGGAATGATTGGATATGATGATGTCGTGCTTAAATCAAGACACTGCGTTATCACCGGGCGATACGTTAAGCTTTTCCACGTTGCTGCAAATTATTGAACAAAATCAATCACAAGCCGATAAATTACAATCGTTTGCTAAATTTAAAGACTTTTCCGGCAGCGATGATTCCGCCAAATCACGGTTGGAAAAACTGCTCGGCACGCTTAATAAATGGGGTTATTTAACCCTTGCGAACCGCGATACGCTGATTTATCAAGTCACGGGTAAACTCGATTATTTTTATCAAGCGTTGCAGTTTATTCAAGAGCACGAAAACATCTCAATTGAACAACTTGCTGCGTTATCTTAAGACTTAGGAACGAGTACAAATCAACTTAGGCAAGTTTGTTTTTAAAATCGCTGAGGTCAGGACTGGTAGTCCTAAAGTTGCCGAGTTTATTTCGTGCGCATCCCTTAGCTGTGGCTTGGTTGGGAAAAATAATTTTTTAAAATACAAACAGGCTGACTAATAAATCTCAGAATCAAGCAAATCTTCAACATAATCATTCGCTGGATAATGAAAATGCACAGGGCCGTCCGCCGCACCATTCATAAATTGCTGCACCCATTCGGAAGGCGAGTTTTCAATTTCGTGTGGTGTGCCCTCACCCACTATTTTTCCTTGTGAAATCACATAGATATAATCCGCAATTGCCGCCGTTTCTTGTACATCGTGAGAAACAATAACGCTGGTTAATCCTAATGTGGTGTTCAAATCTTTGATAAGCTGCACTAACGCGCCCATTGAAATCGGGTCTTGTCCGGTGAATGGCTCATCATACATAATCATTTTTGGGTCTAACGCAATCGCTCGCGCCAATGCTACCCGCCTTGCCATGCCGCCCGATAGTTCATTTGGCATTAATTCTCTCGCACCACGCAAACCCACAGCATGAAGTTTCATTAACACTAACGTCCGAATCATCGACTCCCCAAGCTTGGTATGTTCACGCAACGGAAATGCCACGTTGTCATACACATTCATATCGGTCAGCAACGCGCCACTTTGAAATAACATGCCCATTTGTTTTCGCAGCGTATACAACTCATTGCGGCGCAACGTGTGCACGTTTTGTCCATCGACCATGATTTTTCCGGCATCAGGATAAAGCTGCCCACCGATGAGCTTTAATAACGTGGTTTTGCCCGTGCCGCTAGGCCCCATAATCGCGGTAATTTTGCCGCGTTGAATATTTAAGGAAATATTGTCAAAAATGGGTCTTCCGCTGCGCGAAAAACTTAAATTTTCCACCAAAACTAGATTATTGTCAGAACTCACGGGCATCATCGCGTAAAATTTCAAAAGGCTATTTTCTATGACGAATCAACTTTAAGTCAAACTATTGTCATTGTAGGTCGCGACATAACGCTTATAACCGTGTCATAATAACCGTGTCGTAATAATTCATTTTTCAAGTCAGATGTATGCTTATTAATTCTCTCACCCTGATTGCTAGTTTGATTGCACTGTTTTTTTCTGCAAACAAATTTGTCACAGGAGCCGCTTCAATTGCGAGAAATTTCAATTTATCACCGTTGCTGATTGGTTTAACTATTGTTGGATTTGGCAATTCAATTCCTGAAATTTTAGTCTCAGGCATTGCTTCGTTTGACGGCAGTTATGCAATAGGTGTGGGAAATGCTTTAGGCTCTAATATCGCAAATATTGGTTTGGTGTTAGCGTGTACTGCGTTGGTGAAACCATTAAACTTTGATTCGGGCATCTTAAAGCGCGAGTTGCCCATTTTAATGGCGATTAGTTTGATTTGTTACTTTATCGCCTTTGACGGTTTAGGACGTGGCGATAGTTTGTTGCTGGTGATTTCTTTGGTGGTGTTTTTTGTTTGGTTAATACGCACCGCAAAAAAAGAAGAGTTTGATGGTGCATACTCAAAAGAACTGAAAACAAGATTGCCGGATACCCTAACCGTTAAAAAAGCATGGTTTTATTTTGGCGCAGGATTAGCTGGATTATTAATCAGCTCTAAATTGGTGGTGTGGGCAGCCGCAAATGTGGCGCATCTTGCTGGTGTGAGTGAGCTTATCATTGGTTTAACTGCCGTCGCACTCGGTACAAGTTTGCCTGAGTTAGCAACCTCTATCAGCAGTGTGCTGAAAAAAGAAGATGATTTAGCGGTTGGCAATATTATTGGCTCAAATATTTATAACTTATTAGCGGTTTATTCATTGCCCGGTTTGTGGGCATCACAAGCAGTGCCTGAAGGCATGATGATGCGAGATTTCCCCGTAATGCTTGGCTTAACTGCCGTGCTGTTTGTGCTAGGTAAAGGCTTTAATAATAAAGCAGGTATTATCAATCGTTGGGAAGCGGCTATTTTGCTGGTGGCTTACTTTGGCTATCAATGGTTTATTTATCAAAGTGTTACAACAATTGCAACGCTTTAGGATAAACCAACTATGAAGATAGATGAGCTTGGTATCCGTGAGCTAGGGCTTGCGGTGATAAAACTGGAAACAGAAGCGGTTGCTGCCCTGGCTGAACAAATCAATGAAAATTTTGTCACGGCTTGCAAATTGATGATGCAATGCAAAGGCAGAATTGTCGTGATGGGAATGGGAAAATCCGGTCATATCGGTGGCAAAATTGCTGCAACGCTTGCCAGCACAGGCACTCCGGCTTTTTTTGTCCATCCGGGTGAGGCAAGTCATGGTGATTTAGGGATGATTACTCCGCAAGACGTGGTGTTGGCGTTATCAAATTCCGGTGAAACTAACGAAGTTTTGTTAATTTTGCCAATTATCAAACGCTTAGGTGTGCCGCTGATTGCGATGACGGGCAATCCTGTTTCAACTTTAGCCAAATTTGCCACCATCCATATTAACGTTTCTGTGACACAAGAAGCATGTCCGCTTGGATTAGCTCCCACGTCTAGCACCACCGCCGCTTTAGTAATGGGCGATGCGTTGGCTATTTCACTTTTGCAAGCCAAAGGTTTTACCCGTGATGATTTTGCGTTATCACATCCTGGCGGCAGTTTAGGAAAACGTTTATTACTGCTAGTCGGTGATATTATGCACACCGGAGCGCAAATTCCTGTGGTAGCAGAAACTGCGCAAATGGATACAGTGCTGTTGGAAATGACCGAAAAAAAACTAGGCATGACCGCAGTAGTGAATGCAGATAATCAGGTGGTAGGGATTTTTACGGATGGTGATTTGCGGCGAATGTTGCGAAAAAATTTAGCCTTGCAAACAACGATCATTTCAACTGTGATGACGGCAAATTGCACCGTGATTCAAGAAAATTTATTAGCCGCAGAAGCCATGCAAATTATGGAGAAAAAAAATATTAATGCGTTGTTAGTTGTTGATGAAAAACAGCATTTAATCGGCGCATTAAACATGCACGATTTGATTCATTCGGGGATAGTCTAAATGCAGGATGTGATTGAAAAAGCTAAAAAATTAAAACTGTTGATTCTGGATGTCGACGGCGTGTTGACGGATGGAAAATTATTTTTTGATGACAATGGCAAAGAATATAAATCCTTCCACGCGCGTGATGGACACGGAATTAAATTGCTACAGCAAACAGGCGTGGAAGTGGCGGTGATTTCAGGACGAAAATCTTTATCGGTTGCATTGCGGATGAAGAGTTTAGGTATTAATCATGTTTATCAAGGACATGAAGATAAACGTGCCGCGTTTGCAGAAGTTTTGCAAAATGTTGGCGTTACCGCAGAACAAACAGCGCATGTGGGTGATGATTTATTAGATTTGCCGATTATGACTCGCGTAGGACTTGCGATTGCCGTGCAAGATGCTAATTTTGCAGTCAAAGCTCATGCGCATTGGTGTACACAAACCTGTGGCGGACAAGGAGCGGTTCGGGAAGTTTGTGATTTTATTATGCAGGCGCAAGGAAGTTTTGATAGCATTTTAAAAAACTATCTAAGCTGAAAATGAATTTCTCTTTTTTATCTGATAACCTATTTTTACGCGATTTAAAGATTTACAGCTTTGTTGCTCTGTTAGCTGCAATCTCGTGGGGAATTGTGGAGATGGTTCGCTCGCAACATCAATCTCACGAAACTACGGTTGAAGTAGTTAAGCACAGTGCAGATTATTTTAGCAAAGGCTACCTTAGAAAAGACTTAAATGAGCAAGGACGGCTAAAAAGCCAGTTATCGGCACAAAGCATCCTGCACTACAGTGATGATGGCACAACGCATATCGAACAACCGAAGCTTACTTTATATAATGCTGACCCCGCTATACCACCTTGGGTGGTAAAATCTGAAACCGGCATTTTATCGCCAGACGGTGAAGATTTATTTTTAAAAGGTAAAGTTTTTATTGATCGAGCTAAAGGGGCAGGAACATCGCAGATGATCATTAAAACTTCCAATTTGCGAGTTAAACCTAAAACAAGTTATGCAACAAGTGAGGAGTGGGCTGAGATAATTTCGCCACCGCATCGCACTGAAAGCACTGGCATCGAAATTACTTTTAAAAAACCCATTCATATAAAAATGCTGTCAAGAGTTAAAAGTCGTTATGAACTTCATTAAAACAAAAGCTTGTTTTTTACTATTCTGCGCGGGCGTTGCATCGTATAGTTCAGTTGTTTTTTCATTGGAAAATGACCATCAACAACCAATTTATATTGATTCAGACACCGCTGCTTATGATGAAAAAACCAGCATTAGCACCTACACGGGCAATGTGATTTACAGCCAAGGCTCATTAATTGTGCATTCTGATGTGATGACGTTTTATATGAAAAACGGTGAAATCACGAAAATTGTTGTCAACGGAAAACCTGCGACTTTCAAGCAAACACCAGGGGCTGGCAAAGAAGATATTAACGGTCGCTCTTTAATTGGTGAATATTACCCGCCTACTGCAAAACTATTTTTGATTAAAGAAGCGGTGGTTTGGCAAGGTGGCAACAAATCGAGTAGTGACTTAATTGTGTATGACACTAAAAATTCTGTGATTAAAGCCGGCGATACCACAACTGGCTCTAAACGTGTGCGCACAATATTTGAACCTAACAAAGAAAAGAAATAACAAAGTATGGCAAGCTTAACCGCGAAACGACTCATTAAAGAATATAATAAGCGCAATGTTGTCAATGGTGTTTCACTCCATGTGAACACAGGTGAAATTGTTGGATTATTAGGGCCTAATGGCGCAGGTAAAACCACCAGTTTTTATATGTTAGTGGGACTAATCAAGGCAGATAAAGGCTCAATTGTGTTAGATGGACAAGATATTACCGTCTATCCTATGCACAGCCGAGCAAAATTAGGAATTGGTTATTTACCCCAAGAAGCCTCGGTGTTTCGCAAATTAAGTGTCGCGGATAATTTGCGCGCGGTATTACAATTGCGCACCGATGTGAGTCGTGGCGAAGTTGAAATTATTATCGACCAGCTTTTGAATGAGCTCAGCATTTCGCATTTACGCAATCAAATTGCCTTAGGGCTTTCAGGCGGCGAGCGGCGACGGGTCGAAATTGCCAGAGCCTTAGCAACCAATCCTTTATTTATACTTCTTGATGAACCTTTTGCCGGCGTTGATCCACTTTCTGTCATCGACATTAATAAAATTATTGTGCATTTGAAAGAACGCGGCATCGGCATTTTGATTACTGAACATAATGTGAGAGAAACGTTGGGCATTTGCGATAGAGCTTATATTTTGAACGAGGGACGAGTGATTGCAGAAGGAAGTGCCGAAGAAATTGTGGCAGATGACGAAGTACGAAAAGTCTATTTAGGCGAAAATTTTAGCCTCTAAGAGTGTAACTGATGAAACAATCTTTACAACTGCGCATGGGGCAGCATTTAACAATGACCCCGCAACTACAGCAGGCGATTAAGTTATTACAACTATCAACCCTTGATTTACAACAAGAAATTCAGCAAGCTTTAGAATCTAACATCATGCTGGAAATTGATGAAGAAGAAACTGCTAACGAGCATGTTGTAGAACTTCCCCTTGATAGTTTCCCCTTAAATAATGAAATCAGCGAGCCTACCTCAACTGATTTGCCGGAAACAACCAGTTTTGATGAGTTAAGCTTTGAAACCAACTGGGAAAATGCCTATGAAGAAGCCTTAACGCTGTCAGCGGCAACCTATTCAGATGAATTTGATTTTGAAGTGCAACATAGCAAAGCACAAACCTTGCAAGAACATTTGCTCTGGCAGCTTGAATTAAGCCCCACATCAGAAAAAGACCAAGCCATTGCCATTGCCATTATTGATGCGATTAATGAAAAAGGCTATTTAAGCACCACATTAGAAGATATTTATGCGGGCTTATTAGAACAAATGGACGATTTGGATTTTGACGAAGTGCAAGCCGTGCTGCATAAAGTGCAAAGTTTTGAACCCACAGGGATTGCCGCGTTTGATTTAGCAGAATGCTTAACCTTGCAACTGCTGCAATTGCCGCAACTTACCCCGCATCGCGACAAAGCGATTAAGCTGGTAAAACAGTATTTAAATTTATTAGCCGATCAAAGCCAAGAAAAGCTGATGAAATTGCTGGATGTGTCTGAATCACAATTAGGGCAAATTATCAGCTTAATTAGACACTTAGATCCAGAACCGGGTAGAAAAATACAACAGCAAGATGTGCAATATATTGTGCCTGATGTATTTGTGATTAAGCGCGAAGGCGTTTGGCAAGTGCATTTAAACCCTGATATTGCACCTAAATTACGAATTAATCCGTTTTATGCAGGGATGATTAAACGCTCTGACAGCAGCCAAGATAACACTAGCATGAAAAATCATCTGCAAGAAGCAAAATGGTTTATCAAAAGTTTACATGGCAGAAATGATACTTTGTTAAGAGTGGCGCAATGTATTGTGGAAAAACAAAATGACTTTTTGGAGTATGGCGCAATCGCCATGCGACCTATGGTGCTGCGTGATGTTGCTGAAGAACTGGAATTGCACGAGTCAACCATTTCCAGAGTCACCACCCAAAAATACATGCACACACCGAATGGCATTGTTGAATTTAAACATTTCTTTTCCAGCCATGTTTCCACCTCTGAAGGCGGCGAATGTTCTGCTACAGCTATTAGAGCGTTTATTAAAGAATTAATTGCTAATGAACTACCCGCGAAACCGCTAAGTGATGATAAAATATCTAAGCTGTTGCAGGAAAAAGGTATTAATGTTGCTAGGCGTACCATTGCTAAATATAGAGAAGCAATGTCTATTGCAGCATCAAATGAACGAAAACGAGTTTTGTAACATAAAATACCCACAAAAAACTGATAAGTTTTCTTAAAAAATCTGTCAGCGTTAAAGAAACTTAGCCTAAAAGCAGTATCTCCTAAAAGTGATTTTGGGAGCGAATTAAATAATATTTTTTTTAAGTAGGAGATTATCCATGCAAGTAAGTATCACAGGCCGCCATTTAGAAGTCACCGATTCGCTAAAAGCTCATGTTGAAGAAAAAATTAGCAAATTAAAACGTCATTTTGACCATGTTACTGATGTACATGTGATTTTAGGCGTAGAAAAAATGGAACAAAAAGCCGAAGCGACGGTACAAATTAGTGGTGCTACGTTATTTGCTGAAGACCATCAGGAAGATATGTATGTAGCGATTGATAATATGGTGGATAAATTAGATCGCCAAATTATTAAACATAAAGAAAAAATTAGCGCACATCGTTAATTTTATACAGATGTAGAGACGCAACGCTTGCGTCTCTACTATCAACTCACATCAGGTAGCCTTTCCCATGAAACTGTTAATCGTCAGCGGGCTTTCTGGTTCAGGAAAAAGCATAGCCTTAGACACATTAGAAGACTGCGGCTATTACTGCATAGACAATCTCCCCGTCAGTTTATTAGAAAACTTTGTCAGCTACATTATTCTGGTAGAAAAACAAACCTACGCCAAAACAGCGATTGGTATAGATGCCAGAAATCAAACCGAAAGCTTAATTGATTTTGCCGACCGCCTTGAATTTATTCGCAGACAAGGCATAGATTGTGATGTGATGTATCTGCAAGCCGAAGAAGCAACCTTGCTTAAGCGTTATAGCGAAACCCGCCGCAAACATCCTTTATCCGCGCGTGATATTCCACTTACTGAAGCAATCAAACTTGAAGAAGCCATGTTGCGCCCTGTTGCACAATGCGCTACCCGCGTGTTAGATACCAGCAAAACCCACTGCCATCAACTGCGTGAACTGATAAAAAATCAAATCGGTGAAAAAAATCAGTATCATTTATCCTTGCAATTTCAATCATTTGGCTTTAAACACGGTGTGCCACTAGATGCAGATTTTGTATTTGACGCACGTTGTTTGCCGAATCCTTATTGGCTGAATGAACTGCGTGGTTTAACGGGTAAAGATTTGCCAGTGATTGAGTTTTTGCAGCAACAGCAATATGTACAAGACTTATTCAATGATATTGTTGCATTTGTAGAACGCTGGGCACCGCGATTTGAAGCCGAAAATCGCAGTTATTTAACCATCGCCATAGGCTGCACAGGTGGGCAACACCGTTCGGTTTATCTCACTGAGGCTTTAGCCAAGCACTTTCAAAAAATCAACTTAAACATTATTATTCGCCATCGAGAACTGTCATAACATAAGAAACGAAAATTTAATCAGTCAAACAGAAGTAAAAAATCTTTAGTTTTTTGAATTACATCAATAGCTGAAGCTATTAGACTCCAGTCCAAAAATTTATCTTTATAAATTTTCCTTTCTAAGCAGTTCGTTCACTCTTCAATTCTTCAAATTTCACCTTTCATTATGTCTACTACAATCAAACAAGATAATAACAAGTACCAACTCGAACAAGTCATCGCGCTGTTAGAAAAAGGCTCGATGTATGAGATTAGAAATTTAATTCATTCCAGTTATCCGGCTGAAACCGCAAATATTATTGAATCGCTTGAAATTGAAGACAGAGGCAAAATTTGGTCAGTTATTCCACCGAGCGTAATGGGAGAAATCCTCGTTAAATTGCATGTGGAAGTGGCTGCGGGCTTGATAAAAATCACTGATCGTAACGATTTAATTCAAGCCACCGAAAGTTTAGAAGCTGATGAAAGAGTTGAATTATTACAGGTTTTGCCTGAACCCTTATTGTCACAAGTTTTAGAATCTATTGGCGCAGTTGAGCGCAAACAGTTGGAATCAGCATTATCTTATGATGAAGACACCGCTGGTGGCATGATGTCGCTGGAAGTGTTAACGGTACGAAGCGATGTTTCGTTAGATGTAGTGCTACGTTATTTGCGCAAACGCGGTGAAATTCCCAATGGCACAGACAGTTTAATTGTTGTTGATAGAAATCATCATTTTCAAGGATTGCTGCCTTTGGCAAGTTTATTAATTAAAGATGCGGCATTAAAAGTGCATGATGTGATGAATACTGAAGTTTTAGGCATCCCTTATCAAATGCCAGCCTCAGAAGTCGCGCTAGTGTTTGAACAACGCGAAATGTTATCTGCGCCGGTGTTAAGTAGTGCTGGCGTGGTGTTGGGAAAAATCACGCTGGAAGATGTGCTTAAAGTGATTCGCTCTGAGTCAGGACATTCTCTGATGAGTATGGCGGGGTTAGATGAAGAGCAAGATATGTTTGCGCCAGTTGTCACCAGCTCCAAACGACGTGCGGTTTGGTTAGGCATCAATCTGTTTACTGCTTTTTTAGCGTCGTGGGTCATTGGATTATTTGAAGCGACAATAGATCAAATTGTCGCACTAGCGGTGTTAATGCCGATTGTTGCCAGTATGGGCGGTATTGCGGGCAGTCAAACATTAACGTTAGTGATTCGGGGTTTAGCATTACGGCAAGTCAACAGTGCCAATGCTAAAAAACTATTGGTCAAAGAATTGTCAGTAGGTGCCCTAAATGGGGTGTTGTGGGCGGTAATCGTCGCCATTATTGCAGGAGTTTGGTTTCATAGTGCAAGTTTAGGAGTGTTATTGGGAGCCGCAATGGTCATCAATTTGGTTTGTGCCGCGTTTGCAGGGGCAACTATTCCGTTAGCTTTAAATAGAGTTGGCATAGATCCTGCGTTAGCAGGAGGGGTGTTACTAACAACTGTAACAGATGTCGTTGGGTTTATGGCATTTTTAGGATTAGCAACACTCTTTTTGTTATAGATGAACCAGAAAAAATATTAACAGGAATAGATGATAAGTGACGTTTTTTGTAACAGGTTTTATAAATCAAATAGCTAAACTTATCTTACTTTTCTTTAGAATAAAAAAGCTTTAAATAAAACGTTAAATATCTTTTTTTCTTAAGTGTTCATTGTGACGTATCCTCCACTTCAAAACAAAAACACTTTCAATCATGACAACTGAAGAGATTAAAACTGAAGAAAGACGCGGGCAAGCTCGGCGGTCTACTGACAGAGCAACTGACGAATTAAAAGCTATTTATTCCTCGCTCAAATACATTACCGATGGCATTATTTTGCTCAATCACGATGGCAGTGTGTATTTTGCAACTGAGCAAGCTCAAAACATTGTTGAAACCATAAAACATCTGATTCGGGTGGATGACAAAATAACGTTTAGCCGGCATCACGATTATGATCGATTTACTAAATTTTTAGCACAATTGAATAGTGAAGACTTAACTATTAAGGAATCCGCAGAACAATGTGTGTTTATGTTAGATCGCGAGGGAAGTCAAGCGGCTGTTATTTTGACGTGTTTTTCATTTAGAGGCGATGAAAATCGCATTATCATCGTTGTTCACGATCCACAAAAAAGCGTTCCACAATGGGCTGCCTTTGCAGAGTTTTTTAAACTCACTCAGACTGAATTGCGCCTGTGTTTGGCATTGACGGAAGGTTTCACTTTAAATAGCTATAGTGAAAAATATCATGTTTCAATCAATACAGCACGTTCACAGCTCAAAGCCATTTTCTCAAAAACAGAAACGCGCCGCCAAGCTGATTTGTTAAGGTTGATTTTTAGTTTTACTCGCCATTAAAAGGAATAATGTTGCCTCTACTCAGATATGAGCTTTTTTCTATGTTTGCAATTTCATATTAGGCAGTTCTACATCTGCATCATCGTGTGTTAATTCGGGAGTAGTTCAGCCTGTGATTGCTCGCGCCCAGCTTTTCTAAATCAAAAACTTAGCTGTTTTTAGCTTAATCTTGCTTAAGCTAAAGCCTGTCTTCTGCATCAAATGACTGCTCTTTTGAGTTTGCCGTCAGCATCGGCACAAACAAAAAATGTCACTAAATTCCACAAACATCATTTTTTCTCACTTGTGCGTTAATATCTTCTTTCGGATTCTAACGACTTTATTGCACAAATAGACGAAATCAAGCAAACTCTACCATCCAAAGCAAAGCCTCAATCTGCATGATTGAAAGCTACGTCAAACTGTTAAATCCTGATAGTTTTATACCTAACTTTGAATTACACAACAAATCTGCCACGTTTCATACACGTTAGAAAACAAAATTCTGTAAATTCTGTTCCTGAAAGGGGAAAATAGTCGCTGCCTAGAATCAACTTATCAAAAAATCCAAATTGCCAACACTCTGTTCTACCCGCCGAAAAATACAAAACGACATCCTTTCAAGCTATTTATGCACAAAATAACCCTGTCATTTTCGCACATACTATGATTATCACCATTGCCAACCGTGAATTTAAAAGCCTATTTTTATCGCCCCTCGCGTGGTCAATATTAGGCATTCTGCAATTTATTTTTGCGTTTTTATTTCTCTCGCAAGTTGAATCGTTTGTCGCCTATCAAGCGAAACTAGCCGAAATTCAAAGTGCGCCGGGCATAACTGATGTCATCATTACGCCTTTATTTGCCAACGCGGGCGTGATTTTATTATTAGTCATTCCGCTGCTCACCATGCGCTTGATTTGCGAAGAACGCCGCAATAAAACCCTCACCTTATTATTGTCCGCACCGTTATCAAATCGCGATATTATTTTGGGCAAATATTTAGGCGTATTAGGATTATTACTGCTCATTATTAGCTTAATCACGTTAATGCCATTATCGTTAATCATTGGCACGCAATTAGATTGGGGAAAATTTTTCAGCAGTATTTTGGCGTTGATTTGCTTAGTTGCCGCATTTGCCTCAGTCGGACTCTATATGTCCTGCATTGCACCCCATCCCACCATTGCCGCACTCGGCAGTTTTGGATTGTTATTGCTGCTTTGGATTTTAAACGCCAGTGCCAGCTTGCAAGCGCAAACTAGCGAACTCTTTGAATACATGTCGATTTTAAAACACTTTCAATCACTGCAAACTGGCTTAATCAACACAACTGACTTAAGCTATTTTATTCTGTTTACCGCGACTTTTTTGCTGCTCAGCATTCGCCGCCTTGATAACGACCGCCTGCAAAAATGAAATTATCTGCTCGATTGCATCACTCTTTATATTTAAAAAACTTCAGCATCAGCGCGATTATTTTCGCAATTCTGTGTGGATTGGCATTTTTAAGTTATCGCTATAACCATGAAGTCGACATCACCGCCAATGGCAGCAACACCTTATCGGCTGGTACGCAAAAAGTTTTAGCCAGCTTGCCCGATCCCGTGTTGATTACGGTCTATATTAAAACCGCGCACCCATTGAAACGGCAAATCAAACCGTTATTGGAGCGTTATCGCAACTATAAAGCCAATTTCAACATTAAATTCGTTGACCCGGAAATGAATTTGGAAAAAGCGCGTGAGTTAAAGATCGGCTCGCAAGGCTTAATTGTTGCCGAATATCAAGGTCGCTCAGAAAAAATCAGTTTTTTAGATGAATCAACCCTGAGCAATGCTTTATTGCAATTAGGCAATGGCAAAGAACGCTGGGTAAGTTTTTTAACCGGTCACGGTGAACGCTCTCCCATCGGCGTGGCAAATTTTGACTTGGGCAGTTTTGGCAAAGAACTCGAACTGCGCAATATTAAAGCGCAACCGCTCAATTTAGCGGAAGTGGGTACAATTCCTGATAATTCTGCGGTTTTGGTGTTAGCCGCGCCGCGTATGGCATTGCTGGCGGGTGAGTTGCAATTGCTTGAAGACTATCTTGCTAAAGGTGGGAATCTTTTAGTGTTGACTGACCCTGATGACAAAAATATCGCTGTAATAGAACATGCAATAGGTGTGCATAAATCCGCCGGAGCGTTGGTAGACGCTAGTTCAAAACTGTATGGAATTAACGACCCTAGTTTTGTGTTGGTGAGCAAATACAGTCGCCATCCCATCACCCAAGGCATGGAAAATAATATTACGGTTTATCCGGCTGCCGCTGCGTTAGTGGTTGATAAAAACAGTGGGTTTGATGCTGTGCCGATTTTACAAAAAGATAGCGCAATACTGGGCTATGCCTTGACGCGCGATATTCAAGGCAAAAATCAGCAGCGCGTTGTGATTATTGGTGATGGCGATTTTTTATCGAATACGTTTTTGGGCAATGTTGGCAATGCGGAATTAGGAATGCGGATTCTGAATTGGCTGACGCATGATGATCAATTTATTGATGTGCCGATTAAACAAGCGACCGGCAAAAGCTTGCAGCTCAGCCCCATTGCGATAGGGATGATTGGCGTATTTTTTTTACTGGTGATGCCGCTGGGTTTGATGGGAACGGGATTTTGGGTGTGGCGTAGTCGCAAACGGCGATAGTTTTAACCTCGGTTATGGAGTCAAAAGTCGCGATTTTTGACTCCACACATGTTTGTTATGCACAAATAAAACACCTGATATAACTCACGGATGTAACGAAAAACGGATGGTTTGTTGATGAGATAAATTCTGAAATTTTTCAAGACGACTGGTCGTCTTAAGAATTTTTTGCTGAGTTTATATCTGAATTGCTTTTGCAGTTATGAAATTAAAAATGGAGTACAACAGCTTTAGCTGTTGGCGGTCAAAAATAGCTAAAGCTATTTGACTCCTAAATACCTTAAATTTTTCTGTATTTACTTAGTATTTTCTGTGTAAAGTGCGTAACATTCGTTATTTACTTAACCTTACTTTATGGAATGGATAGATGAAAACCTTAGGCAATTTTTTCTGGTTTATTTTTGGTGGTGGATTAATGGGATTAAGCTGGTGGCTGCTCGGCGCACTGGCGTATCTCACAATTATTGGCATTCCTTGGGGAAAAGCCTGTTTTGTGATGGGGCAATTTACATTTTTCCCTTTTGGTAAAGAAGCCGTCAGCCGCCGCGAACTAACCCACACCGAGGATATAGGCACAGGGTTTTTAGGACTGATTGGCAATGTGATTTGGTTTATATTTGCCGGAATGTGGCTAGCGATTGGGCATCTTATTTCGGCATCTGCTTGTTTTATCACTATTATCGGCATTCCTTTTGGCATTCAGCATGTAAAACTGGCAATTATCGCCCTTGCGCCGATAGGAAAAACCATTGTTAGCACATAATCCGCGCCGTTAAAACTCGCTATGCGCATCACCTCGAAAATCTCGCATTATCACAAAGGCTTTCTCGCGCTGATTCTCGCGCCGTTTTTATGGCTGCAAATGTATTTTCACGCCCTTGAAGAATGGCTGACCGATATTATTTACACGCAACTGTTTAAACCTAAGACCACTTACAGCGAAATCACTCATGTGCTTGCTTATTGCTGTTTTTCGGTGTTTTCAATGTTGGCGTATTACAAACAACTGAGCCAATATATCTCATTGATTTTATACAGCTTATGGTTAATAAATTATTTTTCTGCCAAATTCCGCATCGGCTTGTATGTCGATAAGCCAGTTTTGGTACGCGTGGAGCGCAAAGAACAGTCGTGGCAATGGAGTTTATTGCTGAAAAATCAGCTGCAAAATCAACAAAGTTTTCCTTATGCAGAGATTAATTGTGTTTTGATTGCCGCCACCACTTATGGCGATGACAGTTTTAGAAACCAAGTGTTGCAAGTGTGGCATGTGCATTTGCAAACAAAAGACGAACAAAATTGGGTGGTGTATCAAGCGGCAACCATTCAACAAGCGTTAAACCAAGCCGTCAGCCTTGCAGCGGAATTTAACACCAGAGTGAAAATTGCCGAAAGTTATGGCTCAGGCGAATTAGCCGACATAGATTTAGCTGCTCACAATCGCCCTGTTTTCGCATGGCAACGCGATATTAATCGTAGCACGATAAAAATTTATAAAAATTTTTCTACCTTGTCTTTTTTCGGATGGACACAAGCGATTTTTGCCGAATTAGGCGATTTTATTTTTATTGCCGTGTTAGCCAGCGTGATGCAGTGGTATGGAAAATTATTATTAATGCTGTTTGGGAACTCGTTAGGGTTGCGTTTGCCGCCTACTGAAACTTTAGAGCTGAGCATTTCGGCAATATTTTCACCTGACTTTGACTGGACGTTGCTCACCGTGTTTGCGATTACTTTAGGCGTATTGCTGCACAGTATTTACAAACAAAGCCGCAAATATGAAATCATCATCACCAATAAGCGCGTGCAATATCGTATCTCTGGTGAAAATAAAAGTTATTTAACCTTTAATGAATCCTTGGAGGTTTTGCTGTTGCGCGGATTTGATAAAACTTCGTTAATTATTATTAATGAGCAGTATAAAGTTTTGGAAATTACAGACTTAGAAGAGGAAGAATATGATGAGCTGTATCAAATATTACTCACCACTTAAGCGTTGAAAAATGAAGAGTTTCTATCGCGCATAAAAAAGCCTTTGCCGTTTTCACAGCAAAGGCTTTTTCAGCAAAAAACAGTGGTTTTTAGATTAAACCGTCTTTTTTAAACATGGCTCTAATACCACGCAAAGCTTGACGAGTTCTGTGTTCGTTTTCAATCAAGCTGAATCTAACGTGATCGTCACCGTGTTGACCAAAGCCCACGCCAGGAGAAACCGCCACTTTTGCTTCGTTAATCAATTTTTTGCAAAACTCCAATGACCCCATCGCTTTATAGGCTTCTGGAATCGGAGCCCACACAAACATCGTTGCTTTGGGTTTTTCAACCGTCCAGCCAATCGCGTTTAAGCCCTCACACAACACATCGCGGCGTACTTTGTACATTTCACAAATTTCTTCCACGCATTCTTGTGGGCCTTCTAACGCTTGAATTGCTGCCACTTGAATTGGAGTGAATGTGCCGTAATCCAAATAGGATTTTATTTTGGTCAATGCAGCAACTAACTCTTTGTTTCCACACATAAAACCTACGCGCCAGCCTGGCATGTTATAGCTTTTTGAGAGCGTAAAGAATTCCACTGCAATATCTTTTGCGCCTTCCACTTCCAAAATAGAGGGAGCTTTATAGCCATCAAACACGATGTCGACGTAAGCCAAATCATGGACAACCCAAATATTGTGTTCTTTTGCAACCGCAATAATTTTTTCAAAAAAATCCAATTCCACACATTGGCTAGTAGGATTGCCCGGAAAATTCAGAATCAACATTTTGGGTTTTGGCCAAGAGTCGATGATCGCTTTTTGCAATTCTTCAAAGAAATCCACACCTGCCACTAAGGGCACATGGCGCACGTCTGCACCTGCAATCACCACGCCATACGGGTGAATCGGATAAGCTGGATTTGGCACTAACACCACATCGCCGGGCCCTAAGGTGGCTAACGCTAAATGCGCCAAGCCTTCTTTTGAGCCAATCGTGACAATCGCTTCGTTTTCTGGATTCAAATCCACATCAAAACGGCGTTTGTACCAATCGCAAATCGCTTTGCGTAGGCGCGGAATGCCTTTAGACACAGAATAACGGTGAGTATCGCCACGCTCTACAGTTTCAATCAGTTTTTTGACGATATGGTCTGGCGTAGGTTGGTCAGGGTTGCCCATGCCAAAATCAATAATATCTTCACCGGCGGCGCGGGCTTTGGCTTTTAAATCGGTAACAATACCAAAAACATAGGGAGGTAAACGGCTGATACGTTGAAATTGTTCCATGAACGGCTCTTAAAAATAGAAGGTAGTTAGAAATAGAAAGGTTTAAGTTACTGAGGTTAGCGATTTATGTCAAATAGAGTTGTTTTTGAATCTTATGGATTTTAACTGTTTTCTGTGCTTTGAAAGAATGATTTAAGCGGATAAGATTTTTTGCACACGTTCTAAATCTTCTAAAGTATCCACTCCGGCTGGCGGCGTTTGCGCAACCGTTTTCACCAACACAGATTCGCCATGCCACAAAATCCGCAATTGTTCTAGCGATTCAATGCTTTCCAAGGGCGAAGTTTGCCATGCACAATAACGTTGCAAAAAACCAACCGTATAAGCATACATACCAATATGGCGTAAATAAGGAATGGAAGTGCTGACAATTTTTTCCGCACTGCCGAAACTGGCGCGACACCAAGGAATCGGCGCACGGCTGAAATATAAAGCGTAGTCGTGTTTATCTGTCACCACTTTCACGGCGTTTGGATTAAAAATTTCCTCCGTATCGTTAATTTCAGCGGCTAAGGTGGCGATGCCGGCTTTATGTTGTCCGGCTAACGCAAAAGCCACATCTCGGATATAAGTCGGCGGAATTAACGGCTCATCACCTTGTAAATTAACGATAATATCGTCTTCATGCCAGCCGAAATGCGCTGCGACTTGCGCGATTCTTTCCGTACCGCTTTGATGCTGCGGGTCAGTCATCACTACAGAGATGCCTAAACTTTCCACCGCGCTAAAAATGCGTTCGTCATCGGTTGCCACCACCACTTCATCGGCATGAGCTTCTAAAGCGCGTTGACAAACATGCGCAATCATCGGTTTGCCAGCAATGTCCAGCAACGGTTTACCCGGCAAGCGCGTTGAGCCATAGCGGGCAGGAATCACGACTTTAAACGGGGTTTTCATTTGTGCAACGCATCCATTTCATCGTGTGACAAACTGCGTGCTTCTTCTTCCAGCATCACTGGAATGCCATCGCGCACGGGAAAAGCCAAGCCATCGGCTCTGCAAATCAGTTCTTGTTGTTCAGCTTTGTAAATCAAAGGGCTTTTGCACAAAGGGCAGGCGAGAATATCGAGAAGTTTTTTGTCCATTATAATTTTTTGTTGATTAAGTTAAGAAGTTGGGTAAAAAAAGATTCCGGTAATTGTGCAACAATCGGTACAAACCAATGTTTATCGCTGGCAAAAGCAGTGCATTTTACGGCATCTTTTTCAGTCATAAAAACGGGCAACGCATCTTTAAAGTTGATTTGTTTCGCGGTGAAAAAATGATGATCAGGAAACGGATGATTTTTAGTGGTTAATCCTTTCGCGGTCAGCAGATTAAAAAACCGTTCAGGATTTCCAATCCCTGCAACTGCGTGACAAGATTGTCCTTTGAATTCAGCCAAGTTTTTTTCTTCGCCCGTTTTCAAATTCACTGCCATCTCTGCGACAAATTGCATGGGAATTTCCCGCGCTTCCTCAGATGTGCCATTCACCACAATCAAATCCACTTCGTTTAAGCGTTCTATCGGTTCGCGCAAAGGGCCGCCGGGTAAGCAACTGTTATTGCCAAATCGCCGCTCGCCATCAATCACCGCAATTTCAATATCGCGCTGCAAGGCATAATGCTGCAAACCATCATCGGATAAGATGATATTACAATTTTTTTCACTGATTAAAAATTGTGCAGCTTCCGCTCTTTTGGTAGCAATGGCGACAGGACAGCCAGATTTTTTCGCCATTAATATAGGCTCATCGCCCACTTGAGTAGGGCTGCTGTCTGCACTGACAGAAATCGCACCGCAATTTTTGCCGCCATAACCACGACTGATAATGCCAGGGCGAAAACCTTCTTTTGTTAAGCGTTGCGCCAGCGCAATCACCAACGGCGTTTTGCCAGTGCCGCCAACCGTAATATTACCAACAATAATCACTGGACAAGATAGTTTAGTGCTTTTTAATACGATATTTTTGCGATACAGATAACGCCGAAACCGTGTTATATCAATAAATAACATTGAAAAAGCGGTGAGCCATGAGGCGATAAAAACATCTTCATACCAGACATAACGCGCCCAACGATTGAGAGTTTTTTTAATCATTGTGAGGTCTCTGGCTCTTTGGTGGCAAAAGCAATATGCACAAAACCGACTTGGCTTGCCATATCCAAGGCTTTAATCACCGCTTGATGCGGGGTTTTACCATCGGCACTAATCACAAAAGGTGTTTCTTTAGAATAACGCGCCAAAATGTCCGCAAAATCTTTTTTCAAACTTTCGGGATCTAATTTTTCACCTTGAGCATTTTCTGCTGTAGAAACAAAATAATTGCCTTGTTTATCAATCAATAAAGTAATCACTTTATTATTTTCAACATTCGTAGGCGGTTCGCCTTTAGCTTCTGGCAAGTTAATATTAATACCTGTTTCATGGGTGAACGTGGTGGTGACAATGAAAAAAATCAACAACACCAGCACCACGTCAATCATGGGAATGAGGTTAATTTCAACCGGCGTGCGGGAACGCTTATTTCGATGAAAATCCATCGCCCTTCTCTCTGTCGCCATGAATAATATCGAGCAATTTTAGCGATTCTTCTTCCATTTTTAACACATAATCGTCGACTAAGCGTTCAAAATAACGGTGAAAAAACACAGAGGGAATTGCAACCGTTAAACCTGTAGCAGTGGTGATTAATGCCACACCAATACCACTGGCTAACACGGCAGGATTTCCTAAGCCGTTGATTCCCATTGCAGAAAATATTTGAATAATCCCGGTCACAGTGCCTAAAAGCCCCAGTAATGGACTAATCAGAGCAATAGTCCCTAAGGTATTTAAAAAACGTTCTAGCTCATGCACCACTTGCCGTCCAGTTTCTTCAATGCTGGTTTTCATAATTTCACGGCTGTGATGGCGATTAACCAACCCTGCGGCTAAAACTGCACCGAGTGGCGAGTTAGCGCGTAATTGCCGAATGGTGCTGTCATTGATTTGATTTTTTTGCGCCAGTTGCCAAATTTGTGGAATCAGTTGGGGCGGCAACACTTTTTTGCGTTGCAATGACCAAAATCGTTCGCCGACAATCCCCATTGCAGTAATGGAGCATAAAATGAGCGGAATCATAAGCCATCCGCCTGCTTTTATTAATTCAAACACTTAAGTCTTTCCTTTTAAGCCATTTTTTGTAAAAAGTGAAAATTCTGAATCGTTTCAAGCTCTGATTTTTCAGTAAGTTGAACTTGATACAAATCCCAGCGCACTTGCAAGTTGAGCCAATAATCAGCAGATACGCCAAAAAACTTTGCTAAACGAAGGGCGAGACTTGGGGACACCGCTCTTTTTCTATTAATGAGTTCTTTGATTTGCTGCAAAGGGATGTGAATCGCTTGTGCTAAATCATCTGGGCTGATTTCCATGGGTAGCAGAAATTCTTCTGACAACATTTCACCTGGATGCGTGGGTTCTCGATGAGTGGGAATGCGCATTTTTCTACCTATGAGCTACAAGTTGACTTGACTGAATTCAGGTGCTGTTTTTTGATGTTGCAGAATAACTTTTGATAACATTCTTAAAGCATCATTGACTGACTTTGCATCGGGAAATATTTGCGCCACATCCTCATCAAGCATAATCAGTTTAACACCCGCATGATACTGTTTTGCATATTTACCGCACACGCCGTTAGCCATTGTAGAAAAATCATATTCTTCCAGTAAATCCTCATCCATTGTGTCATTATTTTGTGGATTCATAAAAATCTCTCTCGTTTTGTCGCCTGTCTTGTGCTGGGTTTCGTTGTCACTCTACCCAGCCTACGAACTCAAAAAGTTTTTTATCGACGCTCATATTCCGATAATTCCCAAATAGCAATTGATTGTTTTGCTTGTTGGGCTAAGTTATCAATTTCCCGAATCACTTGAAGGTAATCAGCTTCCCTAGTTATTGTTGTCCAATTAACTTTTCCACGAAGTTTCGTTTTATCAATAACAATTCTATCAACAGGACAATGCGGTGGTTCGGTGATTTCATCTAAACACCAATAATATTTAAGTGACAGATTTAACAATTTTTGGGCAACTCCATATTTGTAACCATCATTGCCCAGTATACCGACCGTATCAGCGTCATTAGCAAAATTAATAAGAGATGCTATATTTTTACAGTGGTCTGATTCGGATACTGTTGTTTTATATTGTGGAATTAAATTTTGTGAAATGTAAGAAATTATTTTTTTTCTAAATCCGCTAATTTCTTTAGAGTTATTTTTCCAAGCACCAGTTTTATATATTGAAGCATGTTGTACTGAGGCATTCCAAGCAAGAATCCATAACTCGTTTATTAGATAATTTTTTTTCATTTATATCCTCATATTTTTTGGTTCAAAATTACAAATATTTAAACTCAATATCCTAATAAACATCCGCCACAGTCAAAGCCAACTTTGCTACAATGCCTCAACTCAAACCAACCTCAAAAACGACTATGGAAGCTATCAACTATTGCGAATTTTGTAACGACATGATGACGATATTTGATAAAGTCAACAACGAACACACTCCCGTTATGATTACCCGCCCCAACGGAAAACCCGCCGTTGTTATCTCTTTCGATGACTTTAAAAGCTACGAAGAAACCGCCTATCTCATGGCAAGCCCCAAAAATGCCGCGCGGTTAAATCAAGCTATTGCCGAAGTTGAAGCCGGAAAAACAGTACAACACGAGTTAATTGAAGAATGATTTTATCGTGGGCAGAACAAGCGTGGGACGATTATCTGTACTGGCAAACCACCGATAAAAAAACACTCAAACGCATCAACACCTTAATTAATGACATCAAACGCCAACCCTTTAGCGGATTAGGCGAGCCAGAACCTTTAAAGCATCATTGGTCTGGTTACTGGTCGCGGCGCATTGATAAAGAACATCGCCTAATTTACAAAGTCGGTGACGATGCTGTCATTATTGTGCAATGTCGCTATCACTATTAATTAAACACACGACAGGATGTACTTCGTAAATGATTGTACAAAAGTGCCAATAAATTCCCTGTAATCAGATTATGCTTGCGATTCACATCCGGCATTACAAGCATTTCACCATTGATATATTCGTGTTTAATCTCGCTAACTAATTCACTTTCCAAATAATTATCAATGCAGATTTTTAAGTTTTTAGCAGCTTGCATAACATGATCACTTAGTTGATGATTCAAACGTTATGACTGCTAGTCCTTAAAGGACTGGCAGTCATTCAATTACAAACTCGCTCTCGCCTGACGCATGATTGTTTTCATTTGATTAACACTGTGTGCTAACCCTGAAAACACCGCTTGCGCAACCAAAAAATGTCCAATATTCAATTCCACAATGTGCGGCACTTTACAAATCGCTTCCACATTATAAAAAGTCAAACCATGTCCGGCATTCACTTGTAATCCACACTGATGCGCATAAGCCGCAGCTTGTTGAATCCGCATTAATTCCTGTTGCTGCTGCGCGGGTGTTTTTGCATCTGCATAAGCTCCCGTGTGCAATTCAATCACGGGCGCACCGCAAGCCACCGCTGCATCAATTTGTTTTTCTTCTGGGTCAATAAATAACGAAACTTCAATCCCAACATCGGCTAAACGATCACACGCGGTTGTCATTTTTTCCATTTGCCCTGCCACATCTAAACCACCTTCTGTGGTGAGTTCTTGGCGTTTTTCCGGCACTAAACAACAGGCATAAGGTTTAACTTGGCAAGCCATCGCTAGCATTTCTTCCGTCACGCCCATTTCAAAATTCAAACGGGTGTGAATCATCTCTTTCAATAAATAAATATCGCGGTCTTGAATATGGCGGCGGTCTTCGCGCAAATGGGCGGTGATGCCATCTGCGCCTGCTTGTTCAGCCACTAACGCCGCTTGCACAGGCTCAGGATAAATACTGCCACGCGCTTGGCGCAGGGTGGCAACGTGGTCAATATTGACCCCTAATAAAATCGGTTGCTTTTCCATAATGCTTAAAAAACCTTGCTAAAATCTACAGTAATTCCTTCACTTTCAACAACTTCACGATGAAATAAGGTCTCTTGCGTCGCGCTGGTAACAAACACGCTGTGACTATGCGGCTCAACTGTCCAAACGGTTTTTACCCCGCCTTGCACTAAAATTGACGCTTTTGCTAACATTTCTTGAATGGTTTGGCTGGCAGAAATAACTTCAATTGCGAGTAACGGACTTTCTTTAAACTTGATAATATCGTGAAAAAAATTCGGTTGAATCTGCGCTTTAGGAAACACTGAAATATCAGGTGTTAAACCATTGGCAATATCTAGCGTTAATTCTGGCAAAGGTTCAATCGTGTCATTTAATAACAATTGTTTGGTAATTTGCAGACAAATATAGCTGTGATTTAATGAAGGCATTGCTTCAAAATCCTCCTGTGGTGCAGAATTTTCAATGGATTCTTCTAGCATCTGATAACTCGCTTAAATATCGCCAAAACCCAAACTTTGCAACGCCCGCTCACTGTCTGACCAACCGGATTTTACTTTTACCCAGAGTTGCAAATACACTTTCTTATCAATCAATTTTTCAATATCAAACCGCGCATCGGTGCCAACTTTTTTCAGCATCTCGCCATCTTTACCAATCACAATATTTTTTTGACTATCGCGCTCCACCCAAATAATTGCGTAAATTTTGCTAATCCCTGGCAAATCTTCATAACGTTCAATTTCCACCGTTAAAGAATAAGGCAATTCATCACCCAAACGGCGGGTGAGTTTTTCGCGCACAATTTCAGCGGCTAAAAAGCGTTCGCTACGGTCTGTGATTTGATCTTCAGGATAAATATTGTCGCGGATCGGCAATAACGCCATAATCGCGGTTTCAAGCTCTTCTAAATTCGTTCTTTTTAAGGCAGAAATCGGCACAATATGTTCAAAAGGATAGCGTTTTTGTGCTAATTCAAAAAAAGCTAACATTTCACCTCTATCTTTTACACGATCTACTTTATTAACCGCTAAAATCACCGGTAAACCAGCGCGTTCCAGTTTTTTAAAGATTTCTTCGTCATATTCTTGAAACGCCAAACTATCAATCAACCACACCACCACTTCAACACCTAATAACGTGCTGTCTGCGGTGCGATTAAGATGCCGATTTAAAGCGCGTTTTTCACTAGCGTGCATTCCGGGTGTATCCATATAAATGGCTTGTCCGTGTGCATTGGTGCTGATGCCTAAAATACGATGCCGCGTGGTTTGCGGTTTTCTGGAAGTGATACTGATTTTTTGCCCTAATAAATGATTCATTAAGGTGGATTTGCCCACATTAGGGCGACCGACAAGGGCAACATAGCCACAATTCATATTTTTTCCCGTTGTAAAAGAAGCAGCATTTGTTCTGCGGCGGATTGTTCGGCTTTTTTGCGTGAAGCACCCGTGCCTGTGCAAATTTCATCAATTAAACGGGTGCGGCAAGTGATTTGAAAAGATTGGGCGTGTGGCAATCCTGACATCGTAACTAATTGATATTCAGGTAAATCAACGCCGCGTGACTGCATGAGTTCTTGCAATTGGGTTTTCGGGTCTTTTTTCCAATTATCGGCGGTGAGTTCCGTTAGTTTTTCCGCAAATAAATTTAAAATCCATGTTTGGCAAGCTTCAATGCCTTGATCTCTAAACAACGCACCGATAATAGCTTCTAGTGCGTCTGAGAGAATAGAGTCGCGCCGAAATCCGCCGCTTTTAAGCTCGCCTGAGCCTAGAATTAAATAATCGCCGATGTGATGTTTTCTGGCTAGTCCAGCCAAAGAATCTTGATTAACTAAACTGGCTCTTAAGCGACTTAACACGCCTTCGCTGGCATCTGGAAAAGCATCATATAACTTTTGCGCAATCACAAAGCCTAAAATGGAATCGCCTAAAAACTCCAATCGCTCGTTATTATTTGCGCCCATACTGCGATGGGTTAACGCCGTTACTAGCAACTCAGGCTGATTAAAATTCAGCCTTAAGTTTTTTTCTAACTGTTTTGCTTCTTTTGTAATCACTGTGGTGTGCCACCGACCTCAATAAAATCATCAAATTTCATCAAAACGCTCATATTACTAATGATAGGGGCTTCAGATTGATAGGTTATTTGCAGTTTAACGTAATCGCCTTCTTTGGTAAGCTCAATGTTCTCTGGGGCAATATCTTTACGATCCACTTGGTTCATACCAAAACGATCATTCAATCGTTTCATTATTTCATCTTTATTGGCTGTTTGAATGTCAGTCGAGTTTTTTATACCTTCCAAAGCACTTACTACCTTGCCATGGTTCATATAAACAGGGACTATTCTCAATACCATTATTACAACGGAACAAATCCCAATTAACATCAGAACAATGTTTGTACCAGTCATACCACGTTGTTTTTTTAATGAATTATTCATGAATGTTTTCCTAAATGTAATGAAGTTAAAGTTTATTGTAATACCGTACCGATACGATTAAAAACAATGCCTCCTTGCTTTAAATCCCAGCTCATCCAAATAAAAAAGGCTCTGCCAACCAAATTCTGTTCAGGAACAGTACCCCAATAGCGGCTGTCATTGCTATTGTCGCGGTTATCGCCCATCACAAAATAGTGTCCTTCTGGAACAATATAATCGCCATCAAGAATAGGCTGTGTATTATCAACAAGAATGCTGTGTTCAACTGGATTTAAGTTTTCCAGCAAATGTTCTGGCGTACTAGAGCTATCATCTTCTTTTGCGCCCTGATATTCGCCTAAACTCACTTGTTTAATCGGTTTATCATTAATGTAGAGCATTTTTTGATAATAACCAATTTTGTCGCCCGGCAAACCAATCACACGTTTAATGTAATCAACGCTAGGGTCTTTTGGGAAGCGAAACACGACAATATCTCCGCGCTTAGGCTCATTTAGCTCAATCACTTTTTGGTGCAAGACTGGTAAACGAATCCCGTAAGTGAATTTATTCACCAGAATAAAATCACCAATCAGCAAAGTTGGCATCATTGAGCCGGATGGAATCCGAAATGGCTCAACCAAAAACGACCGCAGCAACAGCACAATTAATACAACGGGGAAAAAAGAACGGGCGTATTCCACATACCAAGGCTGTTCTGCTTCAATAAACTCACGGTTTACGCGCTTTAAATAAAGTAAATAACTGCCCCAGACAATGCCTGTCACAAAAGTTGCAATCACTAAAAAAAAGGAAAAATCAAAATCCATGTTTATATCTTAAGGTTGAGGTTTAAAAAGAGAAGCGTTGATTATTCTTTATTCAGCTGCAACACTGCCAAAAACGCTTCTTGCGGAATTTCAATATTTCCGACTTGCTTCATGCGTTTTTTGCCCGCTTTTTGTTTTTCCAATAATTTCTTCTTCCGGCTAATGTCACCACCATAACATTTTGCTATGACATTTTTGCGTAAAGCTTTTACAGTGGAGCGGGCAATGATTTTTGCACCAATCGCTGCTTGAATTGCCACTTCATACATTTGCCTTGGAATCAAATCTTTCATTTTTTCCACTAAATCACGCCCGCGATTTTGGCTTAAATCTTTATGCACAATAATCGATAGCGCGTCGACTTTATCGCCATTGATTAATACGTCTAATTTCACCAAATCCGCTGGGTCAAAACGTAAAAATTCATAATCAAACGACGCATAACCGCGACTGATGGATTTTAAACGATCAAAAAAGTCTAAAACCACTTCGCTCAAAGGCAATTCATAATTTAATGAAACTTGGCTGCCGGTGTATTGCATATCTTTTTGTACGCCGCGCTTTTCGATACACAAGGTAATCACGCCGCCTAAATAGGCTTGCGGAACAAGAATATTCGCGCGAATAATCGGCTCTCTGATTTCTTCAATTGTGCCAATATCGGGCAATTTTGCCGGATTATCGACCATTAATACTTCGCCGCCGTGCACTTCCACTTCATAAATTACGGTCGGCGCGGTGGTAATCAAATCAATATCGTATTCGCGTTCTAAGCGTTCTTGCACAATTTCCATGTGCAGCATTCCTAAGAATCCACAGCGAAAACCAAAACCTAACGCTTGTGAGGTTTCGGGTTCAAATTGCAACGCCGCATCGTTCAAACGCAGTTTATTCAAGGCTTCGCGCATGTTTTCGTAACCATCCGCATTGGTTGGATACAATCCTGCAAACACGCGCGGTTGGACTTTTTCAAATCCCGCTAACGCTTCTGCACACGGGTTATCAGTCAAGGTAATGGTATCGCCAACCGGTGCGCCGAAAATGTCTTTAATTCCCGCAACCACAAAACCTACTTGTCCTGTTGTAAGCAAGTCTTGTTCCAAACGCTTTGGCGTGAAAATCCCTATTTTTTCTGCCAAAAACGATTTGCCGGTCGACATAATGGTGATTTTTTGTTTTCTGCGAATGCTGCCATTCATAATTCGCACCAACGACACCACGCCTAAATAGTTGTCGAACCAAGAATCAATAATCAAAGCTTGCAACGGCGCATCTTCATCACCTGTCGGGCAAGGAATTCCTTCAATCAACTGCTCTAAAACACCTTCTACGCCCAAGCCTGTTTTCGCGCTGATTTTTAAAGCATTATCAGCGGGAATGCCAATCACATGCTCAATTTCATTCATTACGCGCTCAGGTTCGGCGGATGGTAAATCAATTTTGTTTAAAACCGGAATAACTTCCAAACCCAAATTAATCGCGGTATAGCAATTTGCCACACTTTGCGCTTCCACGCCTTGTGCTGCGTCCACAATCAGCAATGCGCCTTCGCAAGCGGCAAGCGAGCGGGAAACTTCATAAGAAAAATCGACATGCCCCGGTGTATCAATAAAGTTTAATTGATACGTTTCACCGTTTTTTTCAGATGTGTAATTTAAAGTGACGCTTTGGGCTTTAATCGTAATGCCGCGTTCTTTTTCTAAGTCCATAGAATCAAGAACTTGCGCTTCCATTTCTCTAGCACTTAAACCACCGCAGATTTGAATAAAGCGGTCAGCAAGGGTTGATTTTCCATGATCGATATGGGCGATAATGGAAAAGTTTCTAATATGTTTTAAATCCACTGTATTTTCAATTAGTTATAATGTTAAAAGTTTTTGCGCGAGGTAATGACTTAAGGCGAAAACTGAATGCGGTCATTTCGGCATTTTTTGATTCGTATTTGATAAGCCGGTTATTGTATCAGAAATTGCTTTTACTAAGGATAACCGCGAAGCTTTCCGTTTGAGAAACTGTGCAATTTCTTTATAAACCGCATCCATTCAGAAACAGATAGTTTTTTAAAATGGTTAGATGCTATGTAAACGTGTAGAGACGCAAAATATTGCGTCTCTACGGTTCAACAAAAAACTACGTTTCTCAAATTAGATGAGGTTTATGTAGCTTAAAAATTCAATTCAGAAAATTAGGATTCGGTCAAAAATAATTTTCTGAATTTTTATGATGACTTCTGTAGAGGCAATTTTAATCGCTCAGGGCGAATGAATTCGCCCCAACATTCATTTTTAATGCAACCTAAGCCATTTGCCAAAAATCATCATGTGTTGATTGCAATATTTTCAAGTTTTTCGCTTTTTTATCAGCGGCTTGCGCTTCTGTTTTCATGCCTAACGCCGCATAAATCGCACCCAAGTTTTGATACCAATTGGCATGATGTGAATGCAGCGCAATCGATTTTTTCACTAAATTTAGAGCTGTTTCTAATTGTTTTTGTTGATAAAAACTAATTCCCAGCATGTGCAAAGCGGAAGCGTGATGTGGATTATGGGTTAAAATCGCTTGAAAAACTTCTGCCGCTTGCACAGATTTGTTTTCCCGCAAATACGCCATGCCTTGAAAAAAATAACCCGCCGGTAAATTTTCAATGATTGTTTCTGTTTCATCATTTTCGATAGGTGCGTTTAACACAGCTTCTAAAGGCTGCAAAAAATCCTGATAACGCCGCCATTTTTCAGTTGAGGTGCTATAAATAGGTTGCCGAACTTGCCAAACGCTGGCTGTTTTCACCGCTCGCTCCAAATTTTGATAATTCAAAACCGCATCTGTCCATTCCAATTGCAGATAAGCCAAAATTTTTCGCGCTGCACTTTCAGTATCCGCGACCACATCTTCATAACGAATCGTCAAAACAGGTTTTGCTAACACATGATCCCAATGCTGCATCAAGGCTTGATAATCGCGTAATTGCAATCCAATATCAGCTAAATCATAAGCAAAACCCATCCCGCCAAACTTGGCTTGATAATCTACAAAGTAATTGGAAACTGCGACATCACGCGGTTCGCGTAGCACATGAATTATCGGCGCGTTTGGAAATAACAACCGAATCAACCCAATATGTTCAAAGTTATGCGGCAATTTATCGACAATATGTTTCGCATTCGGCGCGTATTGGCGCAGTTCTGCAAGCACTTCATTGGCAAAATACTGAGCTTGGTCGATAGTTAAGTCGCGGACACAGTCAGGATAATGCAAACTTGAACCCAAATGGCGTTCCCAAGCATTAAGTTTTTGAATAACATTCGATAAAATCGCAATTTCACCTGCGACGAAAATCTCAGGATGCCCGCCTAAAATTTGTTCCACTAACGTTGTGCCAGAACGCGGCATTCCTAGCACAAAAGTCGGCAACTCAGACGGATTGCCATAATCAGCCGTTTGCTGAAAAAAAGGTTGATTAAACGTGTGGCGAATCGCTGAACAATGTTGCGTATGTTGTTTTGCATCGTAGGGGAGAAATTTTCGGCTAGCCGCATTCGCTTCATTGGCAAAATGAAAGGCTTTGTCATACTCTTTTCGATGCTCATACGCCGCTGCTAAATCGAATAATAAACTGCTGGAAACCGCGCCCTGCAAGCTGGGGATGTATGCCATTGTTTCGATTTTTGCCAAAACTTCCACATCATCAGGAAAACGCCGAGCATTGATTAATGCGCCATAACCTGCGACAGGATGGCGTGCGGTTATATTTTCAAACAGCGCAATCGCTTCATCAATTCGTCCCCATTGCAGCAATAAATGTCCTAAACCTAAGCTTGCCGGCACATAATCGGGAACGTGTTGCAAGGCTTGTTGATAATAGTCCTCTGCTTTTGCTTCTTCTGTAGTAACGCTCGCCATAGCGACTAAGGCTTCGGCGCGAGCAATGCCTGTTTCTTGTTCAGTCAAAACAATCGCTTTTTCTGCGGCTAAACGTGCGCCGTTTTCATCAAAATGTTTTTGACCGAGTTGCGCGAGTTGTGACCAAAGTGAGGCGTTTTCCGGTTCTAATTTGATGGCGGCTTGCATATAACGCACCACTTCGCCATACCGTCCTTGCACCCGCGCAAGGGCGGCAAGTTGGGTGAATAATTCCACATCTTCGGGGTATTTTTTTAAGGCATTGCGTAATGAATGCGCGGCTTGGTCGTGTTTGTCTTGGGCAGCAAGAATTAACGCTAATAATTTCACCGCTTTGAGTTCTGTAACGCCTGCTTCCAACGCTTGTTGAACCGCGCTTTCTGCTTTTTCCCACAGATTTAAGGCGATATAGCTGTCAACCGCCACATAAAGCCATTGTTCTAAATGCGCTGCGCCTAAGGTTTGTGCGTTTTCAACGTGAGTGAGTGCGGTTTCGTTTTCACCTAAAAACAACGCACAGCGGGCAATATTGATATGTAAAGCGGCGTGTTGTGTTATGGGAGAATGGGTGAGTGCCGTTTGTAAATCGGTTTGTGCATCAGAAAAACGCCCTAATTGCATGAAAACTAAGCCGCGCCGTGTTTGGGCTAAATAGAATTTTGGATTGAGTTGCAAAGCGTGTTCTAGTTTTTGCAAGGCTAAAACCGGTTCTTTGAGTAATAAATGAATTGCGGCAATGTCGGTTAATGTTTCGGCAGAAAGATTTTGAGAATTCGGTGAAATTTTCTCAAGACATTCGCGCCCTTGTTCAAAATTTTGTTGTTGGCAATGCAACGTGCCGAGTAATGCTAATAATGCAGGGTTATTCGGTTCAGCGGCTAAGGTTTTTTCAGATAAAGTAATTGCTTCGGTTAATAAGCCGCGTTGTTGTAAGGCACGAATATCATTGAGAAAAGACATAGTAAACTCCATACGAGAGGCATAAAAAAAACCTTTCAGGTTTTAAAAACCTGAAAGGTTTGACGTGCAAAAAAGCTGTTTATACAAACACAATCTGACTATCGGATAATCCCGAAGGGAGACCTACGAGTTGAATCACACCTTGCGCATTGTGCGTTGTGACTACAATTGAGCCATCAGTTGCTGTTGTATACTGCCTTGTCACATTACTTGACACCAAGTTTGCCGCAGTTGCACCGGTTGCCCAAGCTACCCTGTCATATTTGTAATTTTGTAATGCAGACATATCCGGGTAACTTGGACTGATATGCGTTGTTGAAGTGAATTCATAAATGTAATAACTTCTATCAGGTGTATAAAAATTAGCTGTAGTATTCAATCCACCATCATTAGTAGCAATAATCAATTTATCATTCGCGCCAAAGCCAGTCAGGTCGATTTGCCCTATGCCAACATCGCTATAAAGTCCTGCGTCAAAGTCGATCAAAATTGTGTCGTTCCCCGAAGTTAAAAAACTACCGACATTAGCGGCTGTTTCTGCATCGTGGACAACGTGAGTTGCTGTATAAAGATTCGCTACACTTGCTGTACTTACGTTTAAGGTTGCGCCATCCTTTTGAAATACTTCAAAATCACCGTTAGACCCTGTATCGAGCCAGCCTTCATCAATATTCAGCCTGTTTACACCTGCCATATCAACATTTAATGCGCCGTTGTCGCTTGTTGCGAGTACATCAGCCGCCGTTAAATTAAGTGTGCCATTACTATCAACCCCAAAATAAATACCTTCAATATGTGAAATGGCATTAACACCTAACGTTATTTCTTGATCGACACCTGAAATGGATAAAGCATCCCAACCTGAGCCACCATTGATGGTATCCCCTGCTGTATCAGCTATTATTAATGAGTCGCTACCTTTGCCGCCTAATAAAACATCAACGCCAGAACCCCCGTCGATGTAATCGTGATTTCCTAAACCACTCAAATAATTATCACCTGCTGTGCCAATGATAACATTCGCCAAGCCATTACCTGTTCCTTGATAAGCTCCGTCAAGCAACGTGAGATTTTCTACGTTTGCACTCAATGAATAATCTGAATAGGTATAAGCAGTATCTACCCCTTCTTGTGCAAGCTCAGTAATGACATCAGCTGCATTATCTACGACATAAACATCATTACCCGTGCCACCCAGCATGGCATCGACACCTGCGCCACCGTCTAGGTAATCATCACCTTCCAAACCACTAAGGACGTTATCGCCTGCTGACCCTAAAAGCACATTCGCTAATCCGTTACCTGTTCCTTGGATTGCATCACCATATAAAGTAAGATTTTCTAGGTCTGTACCCAATGAGTAATCAATAGAAGTTCCAACAGTGTCAATCCCTTCATCTACAAACTCAGTAACCACATCACCTGCATCAGTAACGAAGTAGGTATCATTACCTGTGCCGCCTTCTAGGGCATCATCTCCTGCGCCGCCGTCCAGATAGTCATCGCCGCCCAAGCCAATCAGAACATTATTTCCTGATGTACCTAAAAGGGTATTTGCTAATTCGTTACCTGTGCCGTTGATAGCTGCACCGATTAGAGTCAGATTTTCTAAATTTTCTCCTAATGAAAAATCAATAGATGCTTTAACAGTATCGATGCCTTCGTCCAAGTCTTCGATGAGGACATCGCCAAGATTATCCACGATATAAATATCATTACCAAGACCTCCAATCAGGCTGTCTGCACCTTTCCCACATCAAGTATGTCATTACCCGTGCCGCCATCTAAGTAATCATTACCACCCAACCCCGATATAGTATCATTCCCTCCCCGTCCAAATAATCTGTCCGCAAAAGGAGTACCAATTATTAAATTATCCAGACCGTTGCCTATTTTTAGTGCCATTTTTCACCTCATAAAAATTATTTTGAAATTGTGTTTAAAAGTTACAGCATAAAAATTGCTGAAACTATCCAGAAGCCTCTTCACTCTCCATCACTGAAATGCAAAACAACTTCTGAGAAAAACTATAAATTAAAAAAACAGAAAATAAAAAAATAATATTTAAAATCATTGAGTTGTAAGAAGATAAATATGCTAAATTCCGTATTTTTCATGCTTAAATCCGGCAACATCTTTTTGTCATAATTTCATTCATTTGCATAAATAACTTATAAATCAATAGGTTTCTGTATTCACTCTAAATGTTAGACAAGGGGGGATTTTATAAATCAATAACTTATCTAAATAAACTGAATAAATAGAGCGATATGACAAAAAACACTCATACGTTCAAGCTAATTTGCTAAAATTTTACCCAAGCAGCCGCAGAGACTGCGTAAGGCATCCCTCAACACTTTATATTTTTCCAAGGAAGCATGTAGATGAAAAAATTGTCCGTTGTTATTGTCGAAAGTAATCCGCGTGAACTTGAGCAGCTAAAAAGTATTTTAGAAATCGGTTATAACGCGGAGGTAATAGACGAAGCAGAAGATGCTCAACAAGCCTTAGAGAGAAAAACCACTCTTAGAAACGCGGATGTTATTTTTATCAACATTAAATTAGGAAAAAATAATCGTGCCGGTTTAGATTTAGCACATCACTTAAATAGCAACTTTGATGACCCTCCCTATATCATTTTTACAAATGATTGCGAAAAGCTTGCAAGAGAATCTATCAAAGAACATCCAGTCGCTTATTTGATGAAGCCCGTAGAGACTAGCGCATTACTGGAAGCCTTGAATTATGTGAACAAAAAGAAATTAGTTTCCTATCATTTTGCCGATGAACGGATTGAAATTTCTTATTACGAAAACGAAGAGGACAAAAATGGCAAACGAAAAACAGGAGGATTTAAACCTTCACAAATTGTTTGTGTTAGCAAAAATCAAACAGTCAATAAAAATGCAATCCCTAACACAGTTCGAATAAGATTAAACAATGGAAAAATATTGCACGGTGTACCAGGAACAGTAAAAACATGGAAAGGAAACTTATATCAACCGTATTTTGAACAAATACATAGAAGTCATGTTGTTAATTTAAGCTATGCAAAAAACATAGAAAAACATCCGCATCAAAAAGAATGCTCTGAATTACATTTTAAATGCTGGGACGATCCGCTACGCATTGGAGACCGCTATTGTGATGGTTTGGCGGAAAAAATAATAATGTGGAAAGAAGATTAATCGGGTATAGCGCAAAAGCCATAATAAACTCCATACGAAAGGCATAAAAAAACCTGACAGGTCTTTAAGACCTGTCAGGTTTGGACTGGCAAAAAATCCATTTATACAAACACAAAATGGCTATCAGGCAACCCAGCAGGCAAACCAATCAGCGAAATTTGCCCGCTTTTTTTCGAGGTGTTGCGGGTGGTATAACCCACATAAGTAGAGTAACTTGAAACGTAAGTCACCACTTGACCAGAAGAAGAAAGAGCCGTGTATTTAGTTGTAAGATAAGTGGTATAGCCATCCGCATGTGTCGAGCTATTAAAAAACTTAGAACTCAGCAGAGCGTGACTTGCGCCTGTTTGCCAACTCACCTTGTTGGTTCTGGTGATGTGTTGGATAAAATTATTACCATCTGACGAAGAGGTTTTGCTGGACTCAACAATGTACTTTGCTCTCGTTGTGCCATAATCAGCATTGATACGCCCCCATCCATGATTATACGGCGCAATCACCAGTTTATCTTCTAAACCAAAACCTGTCAGGTTGATGCTTGTTATACCTGTATCCGCATACAACTTAGTCCCAAAATCAAGGATAATTTCATCCACACCTGCTGTGAAAGCACTCGCCACAGCGTTAGCCGATGCCAAATCAGAAATGCTATAGCTGTTGTTGATAATATTGCCTAAACTCGCTGTTGAAACATTCAGTGTTGCCCCGTCTTTGGTAAACGTTTCATAATCCTGATTAGGACTTGCGCCCGCGTCTGTCCAACCGCTGCCTAAAAACAACTCGTTTTTGCCTTCTGCTTTCAAAAACAAAGTGCCTTTGTCGCTAACTGCTAACACATCCGCAGCTGTGAGATTAAGTCTGCCATTGCTATCGGTTGCCAACTGAATAGTATCCACGCCAGAAATAGTACCCGCACTTAAGTCAATGGTTTGATTTTGACCATAAATTGACAACGTATCATAACCTTTTCCACCGCTAACCATGTCGCCGTTAAAATCACTGAGCAGTAATACATCATTGCCTCTGCCAGCATCTAGCTTATCAATCCCAACTCCGCCATCCAGTGTATCGCTGCCAATTCCACCGTATAAAGTGTCATTGCCTGCATCGCCTGTTAAATAATCCGCGCCACCATAACCGTACAGTACGTCATTGCCATCGCCACCGTACACTGTATCAGCATCCGCCACGCCTAAGCCCGCGTACAAAATATCATCGCCTCCCATGCCGTTTATGAAATCAGCTCCGCCACTTGCATGAATAGTATCGTTGTTAGCTCCTCCTGTGAGCGTGTTATTTGAAGGATTGCCATTAATTTTTGCCATGATTTTTCTCCTGATAAATTTAATTTAGATAAACACATCGAAGCTTAAAGTCTAGCTTTAAAAGCCAATCTGATTTTAATGCAAAGTCTTGATTAGAAATACATTTATTTTTTCAATAATTTCAATTTTCTAAAAAATTTTTTAAGACGACCGGTCGTCTTGAAAATTTTCCCGTAACTTCGTAACTTATCGTTAAGCTGCTGTCTTTTATTTCATGGCAAGCAATAGTTATTCACAGATTTTTTTCGATAATGACAAGTTAAAAGCGCGATGTTTTTTTGCCTAACATGCAGAATTTGAAACTAAGAACAAGTTTGCAAATTTTGCCGCGTATAAGATTCTTTCTCGCTTAGCAGCCTGTTATACTTAAGACATCGAACTTACCAAAACCTGAAAAAATGCTCAAAATTCTGCAAATCCCCGTATTGACCGATAATTATATTTATTTGATTCACGATGTGGACAGCAAACAAACAGCAGTCGTTGATCCCGCAGAAGCAAAACCTGTGCTAGATGCGCTAAAAAAATACGGCTGGCGATTGCACTTTATTCTGAATACTCATCACCATAGCGACCATGTGGGCGGTAATTTGGAATTAAAAAAACAAACCGGTTGCAAAATCATCGCCTCCGGTTCAGACAATCACAGAATTCCCGGCATCGACATTGCGGTGCGCGATAGAAGTTATTTTCAATTAGGCTCGCATCCAATTAGCATTATCGCCACAAGCGGACATACTTTGGGGCATATTGTTTATTATTTTGAAGACGATGATTTGTTATTTTGTGGCGATACTTTATTTGCGCTGGGCTGTGGACGGTTATTTGAAGGTTCGGCAGAACAACTGTGGGAATCGTTACAAAAACTAAAAAATCTGCCAGAAAATACAAAGGTTTATTGTGCGCATGAATATACCTTAAACAATGGCAAATTTGCCTTAAGTGTTGAGCCTGATAATCAAGCTTTGCAAAGCAGAATGGCGTCGATCATTCAATTGCGTGAAAATAAGCAGTCGACTGTGCCTAGTACGATAGGCGAGGAATTGGCAACGAATCCGTTTTTTCGCGAAAACAGCGCATCAATCCAGCAGCATTTGAAAATGCAGAATAAAAAGCCTGTGGAAATTTTTGCAGCATTGCGGAAATTGAAAGACAGCTTTTGAGCCGATTTCTAAAGGTGTAGAGATGTGAAAGTCGCATCTCTACGAAAATAAAAGTTTTTAGAATCAAATATTTGCTTTTGATTCAATCACCCCGCCACCTAAACACACTTCGCCGTCATAAAAAACCACCGATTGTCCCGGCGTAATGGCGCGTTGAGATTCAGCAAACACTGCGCGACAACGATTATCCGGCAATGGCTCTAAACGACAGGCTTGGTCAGGCTGACGATAACGGGTTTTCGCATAACATTCTATCGCGGTGGTTAAAGGTTTGTTATTACACCAATCCAACTGCCCTGCTTCTAAACTATTGTGTAACATCAATGGGTGATAATGCCCTTGTCCAACCAGTAATATATTGTTTTCCAAATCTTTTTCCAATACATACCAAGGCTCATCCGGTGCGTTTTTCACGCCGCCAATCCCTAAACCTTGCCGTTGTCCCAAGGTGTAATACATCAAACCGTGATGCTTGCCGATGTATTGACCTTCTGGCGTGCGCATTTCGCCTGGTTGAGTCGGCAAATAACGCTGCAAAAACTCCTTGAATTTGCGCTCACCGATAAAACAAATGCCAGTGCTGTCCTTTTTTTGATGATTTTCAAAGCCGGCTCGTTTGGCTAGTTCGCGCAATTCCGGTTTGTGCATGTGACCGATTGGAAACAAGGTTTTCGACAACGCTTTTTGTCCAAGCGTATATAAAAAATAACTCTGTTCCTTGTTTGGATCTGTGCCTTTTAAAAGTTGAAACTCGCCATTCACCTCGCGCACCTGCGCATAATGTCCGGTAGCGATATATTCCGCACCTAAATCTTCAATCGCATAATTTAAAAAGGCTTTAAATTTCACATGCTTGTTGCACAAAATATCAGGATTTGGTGTGCGCCCTGCTTTAAATTCCGATAAAAACACTTCAAACACTTCATCCCAATATTCAGTGGCGAAATTGACGGTTTTTAATTCAATGCCCAAGCGGTCGCACACTTGCTGTGCGTCGGCTAAATCCTGCATCGCGGTGCAATATTCTGTGCCGTCATCTTCTTCCCAGTTTTTCATAAACAAACCAGTCACTTGATGACCTTGTTCCAATAAAGTCAACGCAGTGACAGAAGAATCAACGCCGCCGGACATGCCGACGATTATATTTTTACTCATTATTCAAGTTAAGTTTTTGTAATCAGTTTAAGAAAGTAAATAGACGTTTTTTAGGGGGATTATTTTAATAAAATATCAAATCCTGCTTGTTCAAAATGTTTATCCGCTGTAAAAATACTCTCAAGTTTGTTTTTTCTGGCAATAATAATGCTACTGCAATCAACCAATCCCCATTCCTTATCTTGCATGTGTGTAAACAAGGCAAGGCTTTGGGTCATCAAATCTTCATTGACTGAAGTCACCGTCCATGCTTTTGACCATTTGCACGGCAGTGGTTCTAAATTTAACCCGACTGAAGGCATTACAAAATTCAGCAATCACAAAATCACTGCTGATGAAATGGGTTTGGCTTTTCACCAATTCCTGCTGTTTTTGCCAAGCGGCGGGGTGAAAGGAATCTTGTTTATTGCCTAATGCGATAAGGGCTGCGGTATCAACAAAAATAGTTTTCATTGTTTATCCAGACCATAAAGATAGTGGTCGTGGTTGATGGCGAAATCTTCAATTCCTGTGTCAGTGGTCGGCAAGGCAATCTCAGGATTTGTCCAAGGGTCATCTATTTCCGTGTGTTGTTTTAAAAAAAGCGTGAAAAATTTGGCTTCATTAATCAAGCTTTGTTCTAATTCTGTAATGCGTTGTTTTAATCGTTCTTGCGGTAAGGTGTCAGGAACATTAATGGTAATTTGCATAGTGGATTCCTCAGATAGTTTTTTTAACACGGTTTTTTATCAAAAATCACGCAAGGCTTTTTTGCGATAATTCGCCTGTTTTTCCTGTTGAAACTGGTTTTATATTTTGGGTAAATTTCTGCTGATATGTGGATGTGCAAAATTAGAATTATTGCCCTAATTTTTTTAACTCATTTTTTGCCAAATCATTTCCTTGTTCTGCTGATTTACGAAACCAAAATATAGCTTGAGTTTCATCCTTAGCTACACCTTTTCCCTCTAAATAGCTTTGTGCTAAATCATATTGTGCCAATAAGTCTCCTTGTTCAGCCGCTTTTCTGTCTTCTTCAACAGCTTTTCGATACCAACCTTCAGCTATAACCGCATCTTGCTCTACACCTTTACCTTCCTCATATGCTCGTCCCAAAGCTCTTTGTGCTCCAGTATCACTTTGCTCTGCTGCTTTACGATACCAGATAATTGCTTGAGCCTCATCTTTGGTAAATCCCCAACCATTCGCATATTCAGCACCTAAATCGCTCTGTGCATTCGCACATCCTTGTTCTGCGAACTTTCGAATACGAGCCAATCTTTGAGAATTAATTAGCATACATTCATCAGAATGCTTGTCGCTTGCTTCGTTGACTAAACAAGTAAGCTCATCTTCTGTCAATCCCTTGTTATTTTTACAAGATACGCTTTGTGATACATTTGGTATTCGTTCTACAATCATATCAGGCATTGGTTTAATTGCTGTCTGAGCTGGATACATTGTGGGAATAGCAATAGATGCAACAATGCCAATAACAGGAGGTGCAACTCCGAAAACCCAAGTTACCCATGTATTAACACCACCTTTATATTGTAAGGATTCAAAAAGCGTGGTTTCGTTTTTAATGGTGTGTTGTGCAGCCTTTATTTTTTGCTTAACTTTTGCATAGTAAAATGAGTTAGCAAGAGTAGCGAAACTTATTGAAATACCTAAATAAATTAGCAACCAAACCTTAGGAATTACTACATTTTCAAAGAGTTTGGAAATCGAGACAATCCCCCAATACACAAAAAACCATCCGTACATTTTTCGATACAATGCCCAAAAGCCAGTAAATAAAAATGCTGACCAATTCCAGCTTAATTTATCATCTTGCCGTTTATCAAAATTTTCAAACTGTGCTAAATAATAATCCGTATTTTTTTCACCAATCACGGCGATGTATAAGTCCTGAATATCCAAGCTTTTAGCAGTAATTTTTTCTGCTTCTGGCTTTGTTTGGGCTGGCTCTCTTTTGAATATTTCAGGCTTTTTGACTTCTGCATTGCGATTATTTTCAACAATGATGGAATCAGCCGCCGCTTGCCTAATCGCAATAATCGCTTTCGGAACATCAGACCTAAACCAGCCCTTGTTTTCATGGCAATGGCTCAAAATCGCCTGAATTTTCTGCGCTATCTCTTTAGGCTCATTCACTAAAGCATCATATTCAACTATATAAGGATGCGGTATTTCTGATTTATTCAGCTCTTCAGATTTTAAAACTGGGTCATTGTTAGAGAAACCGATATTTAGCAAGTTCGGCATAGACTTGTTTGTGATGATATATACCCAGCCTTTCATAACGCCTCAATTTCACTTGCGGTCAATCCTGTTATTTCCATAATAAACTCAATTGGCATATTTTTAGATTTTAGTGATATAGCAACTTTTATCATTGTGTCATTAATCACGGTATCTTTAACATTCTTTAATTCCCAATAATCCAACAAACTTTTTTCATAAACTTCAGCTTGATGCGGCTTCAAATGGGAAATCTCAGCAATCTCAAAACCTTTTTGAAAAATCGGCTCATTCAAAATAGCAGGAATATGATCAAAGTTTTCTAAATTTTTTAAGAAATAAACCCATTTATCAAAATGCGTTTCTAATTCAGATTCAGTTTTATTAAACAATGGCATTTGTAAAAACTTAAAATGCAATTTGTCATAAAATAAATCGCCATCTTGGTCTTTTAAACTCACTGCACGCAAGAATTTCTGTTTTTCTTCTTTTTCATCGTAAGTAAAATCCAAAATCGCAATAAAATAAACGGGCATGAGTTTAAAATCCCAACCACCTTTTTTCGCTTGCTCTTTAATGGGAAAGGTGGAATAAAACAAAGAACGGTCTTTAAAATAATTCACTTTCGCTTTTTGCATTTCCACAATAAAGCGCGTACCTTCTTTGGTTTGGCAATAAATATCAAAAATTGCTTTGCGTTCTTTCGCAGTGCTAGGAACTTTTTCAGGATTTTTAAACGATAACTCTGCAATTTGATGATAAGTCGGCAAGAGTTGATTTAAAAAATCCTGCAATAAATCTTTATTCGCTTCTTCACCAAAAAGTTTTTTAAAACCAAAATCGGTATAAGGATTAATATATTTTGCAGTCATATCTTAAATTTTATAGACAAATGTTTAGACGTGTTTGTGATGACATAAACTCAGAATATTTTGGGGAATTAAACACTTGAGCGATTTTTCTTTTGGATTATTCAATGTTTAACGCGGCTTTTAATGCGCTATTTAATCCAGTTAGTTTAGAGTCTGACAATTGACCAATGTAATCAACTAATAAGTAATTACACATAAGTTTCAAGGTATTAGTATTTTTTTGTAGGTGCGAATTTATTCGCATTGTTCGGATAAATCCGAACCTACACATCCTTTAAAACTTTTGCTTAACTACTTATAGATTTAGGTAAGCTGACTAACTCGTCACAATAAATGCAGCTCGAATGCTTTAAGCCATCCTCAGTATCGAGCTGAACTTGTGTAGAAAATCCATAATATTGCGTATAAATCACCTCTCTTCACTCATCACCTGATAACCAAGCACATCTTCTGCTTCGCGATTTAATTCTTTTGCATGTTGATTAATCAGCTCTAATTCATTTGACTCTTGATGCGTGGCGAAAAAATAACGCAAAGCTTCAGCAATTAAAGTGGAGCGATTTTCAGGCTGCGGCGCACGTCGTTCCAGTTCGTTAAATAGCTCATCGGGTAAAAAAAATTGTGCTTGAATACTCATCTCAACTGCTCACTTGCGAATCGCCATGAAAATCTAAAAAAGACTGCAAAACAGATAAGGGATAACGTTTACCACTTAAATAATCATCAATACAATTGATAATTAAAGGACTTCGAGTAGGTTGCTTAGCAATTTCAGCGCGTGTTAGCCAATGCGCTTGCACAATTCCCTCGTCTAAAGCTTGCTCTGGATTGTGATCAAACACCGTACCACCAAAACACAGGCGTAAATACGTTGTTGACTCTGGATTTTTTCGCCACAAATAAACACCGATAAAATATTCAGGCTCAAATTTCCACGCGGTTTCTTCCAACACTTCGCGTTTCACTGCGGTGATAAAATCTTCGCCTTCTTCCAAATGTCCTGCGGGTTGATTAAACGCTAATCCATTAGGCGTTTCTTCTTCCACTAATAAAAAATGTCCATCACGTTCAATCACTGCGGCAACCGTCACATGGGGTTTCCAAATCATCAAACCACTCCAGCTAAGTAAAAAAAGTACGTTATTTTACTTGATTTGCTACTATTATGCGTGTGAAGATTGAAACTCTTAAGTTTTACCGTTATGGTAAGTGTTACAAAGTGCAATTAACTATATTGATGTAGAAAATGTCTAATACTGACCCCTCAAAAGATGATGATGGCGACTTAGCTGTCGAAGAAGCTAAACCGCAGTTAAAAAAACCGCCGCTCTATAAAGTGATTTTATTAAACGATGACTTTACCCCAATGGATTTTGTGGTAGAGATTTTGACAGAGTTTTTTAACATGTCTTATGAAAAAGCCACGCAAGTGATGTTGCAAGTGCATTACGAAGGCATGGGCGTGTGTGGCACTTATACCAAAGATGTAGCGGAAACCAAGGTGTTTATTGTGAATGATTATTCGCGCCAAAACCATCATCCCCTGCTGTGTGCAATGGAAGAGGCGTAAACGGGTGGCATAAAACTTGTTTAGACTTTAAAAATCTGCAAGATTGAAATGCAACTGCCTAAAATAACGAGGAAAAAACAATGTTAAGTAAAGAACTGGAAGTGACCTTAAATCAGGCGTTTACCGTTGCCCACCAAAAACGGCATGAATTTATCACGGTAGAACATTTGTTGGTGGCTTTGCTCAGAACCGCAACCGTAGAGCCTATTTTAAAGGCCTGTGCCTGTGATATTCCTGCTTTAGAGCGCGATTTGAATCATCATATTGAAGAAACAATGTCCTTGATTCCCAAAAGCGTGGAGCGCGAAACGCAACCTACCTTAGGTTTTCAACGTGTTTTACAACGTGCGGTTTTCCATGTTCAAGCCTCGGATAAAAAAGAAGTGACGGGTGCGAATATTTTTGTCGCTTTATTCAGCGAGCAAGATTCTCATGCGGTGTATTTGTTGAATAAACAACAGATTACGCGGCTCGATGTCGTCAACTTTTTGGCACATGGCATTTCAAAAATAGATAAAGAGGAAGAAGAGCAAGAACCCAATAGCCCAAATAGCGCGGCAGATGCGCAGGGCAATCCCCTGGAAAAATACGCTCTGAACCTGAATGAAGAAGCACGGCAAGACAAAATTGATCCGTTGATTGGGCGCGAAGTGGAAATTGAACGCACCATTCAAACCTTATGTAGAAGACGAAAAAACAATCCTTTGTTAGTCGGTGAAGCTGGTGTGGGTAAAACAGCAATTGCTGAAGGTTTGGCAAAACGAATTGTTGATAAACAAGTGCCAGATATTTTGTTAGAAAGCACTGTTTATTCTTTAGATTTAGGCGCGTTAGTGGCTGGCACTAAATATCGCGGTGATTTTGAAAAACGTTTGAAAAGTCTTCTCAATCAACTGAAAAAAGAGCCGAAATCAATTTTGTTTATTGATGAAATTCATACCATTATCGGCGCGGGTTCTGCCTCTGGCGGGGTAATGGATGCCTCTAACTTGATTAAACCAGCTTTGGCTGCGGGACAATTGCGCTGCATTGGCTCGACAACTTATCAAGAATATCGCGGAGTATTTGAAAAAGATCACGCATTGGCACGCCGTTTTCAAAAAATTGACGTGGTCGAACCGTCAGTAGAAGAAACCTTTCAAATTCTGCAAGGTTTGCGCTCTCGTTTTGAAGCCCATCACGAGATTAAATACAGCAATGAGGCTTTGCAGCTTGCCGCAGAGTTATCCGCGCGGTTTATTACCGATCGGTTTTTACCCGATAAAGCGATTGATGTAATTGATGAAGCGGGCGCGAAACAACGCTTGGCGAAAAAAGAAGATCGAAAAGAATTTATTAATGCAGAAGAAATTGAAGATATTATCGCTAAGATTGCGCGAATTCCGGCTAAGTCAGTGTCTTCAAATGATAAAGACAAGCTGGAAAACCTAGAAAAGAACTTAAAAATGTTGGTATTTGGGCAAGATGAGGCGGTTTCATCCTTGGCTTCTGCAATCAAATTATCACGCGCGGGGTTGCGCGATAAGTCTAAAACCATAGGTTCGTTTTTGTTTGCAGGGCCCACCGGCGTGGGCAAAACAGAACTGACTCGTCAATTGGCAAAAGTGCTAGGTATTGAGTTAATTCGGTTTGATATGTCCGAGTATATGGAAAGGCATACCGTATCACGATTGATTGGCGCGCCTCCGGGCTATGTGGGTTTTGACCAAGGCGGTTTATTAACCGAACAAGTGAGCAAACATCCTCACGCCGTTTTGCTATTAGATGAATTAGAAAAAGCGCATCCTGATGTGTTCAATTTGCTCTTGCAAGTGATGGATCATGGCTCACTGACTGACAACAATGGACGCACGGCGGATTTTCGCAATATCATTTTAGTGATGACCACAAATGCCGGCTCTGAAGAGGGCAGCCGCACTTCCATTGGCTTTACTTCGCAAGATCACAGCAGCGATAGTATGAAAGTTATTGAAAAAGGCTTCTCACCAGAGTTCCGCAATCGTTTAGATGCTATCGTGCAATTTAAACCGCTGGATATTTCTATCGTAGGCAGTGTTGTAGACAAGTTTATTTTTGAATTAGAAACATTGCTAGCAGATAAGCATGTGACGTTGGCATTAAGCTCAGAAGCGCGGTTGTGGCTAGCAGAACACGGCTGCGACCCGAAAATGGGCGCACGACCTATGGCTCGGTTAATCCAAGAAAAAATCAAAAAGCCTTTAGCTAATGATTTGTTGTTTGGAAAACTAGCTAACGGTGGTCATGTTCGCATTGATGTCGAAAACAAGGAACTGAGCTTTGTCATTGAAAGCAAAGAGTTAAGTATTACCGAAAGTAGTGAGCGATAATCTCTAACAGGTCGCGCTTATCGCGTAAAACACGCGATTAGCGCATCCGAAAGGTGATGCGACCTTTAGTTAAGTCGTAAGGAGTCATTTCAACTTTCACTGAATCTCCGGTTAAAATCCGAATATAGTGTTTACGCATTTTTCCTGAAATATGGGCTGTGACAACATGTCCATTTTCCAATTCTACCCGAAACATAGTATTAGGAAGGGTATCAATAACCTTGCCTTCCATTTCAATTTGATCTTCTTTTGCCATTTTGTGTATTTAAAGTAATTAAAACCGCCTAGTGTAGCATAAGCCATAACAAGCGCATATAACTTTAAGGTTACAAAAATATTTCAGCTTCGTTTTCACACCTTAAAATGCTTAAAGAAATAGATATTAAATCCAACAACTTACTTTAAAATCAGCCAAAATTTACCAAGCGTAAATCTATTTAATCAGCGAATTAACCTAATTCCAGAAAACCATGCAAACCGCGTTTAGATTTCACCGCCAGCCATTTTTTTAAATAAATCAATTCTTCCGTTTCTTCTAAATGATCCAAACTGGCTTTCTTTTTTAACAGCCGAAACGCATCAGACAGCACTGTATAACGTTCACCAGTAATGCCGGCTCTTCTGAGTCCAACAGTATTTAAACGATAATGTTTAGCAGGATAGCCCGCGATTAAGGTAAACGGAATCACGTCCATATTTAAACCAGTTGTGCCTTGGACAATGGCATAAGAGCCGATTCTGCAAAACTGATGCGCAACCACTGCCCCGCCCATAAACACATTGTCACCGACTTCAACGTGACCACCTATCGCCACATTATTTGCAAAAATAGTTTTGTTGCCGATGCTGCAATCGTGTGCGACATGACTGTTGTTCATAAAAAAACAGTTTGAACCAATCACAGTTTTTCCATCTGCAACCGAGGCGCGGTGTGCCGTAAAACCTTCGCGAAAAGTATTGTTGTCGCCAATAATCAGCCAAGACACTGTGTCAGCTTTAAACCCTAAATCCTGTGGCACACCGCCTAATACAGCGTGTGGATGCAAAATATTGCCACTGCCCATTTTTACATAAGGCTGCACCACTGCATGGCTGCCAATTTGAGAGTTATCGCCAATTTCAACATTCGATTCAATCACCGCAAAAGGAGAAACTCTCACGTTTTTGCCTAATATTGCATCTTTAGCAATAAAAGCGGTCGGGTGAATAAGTTGATTCATATCTTTTCCTTATCAAGAGTTAAAGTTAAATCCTCTGTAACAGAGATGTTGTGCATGGTAAACGAACCCTACAGCACGAACAAGGCATCCATTGTGTTTTATTGTTTCAATGATTGGATTAATGAATTTCTATTTGCAAAAAAACAAGATGTTAAATCCTTAAAGCAAAGTTTTATCGTCCAAACCTGTCAGGTCTTTGAGAACTGAAAGGTTTTTATACCCGAAAACTTATATTCACTTCTTTACCCCTAAATTATCGACTGATTTGATTAATTGTTAAAATCTGCTGAAATTTAAAAGACGACCGGTCGTCTTAGAAATTTTTGATAGAACTTGACCGTCCAATCCCTTTCGTCGATATAGCTGATTAATGTTTTCCGCGCACCCTGCGTAACATCAGTTAAATAATACGATATGAATGAAATCACATAAAAACTAGGTTTAGTTTGCAAATGCGAATCATTCTTGATAGTATCTTTTCAAAGTCGTTTTTCTTTATTTCTTAAGAAGTGAGTCATCGCTATGAATATCAATTTAAAATCATTAGCTGTAGGTGATTGTGGAAAAATAACCGGTTTTGAAAAAACTGGCAAAGCGTATCGCAAACGTTTGTTAGCCATGGGATTAACCCCCGGCACACCGTTTAGCATTACCCGTTTTGCGCCTATGGGCGATCCTATGGAAATCAAAATTCGCGGTTTTTCATTAACTTTGCGCCGTGACGAAGCCGCCGCTTTATTAATTGAGAAAACCTAAATGGACAGCGATTTTACCGTAGGCGTAGTTGGCAATCCCAATTGTGGCAAAACCACACTGTTTAACGCGCTCACTGGTTCAAAACAGCATGTTGGGAATTGGCCGGGGGTCACGGTAGAAAAAAAAACCGGTGAATACCGTTTTAACAATAAACTCATTTCATTGGTTGATTTGCCCGGCACTTATTCTCTGGAAGCCGCCGATGATGAAGTCTCATTAGACGAAAAAGTTGCGCGTGATTATGTGGCAGCTAAACACGCTGATTTAATTATCAACATCATTGATGCGTCAAATATTGAGCGCAATCTGTATTTAACCTCGCAGCTGATTGAAATGCGCGTTCCCATGTTATTAGCGTTAAACATGATGGATGCGGTCAAACAGCGCGGGATTAAAATTGACATTGAATCCTTAGCCGAAAAGCTAGGCTGTCCGGTTGTTCCCATTACAGCTTCCACAAAATCGGGTTTAGACGCGCTGAAAATCGCCATCAATACCGCAGCAATCAGCAAACCTACCCCTACTCTGTCGATACAATATGCCATTCCTTTAGAATGTGCCATTTCTCAAGCCAGCAAATTATTGCAACAGACAGCGCAAAACCTGCAATGCGATTTACGCTGGTTAGCCATTCGTTCTTTAGAAGGCGACACCCTTGCGCAAGCCATGATAGGCGAAGCACTTTATGCGCAAATTCAGCCTCTGCAAGCTCAAGTTGAAACCGAAACGGATGACGAAATTGATATTCTCGCAGCCGATGCGCGTTATGGATTTGTCAATGAAGTTGTGCAAAGTTGTGTTTGCAAACTCAATGAAGTGAGCCGTCATCGCACTGAAAAAATTGATGCCATTGTATTAAATCGCTTTTTAGGCATCCCCATTTTTCTGTTGGTAATGTACGCCATGTTTATGTTTACCATTAACATTGGTAGCGCGTTTGTGGATTTTTTCGATCAATTGGTCGGCGCATTATTGGTGGATGGTTTAACGCAACTGTTGACGCAATGGCATATTCCGCAATGGCTGATTGTGTTATTCGCAAATGGCGTAGGCGCGGGGATTCAAGTTGTCGCCACCTTTATTCCAATTGTCAGTTTTTTATTCATGTTTTTATCAGCATTGGAAGATTCTGGTTATATGTCTCGCGCCGCTTTTGTGATGGACAGATTCATGCGCATGATAGGTTTGCCAGGAAAATCGTTTGTGCCAATGATTGTCGGCTTTGGCTGCAACGTACCAGCGATTATGGCAACCCGCACCCTTGATAATCAACGCGACCGGATTTTAACCAACCTGATGAATCCCTTTATGTCCTGCGGTGCGCGTTTACCCGTTTACGCTCTGTTTGCTGCGGCATTCTTCCCCGTCGGAGGACAAAATTTAGTCTTCAGCTTATACATATTCGGCATAACTGTCGCAGTACTAACGGGCTTAATCATGCGCCACACCTTATTCAAAGGCGAAGCCACACCGTTTATTATGGAATTGCCCGCCTACCATTTGCCGACTTTTCAAGGCGTGTTCACAAAAACGTGGGATAGAGTGAAATCGTTTTTAGTTAATGCCGGAAAAATCATTGTGCCAATGGTGCTGGTGTTAAATTTTCTCAACGCATTAGGTACAGATGGCAGTTTTGGACAAGAAAACAGCGATAAATCCGTGCTAAGCGAAATTGGTCGCGCTCTGACACCTGTTTTTGAACCGATGGGAATTAGAAAAGACAATTGGCCAGCCACTGTTGGAATTTTCACCGGCGTATTAGCGAAAGAAGCTGTGGTCGGCACTTTAGATGCTTTATATACGCAAATGGCAAGCAAAAACAATCCGCAAGTCGCGCCTGAGTTTGACTTAAAAGCCGCGCTATTAGCCGCTTGTGAAACCGTGCCAACCAATTTAAAAGCCATAGCGGATAAAGTTTTTGATCCTTTAGGTTTGAATATCGCCAATGTAAACGATGCCAGCACCGTTGAAAAACTCAGCAGCACCTTTGGTGCAATGCAAAACAGTTTTGATGGCAAAGCGGGAGCATTTGCTTATTTATTGTTTATCTTGCTGTACGCACCTTGCATTGCAGCAACATCCGCCATTTATCGAGAAACCAATATGGGCTGGACAATTTTTGTGATGTTCTGGACAACCGGATTAGCTTATTTAAGTGCCACCGTGTTTTATCAAGTTGCAAGTTACGCTCAACATCCGCTGTATTCAGTATTATGGATACTCGGCTTAAGTTTAACTTTTGTCTGTGTGTTATTCGGCTTATGGCTTTATGGAAAAAACCAAAATTCTGACGGTATGAAACCAGAGTTTTCATTATGATTTTGTCTGATTTACGCGATTATTTGCAACAACGCCAGCGCGTGACCTTAAATGATTTAGTCATCCATTTTAATATGGACGCAGATGCTTTGCGTGGCATGTTGGGAAAATGGATGAGCAAAGGAAAAGTGAAAAAAATCTCCCCCGATTCTGCGGTATGCGGCACCAGTTGCTGCAAATGCGATCCCACCTTAACTGAACTCTATGAGTGGTCAGTAAAATAATTCTGAATCCATAAAACTGTAGAGACTTTGCATTGCATCGTCTCTACGACAACCCTGATATTTTTATCATACGCTTTTCAGCATTCTCCAAAAATTTTTTAAGACGACTGGTCGTCTTGAAAAATTTTCTTAAGTAATGAGCATGAAACAAGTTCTGCAACTGTAGGTACGAATTCATTCGCACTGTGCGGATAAATCCGCACCTACATTAAATCCTTGCATAATTTATTGCGGACTCATTCCTAAATTGAACAACCATTAACAGAATAAGTCCATTCTCGATTTCGGATGATTTTCATCACGCAAAGCTTACGCTCCGTTTGCGATAACAGTCGTGTAAAATATCGCCATCATCCGCTTTGCACAGGACTCAATCATGTCAGAACAAAAAATTTACCCCATTACCCCGCAAACAGCCGCACACGCTTTTATCAATCGCGAACACTATCAAGCACTTTATCAACAATCCATTTCTGAACCGGAAAACTTTTGGGCGCAGCAGGCGACAGAGTTTTTAGATTGGAGCAAACCTTGGGATTCTGTGCTCGAATACGATTATCCGAAAGGCGAAATCAGCTGGTTTAAGGGTGGAAAACTGAATGTTAGCGTGAATTGTTTGGATCGGCATTTGGCAACGCGCGGCGATCAAGTGGCGATTATTTGGGAAGGCGACAATCCTGATCATGACAAAAAAATCACTTATCGCGAATTGCACAGAGATGTGTGTAAATTTGCCAATGTGTTGAAATCCAAAGGCGTGAAAAAAGGCGACCGAGTGTGCATTTATTTACCGATGGTGAGCGAGGCGGCGGTGGTGATTTTGGCATGTACGCGGATTGGCGCGGTGCATTCGATTGTGTTTGGTGGCTTTTCTGCCGAAGCGTTGCGTGACCGGATTGTCGATGCCGATTGTCATACGCTGATTTGTGCAGATGAAGGTTATCGCGGCGGTAAAGTGATTCCCAGCAAATTTAATGCCGATAAAGCCGCTAGCCACTGTCCAAATTTGCAAAATGTGATTGTGATTAAAAACAGTTATCGCGAAGTGGAATGGCATCCTGAACGCGATGTTTGGTATCACGATTTGATGGAATCCGCCTCGGAAGATTGCCCACCCGAAGAAATGGATGCCGAAGATCCGCTGTTTATTCTGTACACCTCTGGCTCAACGGGTAAACCAAAAGGCGTACTGCATACGACAGGCGGTTATTTGTTGTATGCCGCCATCACGCATAAATATATTTTTGATTATCACGATGGCGATATTTATTGGTGTACAGCGGATATTGGCTGGGTGACGGGGCATTCTTATATTGTTTATGGCCCGCTGTGCAATGGCGCAACGACGCTGATGTTTGAAGGTGTGCCAACGTATCCTGATGCCTCGCGGTTTTGGCAAGTGATTGATAAACATCAGGTGAATATTTTTTATACTGCACCGACGGCGATTCGAGCATTAATGGCACAAGGTGATGATTTTGTAACTAAAACCAGCCGCAGCAGTTTGCGCGTGCTGGGCAGTGTCGGTGAGCCGATTAATCCTGAAGCGTGGGAATGGTATTTTCACACCGTTGGAGAAGCGCGTTGTCCGATTGTCGATACTTGGTGGCAAACCGAAACGGGCGGGATTTTAATTACGCCGCTGATTGGCGCGATAGATTTAAAACCAGGCTCTGCAACCTTGCCATTTTTCGGGGTGATTCCTGAAATTATGGATAATCAAGGCAATATTATGCACGGCGCGGCGGAGGGAATTTTAGTCATCAGTCGCCCTTGGCCGGGACAAGCGCGGACGGTTTATGGCGATCATCAGCGGTTTGTGGATACTTATTTTAAAAATTATCCGGGTTATTATTTTACGGGCGACGGGGCGAAACGCGACCAAGACGGTTATTTTTGGATTACCGGACGGGTGGATGATGTGATTAATGTGTCAGGGCATCGGATGGGAACGGCGGAGGTCGAAAGTGCGTTAGTGTTGCATGAGCATGTGGCGGAAGCGGCAGTGGTCGGTTATCCACATGATATTAAAGGACAAGGAATTTATGCGTATGTAACGCTCAATGTCGGGGTTGAAGCTACAGAAGAATTGCGAAAAGAATTGATTAACTTAGTACGAAGTGAAATTGGCGCGTTTGCGCATCCTGATATTATTCAATGGGCACCTGGCTTGCCGAAAACTCGTTCAGGAAAAATTATGCGGCGGATTTTGCGCAAAGTGGCAGCAAATGAGATTGATAGTTTAGGCGATACTTCAACGCTTGCAGACCCTGCTGTGGTGGATGATTTGATTGACCATCGCGCGAATAGGTAATTTCTTTTCCTGTTAGAATACAAAGCCTAATTTTGCTTGCAAGGTTGGTCTATTTTTTTGTCTGAATCAAGATTTACAGGATTTTAAGATGAACAGGATAATGCAATCTGTGGATAAACTAAGGAACGTGCATGAAACAACTTATGCAAATTTATTTAATGAATTCGCACCTACAGTTGCCGAGCATATTTCATGCTCGTTCTTAAGCACAAAAAATTATCTTGCTAATCTTTTAATCCTGAAACTCCTGATTCAGATGTAGGCTGAGTAGTTACGAAAAAACATGATGACTAATACAAAAACTAACAAAAATAATAACGCGTTGTTTAATCCAAAACTTATCAAAAAAACCATCAGTACCGCTAGTATTTTAATCAATGGCGAAATTCCCGATAAATCTAAAAAAATCATCGAAAGACGATTAAGCAATCTCGCCCTTGATTTAGAAAGAAAAGAACGCACGTTAGCCAATGATTTTCTGGTGTTTTTTAAAGAATTATTAGGCTATAAATCTTCTGGAGACCAGAAAAACGCTAAATCCTGGGATATAGAGCCTGAATATTTAGGCATTGATTATGCGTTAGGTGAGTTTTCTAAAGTTCAAAAATCCGTATTTGT
>ERZ1034363.129-NODE-129-length-51749-cov-6.622194_pt1 | contig 51749 bp, 60 predicted proteins | sample MGYA00520616_ERZ1034363 | MGnify/ENA primary metagenome ERZ1034363 (study PRJEB33736, sample SAMEA104284506) | Azolla filiculoides | biome: Urban; feature: Water surface; material: Ditch water | place: Netherlands | collected 2015-10-28 | depth 0-0.1 m ...
GCGGCAGCCCCTGGGAAATCGGTCTGGCTGAAACCCAGCAGACGCTGGTGCTGAATCGCCTGCGTAGCCGTATCCGTGTGCAGGCCGATGGCCAGATGAAGACCGGTCGCGACGTAGCCATTGGCGCGCTGCTGGGTGCTGACGAATTCGGTTTCGCCACCGCTCCGCTGGTGGTGGAAGGCTGCATCATGATGCGCAAGTGCCACCTGAACACCTGCCCGGTGGGTGTGGCCACGCAAGACCCGGCGCTGCGCCAGAAGTTCTCCGGCAAGCCCGAGCATGTGGTGAACTACTTCTTCTTCATTGCCGAAGAAGTGCGCCAGATCATGGCCCAACTCGGTATCCGCAAGTTCGACGACATGATCGGTCGCTCCGACCTGCTCGACACCCGCAAGGGCATCGAACACTGGAAGGCCAGCGGTCTCGACTTCAGTCGTCTGTTTGCCGAGCCGCAAGTTCCTGCCGATGTGCCCCGCTTCCAGACGCTGGAGCAGGACCATGGCCTGGAAAAGGCGCTGGACAACGTGCTGATCGAGAAGAGCCGCGCCGCCATCGAAAAGGGCGAAAAAGTGCACTTCATGGAAGTGGCCCGCAACGTGAACCGCTCCGTTGGTGCCATGCTGTCCGGTGCCGTGACCAAGGTGCATCCCGAAGGCCTGCCGGACAACACCATCCGCATTCAGCTCGAAGGCACTGGCGGCCAGTCGTTTGGCGCTTTCCTGTGCAACGGCATCACCCTGTACCTGATTGGCGATGCCAATGACTACACGGGCAAGGGCCTGTCGGGTGGTCGCGTGGTGGTGCGTCCGAGCATCGACTTCCGTGGCGAAGCCACCAAGAACACCATCGTGGGCAACACCGTGATGTATGGCGCCACCACCGGTGAAGCCTTCTTCAGCGGCGTTGCCGGTGAGCGCTTTGCAGTGCGTCTGTCGGGTGCGACGGCCGTGGTGGAAGGCACGGGCGACCACGGTTGTGAATACATGACCGGCGGCACCGTGGCGGTGCTGGGCAAGACCGGGCGCAACTTCGCGGCCGGTATGAGCGGCGGCGTGGCCTACGTTTATGACGAAGACGGTCAGTTCGCCAGCCGTTGCAACACCGCCATGGTAAGCATGGACAAGGTGCTGACCCAAGCCGAGCAAGAGGCTTCGATGGACAAGGCCGTGTGGCATCGCGGTGAAACCGACGAAGCCCAGCTCAAGAAGCTACTGGAAGACCACAACCGTTGGACCGGCAGCAAGCGTGCGCGTGACCTGTTGGACACCTGGGAGACGTCGCGTCTGAAGTTCGTCAAGGTGTTCCCGCTTGAGTACAAGCGGGCCCTGGGCGAGATTCACGCTCGCAAGGAAGCCGCCAGTGCTACGCAGACTGCGTCCGCTTCTGCCAAGAAGCAGACCGCTGCTACGAAGTAACACGCGGGTTATTGCACAGGGTCAAGCAGACCGACATTCAAGAGCTATTGGGCCGGCCCCTGCGGGGCGGCCCGCCAAGGAGTGAATATGGGAAAGATCACAGGATTCATGGAGTTTGAGCGCATCGAAGAGGGCTACAAGCCCGTCGCCGAGCGTCTCAAGCATTACAAAGAGTTTGTCATCGCACTGGATGACAAGCAGGCCAACACGCAGGCGGCACGTTGCATGGACTGCGGCACGCCGTTTTGCAACAGCGGTTGCCCGGTTAACAACATCATTCCGGACTTCAACGACCTGGTCTACCGGGGCGACTGGAAGCAGGCGATTGACACGCTGCACAGCACCAACAACTTTCCCGAGTTCACCGGCCGCATTTGCCCCGCACCGTGCGAGGCGGCTTGCGTGGCCAACGTGAACGGCGACGCCATCGGCATCAAGTCGATTGAGCACGCCATCATCGACAAGGCCTGGGAACAGGGCTGGGTCGTGCCACAGCCCGCCAAAGTCAAGACCGGGAAGAAGGTTGCCGTGATCGGCGCTGGCCCGGCTGGCCTGGCCGCTGCGCAACAACTGGCCCGCGCCGGTCATGATGTGACGCTGTTCGAAAAGAACGACCGCGTCGGTGGCCTGCTGCGCTATGGCATTCCCGACTTCAAGCTCGACAAAGGCCTGATCGATCGCCGCGTCAAGCAACTCGAAGCCGAAGGCGTCACGGTGCGCACCAGCGTGCTGGTGGGCAACTGGCCCAAAGACTCCAAGGTCACCAACTGGTCCAAGGAAACCATTTCTGCCGAACAGTTGAAAAAAGACTTTGACGCCGTGCTGCTGACCGGTGGTTCCGAGCAGTCGCGTGACCTGCCCGCACCGGGCCGTGAGCTCGACGGCATCCACTTCGCCATGGAGTTTTTGCCGCAGCAAAACAAGGTCAACGCGGGCGACAAGCTCAAGGGCCAACTGCGCGCCGAAGGCAAACACGTGATCGTGATTGGCGGTGGCGACACCGGCTCTGATTGCGTGGGCACCAGCACGCGCCATGGCGCTGCCAGCGTCACCCAGTTCGAGGTGATGCCCATGCCGCCCGAAAAGGAAGACAAGCCGCTGGTCTGGCCCTACTGGCCGCTCAAGCTGCGCACCAGTTCCAGCCACGATGAGAGTTCCGAGAAGGGGCTGCTCAAGCGCGAGTTTGCTATCTCCACCAAGGAATTCATCGGCAAGAATGGCAAGGTCACAGGCCTGAAGACCGTCAACGTCGAATTCAAGGACGGCAAGATGGTTGAAGTGGCCGGGTCTGAAAAGGAATACCAGGCGGACCTCGTGCTGCTGGCGATGGGCTTTGTCAATCCGGTCGCAACCGTGCTGGAAGCCTTTGGCGTGGAAAAAGACGCACGCGGCAATGCCAAGGCCAGCACCGAAGCAGCGGGTGGCTATGCCACCAACGTTGCCAAAGTGTTTGCGGCGGGTGACATGCGACGTGGCCAGAGTCTGGTGGTTTGGGCTATCCGTGAAGGTCGTCAAGCGGCGCGCACGGTGGACGAATTCCTGATGGGCTCCAGCGCCTTGCCCCGCTAAGCAGGTGTTGCCCCGCAAGGGGCGGCCAGGCGCTCGGCTAAGCGTTTTCCCTTATGATGCAAAAGCCAGTTTTCGCTGGCTTTTGTTTTTTTATGGACACCCAGCAATCCAATTCACTCGTCGAGTTTCAGAACGTTCGCTTTGGCTATGGCGAGCGCGTGATTCTGGATGGCGTTTCGCTGTCCATTCCGCGCGGCAAGGTCACGGCGCTGATGGGCGCGTCGGGCGGTGGCAAAACCACCGTCATGCGCCTGATCGGCGGCCAGTTCAAGGCGCAAGAAGGAAAAGTGCTGCTGCATGGTGTCAAGGGTTCGGCCGAAACGCTTGACGTTGGCGCCATGGACCGGGACGCCCTGTATGTGGCACGTCGTCGCATGGGCATGCTGTTCCAGTTTGGCGCCCTGTTTACCGACATGAATGTGTTTGACAACGTGGCCTTTCCCTTGCGTGAACACACGGCGCTGTCCGAGGACCTGATCCGCGACGTGGTGCTGATGAAGCTCAACGCGGTGGGCTTGCGCGGCGCGCGCGATTTGATGCCTTCCGAGGTGTCGGGCGGCATGGCACGGCGCGTGGCCCTGGCCCGCGCCATTGCGCTCGACCCCGACCTGATCATGTACGACGAGCCTTTTGCCGGGCTGGACCCGATTTCGCTGGGCACGGCGGCACGCCTGATTCGCCAGCTCAACGACGCCATGGGCCTAACCAGCATCGTGGTCTCGCACGACCTGGAAGAAACCTTTCACATTGCCGACCAGGTGATCATTTTGGCCAACGGAAAAATTGCCGCGCAGGGTACGCCCGAAGAAGTGCGCCACAGCGACAACCCGCTGGTGCACCAGTTCGTCAACGCCTTGCCCGAAGGCCCGGTGCGGTTTCACTACCCCGCGTCCAGCGTGGATGCTGATTTTTCGGCGGGAGTGCAGGCATGAGTTGGTACCGCCCGTCCGACGTAGGGTTTGCGGTGCGCTCCAAGCTTGCCGACTGGGGCTTTGGGCTGCGCCTGTTCCTCAAACTGCTGGCTTCCATTGGCGCCACGCTCAAGCGTCCGGCACTGCTGCGCGACCAGATTCATTTCATGGGCAACTACTCGCTGGCCATCATTGCGGTGTCGGGCGTGTTTGTCGGCTTTGTGATGGGCCTGCAGTATTACTACGGCTTGCAGCGCTTTGGCGCGGCGGATTCGGTCGGCATGTTGATCAGCCTGAGCCTGGTGCGCGAGTTCGGTCCGGTGCTGACGGCGCTCTTGTTTGCCGGACGCGCCGGCACCTCGCTCACTGCAGAAATTGGCCTGATGAAAGCCGGCGAGCAACTCAGTGCCATGGAAATGATGGCGGTCGACCCGGTGCAACGCATTCTTGCTCCCCGCTTTTGGGGCGCGGTGATCTCCATGCCGCTGCTGGCCGCCGTCTTCAGCGCCGTGGGCGTGATGGGTGGCTGGGTGGTCTGCGTGTCCATGATCGGCATCGATGCCGGTGCCTTCTGGAGCCAAATGCAGGGCGGGGTGGACGTGCTCAAAGACGTGGGCAATGGCGTACTCAAGAGCGTGGTGTTCGGCTTTGCGGTTAGTTTTATCGCGTTGTTGCAAGGGTTTGAGGCGCAGCCCACGCCCGAGGGCGTGGCCCATGCGACAACGCGCACGGTGGTGGTGGCGTCCCTGACCGTGTTGGGACTGGACTTCGTCCTGACCGCCATGATGTTCAGTATTTAGGAGAAGAAGACATGCAACGTTCCAGTACGGATGTGTGGGTAGGCCTGTTTGTGTTGATCGGGGGCGCGGCCTTGGTGTTTCTGGCCTTGCAGGCCGCCAACTTGTTGACCTTCAATTTGGATAAGGGCTACCAGGTCACCGCCAAGTTCGACAACATCGGCGGCCTGAAGGCCAAGGCAACGGTGAAGAGTGCCGGTGTCGTGGTGGGGCATGTGGATGGCATTGCGTTTGACGACAAGTCTTTTCAGGCCAAGGTCACCTTGTCCATGGACAAGCGCTATGTATTCCCCAAAGACAGTTCGCTGAAAATTCTGACCAGTGGTTTGCTGGGCGAGCAATACATAGGCATTGAAGCCGGAGCCGATGTTGCCAATCTGGCCGCCGGCGACACCATTAGCACCACGCAATCGGCTGTGGTCCTCGAGAACCTGATCAGCCAGTTCCTCTACAGCAAGGCGGCGGACGGACCCTCGGACAAAGCCAAACCATGATGTCGGCCGGCATTTCCCGACGGCTACGGTTCGTTGCCACCTTGCTTGCCGCACTGGCGCTGCTGGCTTTGCAGGGGTGTGCCACCGTGGCCCACCCTGATCCGCGTGACCCGTTGGAGTCGTACAACCGGACCATGTTTGGCTTCAATGACGCGGTGGATGACGCTGTGCTCAAGCCCGTGGCCAAAGGTTACCGCGCGGTCGCGCCAAACTGGGTGCGCAAAGGGGTCAGCAATTTCTTCAACAACCTGGAGGATGGCTGGTCCGCCTTGAACAGTGCGTTGCAGGGCCGCAAGCTGGAGACCGGCGACAACCTCGGCCGCTTCATGGTCAACAGCACGATTGGCATGTTGGGACTGCTGGACGTTGCCAGTGACCTGCAAATCGAGCGGCATCCAGCCGATTTGGGGCTGACTTTGGGACGCTGGGGCGTGCCGCCCGGACCATTTGTAGTGCTGCCCATCTTGGGTCCATTTACCCTGCGAGAGGTAGCGGCCCTGCCGGTGGAGCTAAAGTGGCAGCCCAAGTACACGCTGGGTGGTGAGGAGGCCCACACGGTGTTGCCAACGGTCAGCTTGATTGACCAGCGCGCCAAATACCTGAATGCAGGCGAGGTGCTCGACAGCGCCGCACTGGATGCCTATTTGTTCCAGCGCGATGCGTATTTGCAGCGCCAGCGCAATATCCAATACGACGGCAACCCCCCCGAAGAAGTAACAGAACCTTGACTTACTTTACCTCCACGCAACGTGGGCTTTTGGGCCGCCGTAGATAATGCGACCTATGTTCTTGTTTGAAAAGTGGATATGAAACGAGCGTTCTTGCGCAAGCTTTTTGTGGGTTTTTCGATGATCGCCGCCTTGGGCGTTGCCGGTCAGGCCTGGGCTGACGATGAGGCCCCCGATGTGCTGATCAAGCGGCTGTCGACCGAAGTGCTCGACGCCATTAAGGCCGACAAGTCCATCCGGTCGGGCGACATGACCAAGGTGGTTGCCTTGGTGGACTCGCGCATCCTGCCGAACTTGAACTTTCAGCGCATGACTGCCTCTGCGGTGGGCCCGGCCTGGCGTCAGGCCACACCCGAGCAGCAAAAGCGCTTGCAGGACGAGTTCAAGATTTTGCTGGTTCGCACCTATTCGGGAGCGCTGGCACAAATCACCGACCAGAATATTTTCCTGAAGCCCCTGCGTGCCGCGCTCGAGGACAAGGAAGTGGTAGTCCGCTCCGAAATCAAGGGCAGCGGCGACCCGATTCAACTGGACTACCGCCTGGAGAAGACGCCGGGGCAGGGCGCAGGCTGGAAGATTTACAACATCAATGTGCTGGGCGTTTGGCTGGTGGAAAACTACAAGAGCCAGTTCTCCGCTGAAATTAACGCCAAGGGACTTGACGGCCTGATTGCCTCGCTGGTAGAACGTAACAAGGCCAACGCCAACTCCAAGAAATAATTCACCATGCTGACCCTGCCCGCCATTCTTACGCAAAGCCAGGCCAATGACTGTCTGGAAAAATTGACCCAGGATGTGCAGCAGGAGGCCGAGAAGAAGGTCATTGTGGATGCCGCGCCGCTGAGCAATTTCGACTCTTCGGCCTTGGCCGTGCTGCTGGCGGTTCGCCGCGAGTGCGCTCGGGCCGGCAAGCTGTTTGCAGTCAAGGGCTTGCCCGACCGACTGCGTGATCTGGCCGCTTTGTACGGCATTGAAGGCCTGTTAACAGCCGCCTGATCTGCGACAGCTAAAATGGCGGTCTCCTATGGCTGCCATCTCCTTTCAATCCGTCTCCAAAGCCTACCCAAAGCCCAAGTCTTCCAAAACGAGCGCGGCGGGTGAAACCTTTCTTGCGCTGGATGACGTCAGTTTGCAGATTGAAGAAGGTGAATTCTTCGGCCTGCTAGGCCCCAACGGCGCCGGTAAAACCACCATGATCAGCGTTTTGGCCGGCTTGACCCGCGCTACCCGTGGAAGCGTGAGTGTGCTGGGTCACGATGTGCAAACCGACTTTGCCGATGCGCGCCGCTCCTTGGGTGTGGTGCCGCAAGAACTGGTGTTTGATCCCTTTTTCAATGTACGCGAGTTGCTTCGCATCCAGTCGGGCTATTTCGGCATCAAAAACAATGGCGCCTGGATAGACGAGTTGCTTGAAAACCTGGGGCTGACCGATAAGGCCAACGCCAATATGCGTCAGCTATCGGGTGGCATGAAGCGCCGTGTGCTGGTGGCACAGGCGCTGGTGCACAAGCCGCCGGTCATTGTGCTGGATGAGCCCACCGCCGGGGTGGACGTGGAGCTGCGCCAGACCTTGTGGGCCTTCATCGCCAAACTCAACCGCGAAGGTCACACGGTGCTGCTGACCACGCATTACCTGGAAGAAGCGGAAGCCCTGTGCGGCCGCATCGCCATGCTCAAGACCGGCCGCATTGTGGCGCTAGACAAAACCAGTGACCTGCTCAAGGCCGCGTCCAGCAACGTATTGCGTTTCAAGCTGGACGCCGAATTGCCAAAGGCGCTGGCGGAAAAGGCTCGCATCACGGGGCGCATTGTCCAGTTCCCGGCCAATGACGCGTTGGAAGTGGAGCGCTACCTGGCCGCTGTGCGCGAAGCCGGCTTGGTGGCACAGGACGTTGAAATTCGCAAGGCTGACCTGGAAGACGTGTTTCTGGACGTGATGCAACAAAACAAAGGCTCCGTCCATGCCAGCGGAGAGACGAAATGAGCGCCGCCGGGCCGTCCCAAGGCGCGAAGGTCCCCTTGGGGGGCAGCGCACTACGCGTAGCGAGAAGCGTGGGGGTACTTTTGGTATGAACGGCTGGCAAACTCTGTTTTACAAGGAAAGCCTGCGCTTCTGGCGGGTCGCTTTTCAGACGATCGCAGGCCCGGTTCTGACAGCTATGCTGTATTTGTTGATTTTTGGCCACGCGCTGGAAGACCACGTCAAGGTCTACGACGCGGTGAGTTACACCGCGTTCCTGGTGCCAGGGCTGGCCATGATGAGCGTGTTGCAAAACGCATTTGCCAATAGTTCGTCTTCGCTCATCATGAGCAAGGTGATGGGCAACCTGGTTTTTCTGCTGCTAACGCCCCTGTCGTACGTGCATTGGTTCATGGCTTATGTGGGCGCATCGATTCTGCGGGGCGTGGTGGTTGGCGTCGGCGTTTTTGCCGTATCGGCGTTCTTTACCTCAATCAGCTTTGCTGCTCCGCTGTGGATTGTGGTGTTTGCCCTGTTGGGTGCAGCACTGATGGGAACGCTGGGTCTGATCGCCGGGCTGTGGGCCGAAAAATTTGATCAACTGGCAGCCTTTCAGAATTTTGTGGTCATGCCCATGACCTTTTTGAGCGGTGTGTTCTATTCCATCCACTCACTGCCGCCGTTCTGGCAAACGGTGAGTCACTTCAACCCGTTTTTCTACATGATTGACGGCTTTCGCTATGGCTTCTTTGGCGTGAGCGATGTGTCGCCTTGGCTGAGCCTGTCGGTGGTGGGGGCGACCCTGCTGCTGGTCAGCGTCGTGGCGCTCTACTTGCTGCGCACCGGCTACAAAATCCGGAGCTGAGGCGCCAATTTCTTTACCGGGCCCGTCCCGTGCATTCATGACTGCTGACCAACTCAAACAACTGATCTCTGCAGGCCTGGCCTGTGAACACTGCGAACTCGAGGGCGATGGCCGCCACTGGTTTGCCACCATTGTGTCCACTGCTTTTGAAGGAAAGCGTCTGATTCAGCGCCACCAGCAGGTGTACGCCACGCTCGGCGCGCGCATCCAGACCGATGAGGTGCACGCCCTTTCCATGAAAACCTATACCCCGGCCGAATGGGCCGCCAAAGCCTGATGGACAAATTACAGATTCGTGGTGGTCGCCAGTTGCGTGGCGAGGTGCTGATTTCCGGTGCCAAGAACGCCGCCCTGCCAGAGCTGTGCGCTGCGCTGCTAACCGCTGATCCGCTCACGCTGCACAACGTGCCGCGTCTGCAGGACGTGTCCACCATGCTCAAGCTGATCCGCAATATGGGCGTGACCGCCGAGTTGGGGGACGGTGGAACCGTGGTGCTGAATGCTGCTGCACTCAACAACCCCGAGGCCCCCTACGAACTGGTGAAAACCATGCGCGCGTCGGTGCTGGCACTGGGCCCGTTGTTGGCACGTTTTGGCCATGCCAAGGTGTCCTTGCCCGGTGGTTGTGCGATTGGTTCACGACCGGTGGACCAGCACCTGAAGGGCTTGACCGCCATGGGCGCCGAGATTGCGGTGGAACATGGCTACATGGTGGCCAAGTTGGCGCAGGGTCGCAAACGCCTGAAGGGCGCGCGCATTGCCACCGACATGGTGACTGTGACCGGTACCGAAAACTTTCTGATGGCAGCGGCGCTGGCCGAGGGCGAGACCTTGCTGGAAAACGCGGCGCAAGAACCCGAGATTCCCGATCTGTGTGAGCTGCTGATCAAGATGGGCGCCAAGATCGAAGGCCATGGCACCAGCCGCATCCGCATTCAGGGCGTGGAGTCGCTGCACGGTTGTGCCCACCAGGTGGTGGCCGACCGCATTGAGACCGGCACCTTCCTGTGTGCGGTAGCCGCGACCGGTGGCGATGTGGTGCTCAAGCATGGCCGTGCCGACCATCTGGACGCCGTGATTGACAAGCTGCGCGATGCTGGCGCTACGGTAACGGCACTGGCCGATGGCATCCGTGTTCAGAGCCAGGGTCGTTTGAAGGCGCAGTCCTTCCGCACCACCGAATACCCCGGCTTCCCCACCGACATGCAGGCGCAGTTCATGGCGCTGAACGCCGTTTCGCAAGGCCCGTCCAAGGTGACCGAAACGATTTTTGAAAACCGCTTCATGCACGTCAATGAGTTGGTGCGCTTGGGCGCGCACATCCAGATCGACGGCAAGGTAGCCGTGATTGAAGGGGTTGAAAAGTTGTCGGGCGCCACAGTGATGGCGACCGACCTGCGCGCCTCGGCCAGCCTGGTGATCGCTGGCTTGGTCGCGGACGGCGAAACTCTGGTGGACCGCATTTACCACCTGGACCGTGGCTACGACCAGATGGAAGCCAAGCTGCGCGGCATTGGCGCAGACATCGAAAGGCTGAAGTAATGGCCTCCACGCTTGCCACTGCGTGTGCTGCGCTGCCCCCCGAGGGGGCGCTCGCGCCTTGGGGCGGCCCGGCGGCGCTCAACCTTGCTGAAAATCTATGATTACGCTCGCTCTCTCCAAAGGCCGCATCTTCGAAGAAACCGTACCGCTGCTCAAGGCGGCCGGGATCGAGGTGCTGGACGACCCCGAAAAATCGCGCAAGCTGATTCTGGACACTAACCAGCCCGACGTGCGGGTGCTGGTGGTGCGTGCCACTGATGTGCCGACCTATGTGCAATACGGCGGTGCCGACATGGGCATTACCGGCAAGGACACCTTGTTGGAGCATGGCAGCCAGGGCCTGTACCAACCGCTGGACCTGCAAATTGCCAAGTGCCGCATCAGTGTGGCGGTGCGTGCCGACTTTGACTACGCCTCGGCCGTCAAGCAGGGTTCACGCCTCAAGGTGGCCACCAAATACGTCGAAATCGCCCGCGAGTTTTTTGCCTCCAAGGGTGTGCACGTCGATCTGATCAAGCTTTACGGCAGCATGGAACTGGCTCCGCTGGTGGGGCTGGCCGATGCCATCGTCGATCTGGTGTCCACCGGCAACACGCTGAAGGCCAACCACCTCGTGGAAGTGGAGCGCATCATGGACATCAGTTCCCGTCTGGTGGTGAACCAGGCCGCGCTCAAGCTCAAGCAAGAACCCATTCGCGCCATCATCAACGCCTTTGCCGGCGCCGTTGGCCAGTAATTTACCCATAACCAGAAGGCGCCCCGCACCCATGACTTTGCACGCTGCCCCCACCCGACTGTCCACTGCGGACGCAGACTTTGAAGCCCGCTTCAAGGCCCTGCAGCATTGGTCTGCCGACACGGATGCGGCGATTGAGCAGCGGGTGGCCGACATACTGGCCGACGTGCAACAGCGTGGCGATGCAGCCGTGCTCGAATACACGGCGCGTTTTGACGGCCTGAATGCGGACAACATGGCGGCGCTGGAGTTGTCGCAGGCCGATTTCAAGGCAGCGTTCGACGCCTTGCCCGAAGCCCAGCGCAAGGCCCTGCAAGATGCCGAGCGCCGTGTCCGCAGTTACCACGAAGCGCAGAAAAAAGCCTGCGGCGAAAGCTGGAGCTACCGCGACGAGAACGGCAGCCTGTTGGGCCAAAAGGTCACGCCTTTGGACCGCGTGGGCATATATGTGCCCGGTGGCAAGGCCTCGTACCCGTCGAGCCTGATCATGAACGCCGTGCCCGCCCATGTGGCCGGTGTGCAGGAAATCATCATGGTGGTGCCGACCCCCGTGCGCGGCAGCGTGGCCACTGGTGGCACAGGCAATGCCGGTGCGACCCAGGGTGAGCGCAATGAACTGGTGCTGGCGGCGGCCTATGTGGCCGGTGTCACCCGGGCCTTCACCATCGGCGGCGCGCAAGCGGTAGCGGCACTGGCCTATGGCACGGCCACGATTCCCGCCGTGGACAAAATCACCGGACCCGGCAACGCCTATGTGGCCGCAGCTAAGCGTCGCGTGTTCGGCACCGTGGGCATCGACATGATTGCTGGACCCAGCGAAATTCTGGTGCTGGCCGATGGCAGTACTCCGCCGGAGTGGGTAGCCATGGACCTGTTTAGTCAGGCCGAACACGACGAACTGGCGCAGAGTATTTTGCTGTGCCCGGATGCGGCTTACCTGGATGCGGTGCAACATGAAATTGACCGCCTGCTGCCCGGCATGCCACGCGCCGAAATCATTGCCAAGAGCCTGAATGACCGGGGCGCGCTGATCCTGACGCGCAGCATGGAAGAGGCCTGTGCTATCTCCAACCGCATTGCGCCGGAACACCTGGAAGTTTCCAGCAGTGAGCCACACCGCTGGGAGCCCTTGCTGCGCCACGCCGGTGCCATTTTTCTGGGCGCCTTCACCAGTGAGTCGCTGGGCGACTACTGCGCCGGCCCCAACCACGTGCTGCCGACCAGCGGCACCGCGCGTTTTTCGAGCCCGCTGGGGGTGTACGACTTCCAGAAGCGCAGCAGCCTGATTGAGGTCAGCGAAGCCGGCGCCCAGGTGCTGGGGCCGATTGCGGCCGAACTGGCCTATGGCGAAGGTCTGCAGGCACACGCCCGTGCGGCTGAGTTGCGCCTGAAGTAACGCCCGGCTGCGACCGATGACCGGCTTGCCCATTTCCTGTTTTCGTTTTGGACGCCCCATCCGGCAACTGGGCGTTGCCGCGTGCCTGGTTGCCATCGCGGTGTCGTCAGCATCTGCCATGTCGATACGGGAGTTGCGCGCCCTGCAGAAGTCGGATGCCAAGCAAGGCGCCAACTACATGCGCTACTACCTGGTCGGCGCCATGGAAGGGGCTCTGGAGGCCCATGATCAGGCGGTGCGCTCCGGCGCTGCCGCCACCATCTGCCTGAACGGCCGGCGTCTGGCGCCGGAAATGGCCGAGGGTCTGTACCAGACAGAATTGAAACGCAACAAAGAACTGTACGAAGCGGATATGCCGGTGCCCATGGTGCTGGCGAACGCTTTGTCCACGGTGTACCCCTGCTGAGGGCAGTGCAAAATACGCCCATGCGCCCGGCAATTCAGGAAAACCTATGACGACCAACTACCCACTTACCGAAGTTCCGGTGACCCAGACGCCCCGCGTCGCTGAAGTAACCCGCAACACGGCGGAAACCCGGATTCGCGTGTCGGTCAACCTGGACGGAACCGGCAAAAGCCGCCTGTCCACCGGCATTGGCTTTTTTGACCACATGTTGGACCAGATTGCGCGCCACGGGCTGATCGATCTGGATATTGAGGCCGACGGCGATTTGCATATTGACGGGCACCACACCGTGGAAGACGTGGGCATCACACTGGGCCAGGCCTTTCACAAGGCGGTGGGTGACAAAAAGGGCATTCGCCGCTATGGCTACGCCTATGTACCGCTGGACGAGGCGCTGTCCCGTGTCGTCATCGATTTTTCGGGCCGCCCCGGACTGGTGATGGACGTGCCGTTCAAGAGCGGCATGATCGGCGCCTTTGACACGCAACTCACCCACGAGTTTTTCCAGGGCTTTGTGAACCATGCGCTGGTGACCCTGCACATTGACAACATCAAGGGCGAAAACGCCCATCACCAGGCCGAAACCGTGTTCAAAGCCTTTGCCCGTGCGCTGCGCGCAGCACTGGAGCTCGATCCGCGCTCTGCCGGGGTCATCCCGTCGACCAAGGGTTCGCTGTAATGAAGGCTGTGGCATGAAAAAGAAGGTCGCCGTAGTCGACTACGGCATGGGCAATTTGCGTTCGGTGACACAGGCTGTGATGCATGTGGCCTCTGAGGTGGGTGTGGATGTGGTCTGGGCCCGCACCGCGCAAGAGGTGATGGATGCCGAGCGGGTGGTGTTGCCAGGGCAGGGCGGCATGCGCGACTGCATGCACGACCTGCATGCCTGCGGCATGTTCGACGCCGTGATGCACGCGGCCGCCAACAAGCCGCTGATGGGCGTGTGCGTGGGCATGCAAATGCTGTTGGACCACAGCGAAGAACTCGATACGGCTTGCCTGGGCCTGATTCATGGCAATGTGGTCAAGTTCGATCTGGCCGGCCAGAAACAGCCGGACGGCAGCCGCTACAAGGTGCCTCAAATGGGCTGGAACCAGGTCTGGCAGACCGCCCACGGGGTGTCGCGCCACCCGGTTTGGGGGGATGTGCCCGACGGCAGTTACTTCTATTTCGTGCACAGTTACTACGCCCGACCGTCTGATATCCGCCACAGCGTGGGTGAAACGGACTATGGACAGCGCTTTTCTTCCGCGATTGCACGCGATAATATTTTCGCTACCCAATTCCACCCCGAAAAAAGCGCAGAGCACGGCCTCTCTCTCTACCGCAACTTCCTTCACTGGAACCCCTGATTTCTTCCCTCGGCAAAAACCGCCATCATGCTGCTCATCCCCGCGATTGACCTGAAAGACGGTCACTGTGTTCGCCTCAAACAAGGCGATATGGATCAAACAACCACCTTTGGAGAAGACCCGGCCGTCATGGCCCGCAGTTGGGTCGACAAGGGAGCCAGACGCCTGCACCTGGTGGATCTGAACGGCGCGTTTGCCGGTCATCCCAAGAATGAGGCGGCGATCCGCAAGATTCTCAAAAACGTGGGCAGCGAAGTGGATGTGCAGCTCGGTGGCGGCATCCGCGATCTGGACACGATTGAGCGCTACCTGGATGCGGGCCTTCGCTACGTGATCATTGGCACGGCCGCCGTCAAGAACCCGGGTTTCTTGCAGGATGCCTGCACCGCCTTCGGTGGCCACATCATCGTCGGGCTGGACGCGCGCGATGGCAAGGTTGCCACCGACGGCTGGAGCAAACTGACCCGCCACGACGTGGTCGATTTGGGCAAGAAGTTTGAAGACTACGGCGTCGAGTCCATCATTTATACCGACATCGGCCGCGACGGCATGCTGAGTGGCATCAACGTGGAAGCCACCGTCAAGCTGGCGCAGGCGCTCACCATTCCCGTCATCGCTTCCGGCGGCCTGTCCAACATGGCCGACATCGAGGCGTTGTGCGCCGTGGAAGACGAAGGCGTTGAAGGTGTGATCTGCGGCCGGGCGATTTACACCGGCGATCTGGACTTTGCAAAAGCCCAAGAGCGCGCTGACGAGTTGAACGGATGATGGGTTTTTGCCACCGGGCCGTCTCACAGCGAAACGCGGCCCACTTTGGGGGCACTTATGCTGGCTAAGCGCATCATCCCTTGCCTGGACGTAACGGGTGGACGCGTCGTCAAGGGCGTCAACTTTGTCGAATTGCGCGACGCTGGCGATCCGGTAGAAATCGCCGCCCGCTACAACGAGCAGGGCGCCGATGAACTCACTTTTCTGGACATCACGGCCACCAGCGACGGCCGTGACCTGATCCTGCACATCATTGAGGACGTGGCGTCTCAGGTATTTATTCCCCTGACGGTGGGCGGTGGAGTCCGCACAGTGGACGATGTGCGCCGCCTGCTCAACGCCGGCGCGGACAAAACCAGTTTCAATTCGGCAGCCATTTCCAACCCGCAGGTGATTGAAGACGCCGCGCTCAAGTACGGCAGCCAGTGCATTGTGGTGGCGATCGATGCCAAGCGCCGCACCGAAGAAGATGCGCGACGGCTGGTGGATGGCCGTCCGATTGGGCCTGGCTGGGACGTGTACAGCCATGGCGGGCGCAAAAACACCGGGCTCGACGCTGTGTTGTGGGCGACCGAGATGGCGCGGCGTGGAGCCGGCGAGATCTTGCTGACCAGCATGGACCGTGATGGCACCAAGTCGGGGTTCGATCTGAATTTGACCCGAGCCGTGGCCGATGCGGTAGCGGTGCCGGTCATTGCCTCGGGCGGTGTGGGCAATCTGGACCACTTGGCCGATGGCGTGCAGCAGGGCGGCGCCGATGCCGTGCTGGCTGCCAGCATCTTTCACTACGGCGAATACACCGTAGCGCAGGCCAAGGCGCGGATGGCTGAACGCGGCATTCCGATTCGGCTGTGAACAGCCACCCCCTATCAGCATGGCGCACTGCGTGTCGCCAGGCTGTTTCCCCCCCTGAAGGGGGACGCCATCAGCGGCCCGGCTAAGCCGCTTCCACGGTAGCCCTGATATTTTTGGGCACTTCGCTTCGTTTCGTTTTTTCAAATATTGGACAATCTTGGCTATGAATTGGTTAGACGAAGTCAAATGGGATGCGCAGGGGCTGGTGCCGGTGATTGCGCAGGAACTGGGCAGCAAGGATGTGCTGATGTTTGCCTGGATGAACCGCGAGGCACTGGCCAAAACGGCTGAGCTCGGGCGGGCGGTGTATTTCAGCCGGTCGCGTGGCAAACTCTGGTTTAAGGGCGAAGAATCCGGCCATGTGCAGACGGTTCACGAAATCCGCATTGATTGCGACAACGACGTGGTGCTGCTCAATGTGACGCAGTTGGGACACGAACCCGGCATTGCCTGCCACACCGGGCGCCATAGCTGCTTCTTTAGCGTGCTGAAAGACGGCGAATGGAAAAGTGCCGATCCGGTCTTGAAAGACCCTGAATCCATCTACAAGTAAGGTTATGACCGCAAACACCCTGTCCCAGGACGCTCTGGCCCGCTTGGCCGCCGTGATTGAAAGCCGCAAGGAAGCCAATGGGGGTGATCCGACGGCGAGTTACGTGGCGCGCCTGCTGCACAAAGGTCCGGATGGTTTTCTCAAGAAAATTGGCGAAGAAGCCACCGAAGTGGTCATGGCTGCCAAGGATGCGGACCACGGTGGTGACAAGGCCAAAATCGTCTACGAGGTGGCCGACCTCTGGTTTCACAGCATGATCGCGCTGGCCCATTACGGGTTGACGCCCGCGGACGTTATCGACGAATTGCAGCGTCGCGAAGGCACCAGCGGCATTGAAGAGAAAGCGCTGCGCAAGGCGATTGCGCGCGAACAAAGCAACACATGAGCCAAGACTTCAACCCGCCGGTCAGCGCCGACCAGGCGAATCTGCAAAAGCTGCAGTCGCTCAACACGGTGGGCACGATCAGCTATGTGCTGCATTTGGTGGTGGCGGTAGGCGCCATCATCCCGGGAGGGCAGTTGGGCCCAATGCTACTGATTGCCGCGCTGATCATCGACCTGATGAACCGTTCGCGAGCCGAAGGCACTTGGCATGCGTCACATTTCCGCTGGCGCATCCGCACGGTGATGGTGGCCGCAGTGCTGTATTTGGTGACCGCGCCGCTGTGGTTCTTCCTGCTGGTTCCCGGATGGATCGCCTGGACGGTCATTTCCATCTGGTTCCTGTACCGCATCGTCACCGGATTTATGGCCATGAACAAAGGCCAGGAGATTGGACTGAATTCATGAGCGCGCCGATTCCAGCACACGACCCGAACTGCATTTTTTGCAAAATTATTGCCAAGCAGATCCCATCGCGCATCGTTTACGAAGACGAAGAAGTTTTCGCCTTCCACGACATCAATCCCTGGGCTCCGGTCCACTTTTTGCTAATTCCCAAAGCACATATCCCCTCCATGGCCCAGGTAGGCCCGGAGGAAGCGGGCCTGTTGGGTCGCATGATGGCCCTGGTGCCCAAATTAGCACTGGAGCAGGGCTGCAATCCGTACCCGGATGGAGGCTATCGCCTGGTCACCAACACCGGTCGGGAAGGCGGGCAGGAAGTGCAACATTTGCATTTCCATGTCATGGGTGGGCCACGTCCTTGGTTGCGTGGGTAGCAGACTAGAATCCGTATCAATCGTTAGGAGAAATTCATGGGCTCGTTTTCTATTTGGCACTGGCTGATCGTTTTGCTGATCGTCGTGATGGTGTTTGGTACCAAGAAACTCAAAAACATGGGTCAGGATCTGGGCGGTGCCGTCAAGGGCTTCAAGGATGGCATGCGCGAAGGCACTACGCCGGAAGAGAAGCCGGCTGCCACCGGTCAGGTTGCCAATGGCACTTCTGAGAAGAACACCATCGACGTTGAAGCGCGTCACAAGTCTTGATCGCTGCTGCTTCCTGTCGCATTCGCTGCGTTAGTTTCACGTGATCGACCTCGGCATCTCTAAGATGGCGCTGATTGGCGCTGTCGCATTGGTCGTGATTGGACCCGAGAGGCTGCCGCGGGTTGCGCGCACGATCGGGACACTCCTGGGCAAGGCGCAGCGGTATGTCTCGGACGTCAAGGCCGAGGTGAACCGCTCCATGGAGTTGGAAGAGCTCAAGAAGATGCGTGAATCCGTAGAAGGTGCGGCGCGCGATGTGGAGCAAACCATCCAAACCCAAGCCAGTGATTTTGAGAAGTCCTGGTCTGAAGCGACCAACGCGGCCCTTCCAGCCGAGCCCGAGCCACCAGCCTACAAGCATCCGGGCAAGAACTGGCGCCTTAAACAAGGTGCCACGCCTAACTGGTACAAGGCGCGTAACGGTGTTCGCACCAAAGCTTTGTCAGGTGCCGCTCGGGTTGCGCGTTTTCGCCCGCGCCGGACTAGCTGAAGCGAACACCTGGACCTTGCATGGCCTCTGAAAAAACCAAAGAAGACGAACTCGCCGGGACTGAGCAACCCTTTGTTGCCCACCTGATTGAATTGCGCGACCGCTTGCTGAAGGCCACCGCGGCAGTTGCTGTTGCCGTGGCGATCCTGGCTTTGTTTCCCGGCCCGGCATCGCTGTATGACATCCTGGCGCAGCCTTTGGTGGCGTCCTTGCCCAAGGGCGCGACCATGATTGCGACCTCGGTGATCTCGCCCTTCATGGTGCCGCTCAAGATCATGCTGATGAGCGCTTTTCTGATGGCCTTGCCCTTTGTCTTGTGGCAAGTCTGGGCCTTCGTCGCGCCCGGTCTTTATACCCATGAAAAGAAGCTGGTATTGCCGCTGGTCGTTTCAAGCACCCTGCTGTTTTTTGTGGGCGTAGCGTTTTGCTACTTCTTTGTGTTCGGCAAGGTGTTTGCGTTTATCCAGAGTTTTGCGCCCAAGAGCATTACCGCCGCACCTGACATTGAGGCCTATCTGGATTTCGTTTTGTCGATGTTCCTGGCTTTCGGGCTGGCCTTTGAAGTGCCGGTGGTTGTAGTGGTGTTGGCCCGCATGGGCATTGTGAGCGTTGAAAAGCTCAAGGCTTTCCGGAGCTATTTCATTGTGGTGGCCTTTGTGGCGGCCGCGATTGTGACGCCGCCCGACGTGGTGTCGCAGTTGGCTTTGGCGATTCCCATGTGCATCTTGTATGAAGTCGGAATCTGGGCCGCACAAATTTTCATCCGCCATACACAGGCTCCAGAAGAGCCAGCGCCCGAGCCTAAACCTGCACCCACCACGCACCAATCGCCCTGATTCCCCACCGGTAGCAGGGCGCGAGCTGGCAATTCAGTTATTGAGGCGCGTTCTTGGGGCGGGGTCGAACCCCCGGCGTCACATTCAAAACCAGCTCCTGGCTCTTGCGCTGAATCGTGAACGGCACGGCGACGCCGGGCTTGAGCGAGGCCACCGCGGACAGCAATTGGGTCACATCGGCAATCTTGCGGTCGCCCACGGCTTCAATCACATCGCCCGGCTTGACGCCGGCTTTGGCCGCCGGGCCGTTGTGCAATACGCCGGTGATGATCACACCCGCCTTGGCATCCACATTGAAAGTTTCCGCCAGTTCGGGAGACAGATCGTTTGGCTCCACGCCAATCCAGCCGCGCGTCACCTGACCATCTTTCACCAAGCCTTCCAATACCTGTTTGGCGGTGGAGACAGGAATGGCAAAGCCGATGCCCATGCTGCCGCCTGAACGGGAATAAATGGCGGTGTTGATGCCCAGCAGGTTGCCACTGGTATCGACCAGAGCGCCGCCCGAATTGCCGGGGTTAATGGCGGCATCGGTCTGGATGAAGTTCTCGAAGGTATTGATGCCCAACTGGTTGCGGCCCAATGCGCTGACGATGCCACTGGTGACGGTTTGGCCGACCCCGAAAGGGTTGCCAATGGCCAGCACCTGGTCACCGACCTGGAGGCCGTCCGAATTTCCCAGAATGATGCTGGGCAACTTGTCCAGACCAATCTTGAGCACCGCCAAGTCGCTATCCGGGTCAGTGCCAATCACCTTGGCGAGGGTGCGACGGCTGTCATTGAGAATCACCTCAATTTCATCAGCACCTTCCACCACATGGTTGTTGGTGAGGATGTAGCCGCTCTGGCTGACGATGACCCCACTACCTAATCCACCCTGGGGCTCATCGCCCTGGTCACCATAAAAGAACTTGAACCATGGGTCGTTAGCGTTCGGGTGCTTGCGACTGGCCTGGCTGGTATTGATGCTGACCACTGCAGCAGAGGCGCGCTGAGCGGCGAGCCGCAGGCTGCCGGGTGGAACTTCGCCGGGTGCTGCACTGGGCGCTTCCAGCAGTGCCACGGCGGCACCCGCGTTGCTGGGCATGCGGTTCAGCCACTGGGGCTTCAGCGTGGCGACTACAAAATAGGCAGCCAGCAAAATAGTAGCGGTTTGCGCAAAAATCAACCAAAGTCTTTTCATAGAGCCAAATTGTAGGTCGTGGCCCTCCAAATCAAGGGTGACGCGTACCATTGGCCGCCGGTTTAGCCCCTTATCTGCGCCCGTAACCCACGGTTTTTCCATGTCCCTACGGCAAGTCATCCATATTCAAGTCGACGCTCCGGCTAAACCGCCGATGGGCGCGCCGTGCAATGGTTGTGGTGTGTGTTGTCTGGCAGAGCCGTGCCCATTGGGAAGCCTTTTGTCCATGAGCCGCCAAGGTCCCTGCAAGGCGCTGATTTGGGAGCCTGCTGCAAGTCAGTACCGCTGCGGTGCTTTTGGGGAGCCCGGCTTCAACAAGACCTGGTTGGGACGCCTGCGCGCCCGCTTGGTGGCGCGCTGGATCGCGGCAGGGGAGGGGTGTGATTGCGGGTTGGAAACCGATCACTTTTCAGCCATGGCAGACTTGGGTTCTCACGAAATGAAATCGCCCCATGATTGAACGACAGCAACTGTTGACCACGCTGAATACCCTGCTGCAACCCGAGCGGTTTAAGGATTACTGCCCAAATGGCTTGCAGGTCGAAGGGCGCCGCGAAATCAAAAAGATTGTGTCGGGCGTAACGGCCAGCCTGGCTTTGATAGAGGCCGCAGTGCAGGCGAGGGCCGACGCGATTCTGGTCCACCACGGACTGTTTTGGCGCGGCCACGATGGGCGGGTAACGGGCTGGTTGCGCCAGCGATTGGGTTTGCTGATGCAGCACGACATCAACCTGTTTGCGTACCACTTGCCGCTGGACGCACACCCTGAACTGGGCAACAACGCCTGTCTGGGTAAGCATCTTGGATTCACTGGGCAGGCCAGTTTTGGTGAGCAGCAACTGGGCTGGCTGGGAACCGCGCCAGAGTCCGTTGCGGGAAGTCCGCAGAAACTCGCATCGCATATTGAAGCCGCGCTGGGGCGACCGGTAACCCTGGTGGCGGGTCAGGATGGCCCGCTGCGTCGGGTGGCCTGGTGCACCGGTGGTGCCCAAAGTTACTTTGAGGAAGCTATTGCAGCGGGGGCCGATGTCTTTGTTACCGGCGAAATTTCAGAGCCCCAGGCGCACCTGGCGCGCGAATGCGGGGTGAGCTTCATTGCCTGCGGTCATCACGCCAGCGAGCGCTTCGGTGCGCCAGCCTTGGGTGCCCATGTGGCGGCCACCTGCGGTCTGGAGCACGAGTTCATCGCCATCGACAACCCCGCATGATCCAACAAGCCATGCAAAAACCCATTGCCATCACCTTGGGAGACGCGGCTGGCATTGGGCCCGAGATCATCGCCAAGGCCTTTCAGCAAGAACCCGAGCTTTTGCGCCATTGCTTTGTCTGGGGAGACGTCGGCACCATGCGACGCGCGAATCGTCTGGTGCAGACCGACGGCCCGTCCATGCCGGTGGCGCAAATTCAGTTACCAACGGCGTTTTCACTGGTTCCTCCGCATTGCATCGCGGTTTTGCAGGCTGGGGCTGCCTTGCCCGAGTTGCCATGGGGGCAAATTAGCGCACAAGCCGGGGCATTCGCTGGTCAATGTGTTGTGCAGGCTGCCGATGCCGCCCTGCGGGGTGAGGTTGCTGCCATCGTTACCGCCCCTTTGCACAAAGAGGCCTTGCACGCGGCAGGTGCACCCTTTGACCAATTTCCCGGCCATACCGAAATGCTGCAGGCCGCCGCCGCCCGGCATGCGGGCAAAGCGGTCAATGACGTTCCCGTGCGCATGATGTTGGCCAACGATGAGCTGCGCACCGTCCTGGTGTCGATTCACGTCTCTCTGCGCCAGGCACTTGCTGCCGTTACCTTTGACAACGTTCTGGAGACGCTGCGCATTACCCACGAATCATTGAGTCGTGTGCTGGGGCGGGCTCCGCAAATAGCCGTTGCAGGGCTGAACCCGCATGCGGGGGAGGGCGGGCTATTTGGTACCGAGGAACTGGAAGTAATCGCTCCAGCCATGCGTGCTGCACGCGAGTGTGGCTGCCAAGTGAGCGGTCCCTGGGCACCCGATACGGTGTTTATGCGTGCCCGCAACGTTCCGGGCAAGAGGTCGGAATTTGATGTGGTGGTGGCGATGTACCACGACCAAGGCCTGATTCCGGTGAAATACCTGGGGGTCGAAAAAGGGGTCAATGTGACGTTGGGGTTGCCGCTGGTGCGTACCAGTCCGGACCACGGAACTGCCTTCGACATTGCCGGGAAAGGCTGCGCCGACCCGTCCAGCCTGATTGAGGCGATCCGGATGGCGCAGCAGCTGATTACTGCTTCTTGAGTGCGTCGCGAATTTCGCGCAGCAGGATCACATCTTCGGGCGTTACTGGCGCAGCGGCCGGTGCTTCCACAACCGGTTCGGCCTTCTTCAGACGATTGATCTGCTTCACCATCATGAAGACAATGAAGGCCAAAATCGCAAAATTCACGGCAATCGTGATGAAGCTGCCGTAAGCAAACACCGGTACACCGGCCTTCTTGAGCGCGGCCAGGGACATTTCGGTGCCGGCTGGCACACTGCCAAGCGTCACAAACAGGTTTGAAAAGTCGACCTTGCCGATCACCAGGCTCACGATGGGCATGATCAGATCACCAACCACCGAATCCACAATTTTGCCGAAGGCCCCCCCGATGATGACGCCGACCGCCAGGTCGACCGCGTTACCTTTGACTGCAAATTCTTTGAATTCCTGCATGGTTCCCATTGAAAACACCTCGTTAATTAAGTTGGAGCGCGAGTGTCGCAGAGTCTCGCAATGTGGCGAAGCGCGATGTCCCGCCGGCGGTCAGTTTAGAACAAGGCTGTCAGTTACAATCGGAGTTTGCCCTTAGTTGTGATGTTCATTGAGGATTCTCATGAGTGAAACCCTAGTCGACACCAAATCGATCGACGCCAGTAAGCGGACTTGGATGATTGCATCTGGCTGTGCCGGAGCTGTAGGCGGTATTGCCGCTGCGGTTCCTTTTGTAAGCACTTTCCAACCTTCCGAGCGTGCCAAAGCCGCCGGTGCTGCGGTGGAAGTGGATATTGCCGCCATCAAACCCGGTGAAAAAATCACTGTGGAATGGCGTGGCAAGCCGGTTTGGATCATCCGACGCACGCCGGAACAGCTTGCTGCGCTGTCCAAGGTGACTTCGCAACTGGCAGACCCGGAATCCCAGCGCAAGCGCGGCGAAATGACGCCCGACTACGCATTGAACGAAGGACGCTCCATCAAGCCCGAGTTTTTCGTGGCTGTGGGCATTTGCACCCACCTGGGTTGCTCCCCGTCCGACAAATTCCAGACCGGCGCACAGCCTTCGCTGCCCGATGACTGGCAAGGCGGCTTCCTGTGCCCCTGCCATGGTTCTACCTTCGACATGGCCGGCCGTGTTTACAAGAACAAGCCCGCACCCGACAACCTCGAAGTGCCTCCCCACATGTACCTGTCTGACAGCAAGCTGCTGATCGGCGAAGACAAGAAAGCCTGAGGACAGAGAACATGGCAACATTCAAGGAAATTTCTCCCAACGCCTCGGCGGGCGCCAAGCTCACCAACTGGTTTGAAAACCGCTTCCCGACCGCATTTGATGCCTACCGGGTGCACATGGCGGAGTACTACGCTCCCAAGAACTTCAATTTCTGGTACATCTTTGGCTCGCTGTCGCTGCTGGTGCTGGTGATTCAGATCGTTACCGGTATCTTTCTGGTAATGCACTACAAGCCCGATGCCGCTCTGGCGTTCGGCTCGGTTGAGTACATCATGCGCGACGTGCCCTGGGGCTGGTTGATCCGCTACATGCACTCCACTGGTGCGTCGGCCTTCTTCGTGGTGGTCTATCTGCACATGTTCCGCGGCCTGATGTACGGTAGTTACCGCAAGCCGCGCGAACTGGTCTGGATCTTTGGTTGCGCCATTTTCCTGTGCCTGATGGCCGAAGCGTTCATGGGCTACCTGCTGCCTTGGGGACAAATGTCCTACTGGGGCGCCCAGGTGATCGTGAACCTGTTTGCTGCTGTTCCCTTCGTTGGCCCCGATCTGGCTTTGCTGATCCGTGGCGACTATGTGGTGGGTGATGCAACCCTGAACCGCTTCTTCAGCTTCCACGTGATTGCAGTTCCGCTGGTTCTGCTGGGCCTGGTGGTGGCGCACTTGCTGGCGCTGCACGATGTGGGCTCCAACAATCCTGACGGTATTGAAATCAAGGGTCCCGACGCTCCGCGTGACGCTGCTGGTCACCCACTGGATGGAATTCCCTTCCACCCCTACTACACCGTTCACGACATTTTTGGTGTGAGCGTGTTCCTGATGGTGTTCTCTGCCGTGATTTTCTTCGCGCCGGAGTTCGGTGGCTACTTCCTGGAATACAACAACTTCATTCCGGCTGACCCGCTCAAAACACCGTTGCACATTGCGCCGGTCTGGTACTTCACGCCCTTCTACTCAATGCTGCGTGCGATCACCGGCGAGATGATGTATGTGCTGATTGCCTGTGTGATCGGTGGTGCCCTGTTCGCAATCTTCAAACTCCCGTTGCCCAAGATCGTCAAGCCGGTCGTTGCTGGTGTGGCAGCGGTAGTAGTGGCCATGATGTTGTCCATCGACGCCAAGTTCTGGGGTGTGGTGGTGATGGGTGGTGCTGTGGTGATTCTGTTTGCCTTGCCCTGGCTGGATCACAGCCCCGTCAAGTCGATCCGCTACCGCGCAAGCTGGCACAAATACCTGTATGCCGTGTTTGTGGTCATCTTCGTGATTCTGGCTTGGCTGGGTACGCAACCTCCGTCCCCCGTGGGCGAGCGTGTGTCGCAAGTCGGTACCCTGTTCTACTTCGGCTTCTTCATCTTGATGCCCTGGTGGAGCCGCATCGGCGAACCCAAGCCCGTGCCCTCGCGTGTTACCTTTGTTGCCCACTGAGATGGGGTCAAACACAATGAAAAAAGTACTTGTTTCTTTGCTCCTGGCCCTGGGCGTTAGCCTGGGCGCACAAGCCAATACCGGTGGCATCGCCTGGGATAAGGCACCGGTCAAGACCAATGACATGGCTGCCTTGCAAAACGGCGCCAAGGTGTTTGTGAACTACTGCCTGAACTGTCACTCGGCAGCCTTCATGCGTTACAACCGCCTGAAAGACATCGGCCTGACCGAGCAGCAGATCAAGGACAACATGTTGTTCACGACCGACAAGGTTGGCGAAACCATGAAGTCTGCGTTGGACCCCAGGCAAGCCAAGGAATGGTTCGGCGCCAACCCGCCCGATCTGACGGTGCTGGCGCGTTCGCGTTCTGCACAAGGTCAAGGCACCGGTATGGATTACCTCTATACCTACATGCGGACCTTCTACGTAGACGACACCAAGCCCACCGGCTGGAACAACCTGGCATTCCCCAACATCGGTATGCCCCACGCCTTGTGGCAATTGCAGGGCAAGCGCGTTCCCATCTATGAAACAGTGAAGGAACATGGCCAGGAAGTCCATGTTTTCAAGGGTTGGGAACAAGTAACCCCCGGAACCATGTCCCCTGAGCAGTACGACCAGACCGTGGGTGATCTGGTGAATTACCTGCAATGGATGGCAGAACCCGCAGCCAATACCCGTGTTCGTCTGGGTTTTGCTGTGCTGGCATTCCTGCTGGTGCTGACCTTCTTTACCTGGCGCATGAATGCGGCCTTCTGGAAAGAAGTCAAGTAAGTAACACAGTCGGGTTTTGGCGCTTGAGGCGCCAAAACATGGGAGAGTGGGCGTGCTAAAGGCAGCCCACTCTTTTTTAATTTTTAGGAGTCTCTTGCCATGATGGTTCTGTATTCAGGAACAACCTGCCCCTTTTCCCACCGCTGCCGCTTTGTGCTGTTTGAAAAAGGCATGGATTTTGAGATTCGCGATGTGGACCTGTACAACAAGCCCGAAGACATCAGCGTCATGAACCCCTACGGCCAGGTGCCGATTCTGGTGGAGCGTGACCTGATTCTGTACGAGTCCAACATCATCAATGAATACATTGACGAGCGTTTCCCGCACCCGCAACTGATGCCTGGTGACCCGGTGGACCGCGCCCGTGTGCGCTTGTTCCTGTTGAACTTCGAAAAAGAGTTGTTCGTGCACGTTTCCACGCTGGAGGCGCGCGCGTCCAAGGGCAACGAAAAGGCCCTGGAAAAAGCCCGCGCCCACATCCGTGACCGCCTAACCCAGTTGGCCCCCGTGTTCCTAAAGAACAAGTACATGCTGGGCGATAACTTCTCGATGCTGGACGTGGCGATTGCACCGCTGCTCTGGCGCCTGGATTACTACGGCATTGATCTCAGCAAAAACGCGGCTCCCTTGCTCAAGTACGCAGAACGCGTGTTTTCGCGTCCCGCCTACATTGAAGCACTGACGCCGTCTGAGAAGGTCATGCGCAAGTAAGTTGCTCTGCAACGCGCCCGAGTTACCCATGATTGACGCCAAAGACTCTCCTTCCACGCGTCCGTACCTGATTCGCGCCCTCTACGAGTGGTGTACCGACAACGGCTTTACGCCGTTCATCGCGGTATTGGTGGACGAGCGTGTACGTGTTCCCAATGAATATGTGCGCGATGGGGAAATTGTGTTGAACATCAGCTTTGATGCAACCAGCGCTTTGAAGCTTGGCAACGACTACATCGAGTTCAAGGGCCGGTTCGGCGGCGTGGCGCGGGACATTCTGGTTCCGGTGGATCGGGTGCTGGCCATCTATGCCCGTGAAAACGGGCAAGGCATGGCGTTTCCCTTGCTCGCAAGTTCCGAAGAATCAGGCTCCGCAGCCGACCAGGCTTCGGATAAACCAAAGGCAGGCGACGGTGAGCCGGATCCGACCAAGCCTGAGGGACCTCGCCCAGCCGGTGGCGGCCGTCCTGCATTGACGCGCGTGAAGTAAATCGAGCGCGGCGTGGCAAAAACACGCTGCACTGTCGGGTAGAATGCAGCCCGTGCCGCTTTAGCTCAGTTGGTAGAGCAACCGCCTTGTAAGCGGTAGGTCGTCAGTTCGAATCCGACAAGCGGCACCAAAAAATCCAAAGGCTCTTGCTGTAATGGCAAGAGCCTTTTTTGATTGGGGGCAAGGGGGCTTAGCGCGGGGTTTGTACCTTCAGCCGAATTGCGTTAACCTCCCATCCCTTGGAACGCAGGTGGGCTTGCAGGGCAGGTAGCAGTTGTTTGATTTTTGCTGCCGCCGCATTGGTCTCCAACAGCAAACACCAGGTTGGTCCTTCTATCGGACCGGGGCGCACGCGGTGGCGCAGCGTAGCGGGCAACAGGGATTCAATAGATTTCAGGCGTTGTGCCGATTCATCCGCGAGATCACATAGGCGGCTCAGGGTTTCAGACTCCTGGGTCGCTTGCAAGAGCGTAATCGCGTGATTTCGACGGATCATGAAGCCTGGCGAGAAGCAGAGAGTTTCAGCATGCAATTGATTATCACGGATGCCCGGTTTCGAAGTCGGACGATTCAACTGAGTGGACTGCGTCTCACACTGGCGGTGCTGCTGGCATCGGTGTGCCTGATGCTGCTGTCGGCTGGTTTGTACCACTGGGTCTTTCTCAAAGGAGCGCGCGAAGGTTGGCCCGTCATCAGCACACTGGTGCGGGTCGTCGTGCGCGATGAAGAGGCGCAACGTGAGCGCTTTATCCGGGAAAACATTGACCTGATGGCCAAGCGGCTGGGAGAAATGCAGGCCAAGATGCTGCAACTCGAATCGCTGGGTGAGCGGGTTTCAGGGCTGGCGGGCATTAATCCCGCAGATATCAAATCCAAGCCAGGGCAGGGCGGCCTGCTGTTGCCGGGGCGCAGTCTGAACATGCAGGAATTGCAGGAAGCACTGGCAGACCTTGACCAGTGGAGCAGCCAGCGCGCGGATGTCATGACGGTGATTGAGTCACGCCTGTTTGAGCAAAAGATCAAGAAACTGATGCTGCCCACAGATATGCCGGTGAAAGAGGTCAGTCTGGGGTCGAGCTTTGGCTGGCGGATTGACCCGTTCAATGGTCGGTCTGCCCTGCACACGGGCCTCGACTTTCCGGCGGAAGTGGGTACACCGATTTATGCCGCTGCCGGTGGCGTGGTGGTGGGGCAGGAGGCTCACCCGCAATACGGCAACATGATTGAGTTAGACCACGGCAATGCGCTGGTGACGCTGTATGCCCACACTTCACGTGTATTGGTCAAGAAAGGCGATCTGATCAAACGTGGTCAGAAAATCGCCGAAGTAGGCAACACGGGGCGCTCTACCGGGGCGCACCTGCACTTTGAAGTGCTGGTGCAAGGAATTCCGCAGGATCCGCAGAAGTTTCTCCATGCAGGCAGTCAATTGGCAGCCTTGGGCAAACGTTAAAATCAGAGGTTTAGCAGGCTGAGTAATCGGCGAGCGCCTTGGGCGCTTGTTTTTTGCCGGATTGCCTTCATTTCACCTTGATTAGAAAAAGGACTGCGCTGTTCTGTGCGCCCACTGTGGGCAACAGGCCAGTCTTGCTTGCATGGCCATCAATATTCTTACCAAAATCTTCGGCAGTCGCAACGACCGTCTCCTCAAGCAATACCGTACCGTGGTTTCGCGCATTAACGCGTTGGAGCCGCAGTTCGAAAAGCTCAGCGATGAGGCGCTGAAGGCCAAGACCGAGGAATTCAAGACCCGTGTAGCCAATGGCGAATCGCTCGACGCGGTGCTCCCCGAGGCTTTTGCGGTGGTGCGTGAAGGTTCCAAGCGCGTCATGAAGATGCGCCACTTTGACGTGCAGATGCTGGGCGGCATGGCGTTGCACTACGGCAAAATTTCTGAAATGGGTACCGGCGAAGGCAAGACGCTGACCTCCACGCTGCCGGTGTACCTCAACGCGCTCACCGGCAAGGGTGTTCACGTGGTGACGGTCAATGACTACCTGGCCAGCCGCGACGCGCAGTGGATGGGACGCCTGTACAACTTCCTCGGACTCACAGTGGGCATCAACCTGCCCCAGGCTCCCCGCGAAGACAAGCAGGCCGCCTATGGCTCCGATATAACCTACGGCACCAACAATGAGTACGGTTTTGACTACCTGCGCGACAACATGGTGTACGAGGCCAAGGACCGCGTGCAGCGCGGCCTGAACTACGCGATCGTCGACGAAGTGGACTCCATCCTGATCGACGAAGCCCGTACGCCGCTGATCATTAGCGGCCAAGCCGAAGACCACACCGACCTGTACTTGGCCATCAACAAAATCGTGCCCCTGATGACGCGTCAGGAAGGCGAGGCCGACCCGCACACCGGCGAAGGCATTACCAAGCCGGGCGACTTCACCGTCGATGAAAAGTCCCATCAGGTCTACCTGACCGAGGCAGGCCACGAAAACGCCGAGCGCATTCTGGCGGGACTTGGACTGATCGCCGAAGGCGCATCCCTGTACGACCCGGCCAACATCACGCTGATGCACCACCTGTATGCAGCGCTGCGTGCCAACCACCTGTACCACCGCGACCAGCATTACGTGGTGCAACAGGGTGAGATCGTTATCGTGGACGAATTCACGGGCCGTCTGATGACCGGTCGCCGTTGGAGCGACGGTCTGCACCAGGCGGTGGAAGCCAAGGAAGGTGTGGAGATCCAGGCCGAGAATCAGACGCTGGCGTCCATTACCTTCCAGAATTACTTCCGCCTGTACGGCAAGCTCGCCGGCATGACTGGTACGGCCGATACCGAAGCCTACGAATTCCAGGAAATCTATGGTCTGGAAACCACCGTCATTCCGCCCAACCGCCAGAGTCGCCGCGAAGACCAACTCGACCGGGTCTACAAGACCACCGGCGAAAAGTACGACGCTGCCATCAAGGACATTCGCGAATGCTTTGAGCGCGGTCAGCCGGTGCTGGTGGGAACCACCTCGATTGAAAACTCGGAAATCATTTCCAAGCTGCTGGACAAGGAAAAATTGCCGCACCAGGTGTTGAATGCCAAGCAGCACGCGCGGGAAGCCGACATCGTGGCGCAGGCCGGTCGTGCCAAGATGATCACGATTGCCACCAATATGGCCGGTCGCGGCACCGACATCGTGCTGGGTGGCAGCATTCAGAAAACCATTGAAACCGTTGAAGCCGACCCGGCGCTGGATGAGGCGGCCAAACAGGCGCGCATTGCCGAAATCCGTACGGAATGGCAACGTGACCATGAAGCCATCAAGGCGCTGGGCGGTCTGCGCATCATCGCTACCGAGCGCCATGAATCCCGCCGCATCGACAACCAGTTGCGCGGCCGTTCGGGTCGTCAGGGTGACCCCGGTTCGTCGCGCTTTTATCTGAGCCTGGACGATTCACTGATGCGCATTTTCGCGGGCGACCGCGTCAAGTCCATCATGGACCGCCTGAAGATGCCGGAAGGCGAAGCCATTGAAGCTGGCATCGTGACCCGCAGCATTGAAAGCGCCCAGCGCAAGGTGGAAGCGCGCAATTTCGACATGCGCAAGCAGTTGCTGGAGTACGACGACGTGTCCAACGACCAGCGCAAGGTGATCTACCAGCAGCGCAACGCGATTCTGGATGCACAAGACTTGAACGCCCAGATTGACTCGCTGCGCGAGGGTTGCTTCCACGATCTGGTGCGCCAGTATGTGCCGGAAGAATCGGTCGAGGAGCAATGGGACGTGGCTGCCCTGGAGAAGGTGCTGGCGGAAGACTGGCAGATTGCACTCGACCTCAAAAAGCAGATTGCCGAGGCCAGCGCCATCACCGATGAAGACTTGCTGCAAACGGTCACAGCGGCAGCAGACAGTGCTTTCAAGTTCAAGGTGGATCAGGTTGGCGAGGCCAATTTCACGCCGTTTGAGCGCATGGTGCTATTGCAGAGTATTGACAGCCATTGGCGCGATCACCTGAGTGCGTTGGATTACCTGCGCCAGGGCATTCACCTGCGTGGCTATGCACAAAAGCAGCCCAAGCAGGAATACAAGCGCGAAGCTTTTGAGTTGTTCGGTCAGTTGCTCGACTCTGTGAAAAACGAAGTCACCAAGGTACTGATGACGGTCAAGATCCAGTCGGCCGAGCAGGCTGATGAGGCAGCCCAGCAAATGGAGGCACGCGCCGAAGCCATCTCCAACGTCACCTACAGCGCCCCCACCGAAACCGGTGAGGTGCAAACTTCCGTGGATGCGCAAACCGTGGGTCATGCCAAGACCGCCAGTGCGTCTGCCGCCGCTGCGGCGGTGGCCGCCATGGGGCGTGTCGGACGCAACGATCCGTGCCCCTGTGGCAGTGGCAAGAAGTTCAAGCAGTGCCACGGCAAGCTCAGTTAAATCGCATTCGCTAAAGGAAGAAAATGCCCGTTAATTTGCCCCTGCCCGACGCAGCCACTTTGTTCCCCATCGCCGGTGTGCGCATGGGCGTGACCGAAGCCGGCGTTCGCAAAGCCAACCGCAAAGACCTGACCGTGGTGTTGATCGACGAAGGCGCCAGCGTGTCGGGCGTTTTCACCTCCAACCGCTTTTGCGCAGCCCCGGTGCAGGTGTGCCGGGAACACCTGGGCAGCGGCCAGGCGGTGCGTGCCATGGTGATCAACACCGGCAACGCCAATGCGGGAACGGGCGCCGACGGTCTGAGCCGTGCCCGCAGTACCTGCACGGCGTTGGCTTCGCGTTTGGGCATTGCGGCAGAGCAGGTGCTGCCGTTTTCCACCGGCGTGATCATGGAGACTTTGCCGATTGACCGCATCGAAGCCGGTCTGAATGCGGCCATTGCCGACGCAAAGGAAGACAACTGGCTGAAGGCGGCCGAGGGCATCATGACCACTGACACGCAGCCCAAAGCCTTTGGTGCGCAGGGCATGGTCGGCGGCAAGTTGGTGAGTGTGTCCGGCATTAGCAAGGGTGCCGGCATGATCCGCCCCAACATGGCCACCATGCTGGGCTTTATTGCCACCGATGCCTGCGTAAGCCAGGCGGTAATGAAGCAGTTGTCGCTGGAACTGGCAGAAGGCTCGTTTAACCGGGTAACGGTTGACGGTGACACCTCCACCAACGATTCGCTGGTCGTCATTGCCAGCAACAAGGCCGGCAATACGCCGATCGCTGCGCTCGACTCCGCCGACGGTCAAGCCCTCAAAGCCCTGATGCTGGAAGTGGCACGCAAACTGGCACAGGCCATCGTGCGTGATGGTGAAGGCGCCACCAAATTCATCAGCGTGGTGGTGCAGGGCGGGCGGTCCGAGGACGAGTGCCGCAAGGTGGCCTACGCCATTGCCCATTCGCCTTTGGTAAAGACCGCTTTCTTTGCCAGTGACCCGAATCTGGGGCGCATTCTGGCGGCGGTGGGCTATGCCGGTATTGACGATCTGGACCAGTCACACATCGAACTGTTCCTGGATGATGTGCATGTGGCGACCCAAGGCGGGCGCAACCCGGCCTACCGCGAAGAAGACGGCCAGCGCGTGATGAAGCAAAGTGAAATCACGGTACGCGTGGACCTCGGTCGGGGCGCTGCATCGCAGACGGTTTGGACCTGTGACCTGAGCCACGAGTACGTCACGATTAACGCTGATTACAGGTCTTGAACACCCCCCGGCTTGCTCACTGCGTGTAGCCGCTTTCCCCCTTGCAGGGGGCGACACCTGCGGCCCGGCTTAGCCGGTTCCGTGGTGTTCTTGGTCTGTAGTCCTTTCGCTCCGGAGCTATTTACTATGGAAATTGACGACAAGTTTGCTGCGTTTTTGGTGCGGGCTGAATTGTTTATGGCTCGGGTTGAGGCCTCCTTGCCGCATGGTTTGAGTGAGCCGGATTGGGGGGCTTCGATTGCCTTTCGCTACCGCCGGCGGTCTTCCGGTCAGGGCGTACTGTCGCCGGTGCACCATGTGGGCGCGATGAAGCTTGAGGAATTGATCGACATCGACCAGCAGAAGGAAAAAATCCAGCGCAACACCGCCCAGTTCGTGCGCGGAGCTACGGCCAACAATGTGCTGTTGACCGGTGCGCGGGGCACTGGGAAGTCTTCGCTGATCCGCGCTTGCCTGCATGCCTATGCCGATCAAGGCTTGCGGTTGATTGAAGTTGATAAGGCCGACCTGGTGGACCTGCCGGATATTGTCGAGCGGGTCGCACAGCGCCCTGAGAAGTTCATAGTGTTTTGCGACGACCTGAGTTTTGACGAAGGCGAGCCGGGCTACAAGGCGCTCAAGTCGGTACTGGACGGCTCGGTGGCCGCTGCAACGCCCAATGTGCTGGTGTATGCCACCAGCAACCGCCGCCATCTGCTACCCGAGTACATGTCGGAAAACTTGACCTACACCCACACCCCGGAAGGCGAAGTGCATCCGGGCGAAGTGGTCGAAGAGAAAATTTCCTTGTCGGAGCGGTTCGGCTTGTGGGTGAGCTTTTACCCCTTTACCCAGGACGAATACCTGCACATCGCGGCACAGTGGCTCAGGGTGTTGGGCGTGTCGGCCGCCGAGGTGGAAGCAGCCCGGCCCGAAGCGTTGTTGTGGGCGTTGGAGCGCGGCTCCCGCAGCGGTCGCGTGGCTTGGCAGTTCGCCCAGGACTATGCCGGCCGTAAGTCACTTTCCGCATGAGCCGCAGCCCGCTGATCGCCGACGCCCACGCGGCACGTGAGGGCGGCCCGGACCGGCCCGTCACCGAAGTAGCGGTGGGCGTACTGGTGCGCCCGGACGGAGCTTTCTTGCTGACCTCACGGCCCGTGGGCAAAGTTTATGCGGGTTACTGGGAGTTTCCGGGGGGCAAACTCGAAGCCGGAGAGTCGGTGGAGCAGGCCTTGCGCCGGGAGTTGCACGAAGAACTCGGCATTGACATTGGCACCGTGACCCCCTGGCATGTGGAACTGGTGGACTACCCGCACGCGCTGGTTCGCCTGCATTTTTGCAAGGTTTCCACATGGGCGGGCGAACTGCAAATGCGCGAGTCGCAGTCCTTTTCGTGGGAGCAGTTGCCGGTGCAGGTACAACCGGTTTTGCCCGGAACGGTGCCGGTTTTGGCGTGGTTTGCGCAGGAACGTGAATTTGTGGGTGCGACCCACGACTAGCCTGCGAGGCTACTGCAGTTTCGGGTCGCCGTAGAGCCCGTCTTCGGGGGGCGCTTCGGTCGGGACACGAAAAGCCTCGCTGGCCCAGGCACCCAGGTCGAGGTTCTTGCAGCGCTCGCTGCAAAACGGGCGATATGGGTTGCTGCTGGCATAGAGGCTGTCGCCATTGCACGCCGGACAACGCACCACCTTCACGGGAACTTTCGGCACTACGCTCACCGTCTCAGCCCATCAGGCGCACAGCGCCAACTCAAACGCACCATCTTCTGCGATGGGGTGCAGTTTGTCATCGGCATCCAGGCGCATCAACCGGATGGACACCATCAGGCGGTTGCCGCTGATCTCAGGAATCAGGTGCAGCGAGGGGTCAAGTGCCAGGCGCAACAACTGGAAAGTGCGCCCTTGCGGCAAGGTTTGCTGAAACTGTCCGCCCGTTGCAATTACCTTTTGCGGTGCACCCGAATCGCGCAGCATTTTCAGCAACAAATGGATCGAATCCGCCAGTGGCGCCAAGGTTCCGGCCCAGCGGTGCAGGTCTTTGACGCGAATATCGGGGCTGCGGTGCTGCCAGGCAAAGTACGCCGGCAAATCAAATTCGCAAGTGCCGCCCGGAATGCCGACGCGGCTACGGATACTCATCAGCCAGTCGTTCTCAGTGAGCGATTGACCAGCTTTGCCGGAGGTTCCATTCAGCGCTTCAAAGCAGGCTTCAATTTGACCAATGACCTGGTCCAACGCGGCTTCGGAAATGGCTGGGTTGCCGCGGTAACCAATGAATACTTGCTTTTGCTTTTCGAGATCTTTGAGTACGTCGGATTTGAGGTCGGCGCGTGCGCCCACATCCATGACCTCAAAGATGGTGGTCAACGCAAAGTGGTGGTCGAGCGGAGCCTGACGCGAGACCAAGGTGGCCAGTCGCAAGAACAGGTGCTCCAGTCGCAGGTAGGTGCGAATGCGCTCGTTAAATGGATATTCGTAGAGGATCACGCAGGACTTTCAGGTGGCCGCATCATAGCCCGAACTGCTGGCCGATTTCATGTACCAAAGCGGTCAATTCCTCCAATGAAATCCCGTCATTGCTGAGCACCGCATCGGCTGCGCCAAGGCGGCGTTTACGGCTGGCCTGGGCTGCAATGATTTTCAGAACTTCGGCTGCTGGCATCGCATTGCGGGCCACCACCCTGCGCACTTGGGTCGCCTCGCTGCAATCCACCACCAGCACGCGGTCGAGGCTTTTGCGCCAGTGGCCGGACTCCACCAGCAGCGGAATGTCGTACACCACACAACGCGCGCCTGCGGACTGTGCCTCCAGTGTGCGCGCCGCAATGGCCTGCCCCACCAGGGGATGGATGATGGATTCGAGTTGTTTCTTGGCTTGCGGGTCACTAAACACGCGCTGGCGCATGTACTCGCGGTTTAAGGCGCCGTTGGCGTCGACAAACTCGGCACCAAATTGCTTGGCGATGACGGGAATTGCTGCACCGCCGGCAGCGGTTGTCGCACGCGAAATGGCATCAGCATCCACCAACTGGGCCCCCATGCTTTCCAAGACGGCAGCAACGGTGCTCTTGCCGCTGCCAATGCCGCCGGTAAGCCCCAACTTCAACATCTTGAAAACGAAGCCTTAACCGAACGGAAAGGCGAAGGGAACCCATTGCGCCAGGGTCTGCGGGCCCACCACAAATAGCAGCAAGCCGGCACCGGCCAGGAACGGGCCAAAGGCAAAGGGAATGTCCTTGTTGGCCAGTCGCCCCACCACCAGAAAAATGCTGCCCAGCACCGAACCAACCAAACTAGACAGCAAGATGATGGCAATCAGGTGCTCGGCTCCGAACCAGGCCCCCAGCGCGGCAAGCAGCTTGAAATCACCATGGCCCATGCCGACCCTGCCGGTGAGCAGGTGGTGCACCTGAAAAACCGACCACAGCGACAGGTAACCCAGCACCGCTCCCCAAACGGCAGACTTAAGCGGCACGTTCCAGCCTAGGGCTGCCACCACCAGGCCAAGCCAGAGCAGGATGTAATTCAAATCATCCGGCAGCAGTTGGGTGTCAAAGTCAATGAGAAAGAGCGCGATGAGCAGGGCGCAAAAAGCTGCCCAGGCCAAGCCGAGCCAGGTCGTGCCATGCAGGGAGCCCGCAACGGCAAAAAGCAGGGCGGTGGTCAGTTCTACTGCCGGGTAACGGGCACTGATGCCGGCTTTGCAGGCTGAGCATTTTCCTCTGAGCAGCAGGTAGCTCACCACCGGAATATTTTCGTACCAGGCAATCTGATGGCCGCAATGCGGGCAACGGGAACGCGGAACCATCAGGTTGAAGGGCGCGGCATCCGCCGTATCCGCCGACTTGCCATTCAGTTCAGCGCATTCTTCGGCCCATTGACGCTCCATCATCAGGGGCAAACGATGAATCACCACATTGAGAAAGCTACCCACCATCAGGCCCAGAATACCCATCTGGACGATGTCGATCCACTGCACCGCGGCACCCATCAAACGACTTGACCGAGCTTGAAGATCGGCAGGTACATGGCCACCACGATGCCGCCAATCACCGTACCCAGGATCACAATGATGATGGGCTCCATCAGGCTGGAGATGCCGGCAACCATGTCATCGACCTCGGCCTCGTAAAAATCAGCGCACTTGCCTAGCATGTGGTCAATCGAGCCCGACTCTTCACCAATGGCGCACATTTGCAGCACCATGGAGGGAAACAGATTGGCATTCGACATGGCAGCGGTCAAAGCCGTGCCGGTCGAGACTTCCTGCTGGATTTTCTGCGTGGCATGCAGGTACACGATGTTGCCTGCAGCACCGCCTACGGAGTCCAGTGCTTCTACCAGGGGTACGCCGGCGGCAAACATGGTGGCCAGGGTGCGGGTCCACCGCGCAATGCAGGATTTCTCGACCAAATCGCCAAATATGGGCAACTTGCGCATCAGGCGGTCCATGAACTCCTGAACCTGTTCGTTGCGTTTCCAGGACTCCAGAAAGAAATAAACGCCGCCACCGATGCCACCAAATATGAGGTACCAGTAAGCCACGAAAAATTCGCTCATGGCAATCACCATGAGGGTCGGACCTGGTAATTCGCCACCAAAGGAGCTAAACACTTCCTTGAACGAGGGCACCACAAAAATCATGATCACCGCCACCACGACAAAGGCGACGATCAACACAGTAATGGGGTACATCAGCGCTGATTTGATCTTGGACTTGATGGCCTCGGTCTTTTCCATGTAAACCGCGAGTCGGTCCAGCAACTGGTCCAGAATACCGGCCGACTCACCGGCCTCCACCAGATTGCAATACAGGTTGTCGAAGTAGATCGGGTACTTGCGAAATGCCGTACTCAGGGAAGTACCAGTTTCCACGTCGCTGCGAATATCGTTCAGCAGTTTGGTGACGCTGGGATTGGGATTGCCACGGCCCACAATGTCAAAGGCCTGCAGCAAGGGCACACCCGCCTTCATCATGGTGGCGAGCTGCCGCGTAAAAATGGCCAGATCTTTGGGCTTGATTGACTTGCCGGAGCGCATCCGGCGTTTTTTCAGCTTGGTCGGAGTAACACCCTGGCGACGCAGAGCGGACTTGACCTGATTTTCGCCACCGGCACGCATCTCACCGCGGACTTGCTTTCCATTGCGGTCTTTGCCTTCCCACTCATAAACCGCTTCTTTGATGTCCGCAGTTTTGGATGAAGTCGTCGCCATAGCGTCCCTTGGGTTTGCTTTATATGTTGGTTACAGCCAGAACTTCTTCCAGTGACGTGAGTCCTGCCTGAACCTTCCTGAGGCCCGATTGTCTCAGGGAACGCACACCTTCGCGCTCGGCCTGCGCAGCAATCTCCAAGGTATTGCCGTCCGCCAGAATAATGCGCTGCATTTCTTCAGAAATAGGCATCACTTGATAAATGCCGACCCGGCCTTTGTACCCCTGCGTGCAACTGGAGCAACCGACGGGGCGGTAGGGCTTCCAACTTCCATCCAGGTCGGCTTCTTTGAAGCCGGCTTCCAGCAATGCCTCTTTGGGAATGTCGGTCGGCTTGCGGCAGGTCATGCAAAGCTTGCGGGCCAGACGCTGCGCGGTGATCAAAATGACGCTGGATGCGATGTTGAATGGGGCAATGCCCATATTGCGCATGCGTGACAGCGTGGACGGCGCATCGTTGGTGTGCAGTGTGGACAGAACCAAGTGCCCGGTTTGCGCCGCCTTGATCGAAATGTCGGCAGTTTCCAGGTCGCGAATTTCGCCCACCATAATGATGTCGGGATCCTGACGCAAGAAAGAACGCAGCGCTGCGGCAAAAGTCAGCCCCGCTTTTTCGTTGACGTTGACCTGGTTAACCCCCGGCAGGTTGATTTCAGACGGATCTTCTGCGGTGGCAATGTTTACGCCGGGCTGGTTCAGCAGATTCAGGCAGGTGTAAAGCGATACGGTCTTGCCCGAACCTGTGGGTCCAGTAACCAGAATCATGCCGTAGGGTCGACCGATCGCTTGAAGCAAGCGTGCCTTTTCTTCTGGCTCATAGCCCAGCGCATCGATGCCAAGCTTGGCGCTGGACGGATCCAGAATACGAATCACGATTTTTTCGCCAAACAGCGTGGGCAGCGTACTGACCCGGAAATCAATGACGCGGTCCGGGCCGACCTTGAGCTTCATGCGCCCGTCTTGCGGCACACGCTTCTCCGAAATGTCCATCCGTGAAATCACTTTGATCCGAGATGCTAATTTGTCCTTGATGGCGATCGGCGGGCTGGCAATTTCGCGCAGTTGGCCATCAATCCGGAAACGAACCCGATAGGAGTTTTCGTACGGCTCAAAGTGCAGATCGGATGCGCGCATACTGAAGGCATCCAGCAGCATCTTCTGCAAAAAACGGACAACTGGCGCATCTTCAACCTCGGCTGCGGCCTGGGAGGTCTCCGCAACGGCCTCCGATGCGTTCTCATCGAACTCAAAATCTCCGCCGATGATGTCTTCCATTGCCTCGCTGGCGGTCACCGCATTGGAATCCACCAATTTGGACAACTTGTCGTATTCGGCAATGATCCAGTCCACCCCCATTTGGGTAGAGAACTTGATTTTTTCAGCGGCGCGCTGGTCGGAAGGGTCGGCGGTAGCCACCATCAAGCGGTTGTTGCGCTTGCTCAGGACAACCAGGCGAAAGTCCTGGCAGGTTTTGTGGTCCAACAGGCCCTTGGGTAGCCGCTGTGGATCGACCGCGTCCAGATTGATCAGGGGGGCCGCAAAGGCGTGGGACAGCGTATGGGCCAAATCGGACGCAGAAACCACCCCCGAGCCCACCAATTCAGAGATGAAACTGGACTTGTTGGCGACCGACTTTTTGTAGATGTCCTCAGCCGCTTTTTGGCCGATTTTGCCGGCGGCGATCATTGCGCGACCCAAGCCGGGCAGGGCAATTGCAGAGGAGTCTTGCAGGTAGGAATCGACAGGGGAAGCCATTACTTACAGCATAACCTTTGCGTTGCGGATTTGACAATCATTCATGATTGAAATTCCAAAGTAAATGCGCCGCCCTGTCGCAGGATTGCCAAAGGGGCGGCCCTCACTTTCAGTCACATTCTGTGACAAATAAACTGCCCGCCTGATCCTTGGCAGAGAGCTTAGGCGCCTGCCCGTCCAGCGGCCACTCAATTGCCAAGCTTGGGTCGTTCCAGACAATGCAGCGCTCGTGCTCCGGCGCGTAGTAGTCGGTGGTTTTGTACAAAAACTCCGCCGTGTCCGATAGCACCAGAAACCCGTGGGCCAGACCGGCCGGAATCCACAACTGGCGCTTGTTCTCTGCACTCAGTATCACGCCTTCCCACTTGCCGTAGGTCGGCGAATCCTTGCGAATGTCCACCGCCACATCAAACACGGCACCTTGCGTCACCCGCACCAACTTACCCTGGGCGTTTTGAGTCTGGTAGTGCAGTCCGCGCAGCACGCCCTTGCCCGACTTGGAATGGTTGTCCTGCACAAATTGGGTTTTGATGCCCGTGGCTTCTTCAAACACCTTGTGGTTGAAGCTTTCAAAGAAAAAGCCGCGCTCGTCCCCAAAGACCCGGGGTTCGAGCAGCAAGACGTCGGGGATGGCGGTTGGCGTGGCTTTCATCCGTAGACTTTCTCGCTCAGCAAGCGCAGCAAATACTGCCCGTAACCGGACTTGGCCAACGGTTTGGCCAGCTTTTCCAGTTGCGCGTTGTCAATCCAGCCGTGACGCCAGACCACCTCTTCGGGGGAAGCGACCTTGAGGCCCTGGCGGCTCTCGATGGTGGCGATGAACTGGCTGGCCTCCAGCATGGACTCGTGTGTGCCGGTATCGAGCCAGGCGTAGCCCCGCCCCATGGTCTGCACGTCGAGTTGGTTCTTTTCCAGGTACAGGCGGTTCAAGTCGGTGATTTCCAGTTCGCCCCGGGCGCTGGGCTTGACCTGCTTGGCCAGTTCAACCACCTGCGTGTCGTAAAAATACAGGCCGGTCACCGCATAGCGGCTCTTGGGCTTGGCGGGTTTTTCTTCCAGACTGATGGCCCGGCCTTGCGCGTCAAACTCCACCACGCCATAGCGCTCGGGGTCAGTCACGGCGTAGGCAAATACGGTCGCGCCGCTGGTTTGCCGGTTGGCTGCCTGCAGCAGCGTGGCAAAGTCGTGGCCGTAAAAGATGTTGTCGCCCAGCACCAGGGCGCTGGGGGCGCCATCCAGAAACTGCTCGCCGATCAAAAAGGCCTGGGCCAATCCATCGGGTGAAGGCTGCACTGCGTATTGAATCTGAATGCCCCACTGGCTACCGTCACCCAGCAGTTGCTCAAAGCGGGGCGTGTCCTGCGGTGTGGAGATGATCAGCACCTCACGGATACCGGCCAACAGCAAGGTGGTCAGCGGGTAATAAATCATCGGCTTGTCGTAAATGGGCAGCAGTTGCTTGCTGACCACCTGCGTTGCCGGGTACAGGCGGGTGCCGGAGCCGCCAGCCAGAATGATGCCCTTGCGGGCTTTGCCTTGGGTTGCTTGCGTCATGGTGTTGTTTTTCCTTATTTCCCTGAGATTTCGGTCAGCATGCGGGACACGCCGGTTTGCCAGTGCGGCAGGGTCAGCCCAAAGGCTTTTTGGAGCTTGGAAGTGTCCAGACGCGAATTGAGCGGGCGTTGGGCTGGAGTGGGGTAGCTCGCGGTGCTGGTGGGTGACACTTGAGCCGGGCCTGCTTTGAGCGGAGTGCCCAGAGCCTGCGCCGTTTCCAGCACAAAGCGCGCATAGCCGTGCCAACTGGTTTCACCGGCGGCCACGCAATGGTAGAGGCCTGCCAGGCTCGGGTTGGCAATCGCCGCGCGAATGGAATGCGCTGTGACATCGGCCAGCAACTCGGCCGAAGTGGGGGCACCAAACTGGTCGTCAATCACGGTCAGCGTTTCGCGCTCGGAGGCCAGGCGCAGCATGGTCTTGGCGAAGTTGCCACCGCGCGCGGCATAGACCCAACTGGTGCGCAGGATGAGGTGTTTTGGGGTGCTGGCGACAGCTTGCTCGCCTTCGAGCTTGGTCTGGCCGTAAACGCTCAAGGGGCCGGTAGTGTCCATTTCTTTCCAGGGCGCGGTGCCGCTGCCGTCAAAGACGTAGTCGGTGGAGTAATGCACCAGCCAGGCACCCAGCTTGGTCGCTTCCGTGGCCAGCACGCCCGGGGCCAGCGCATTCAGGCTGCGCGCCAGGTCGGGCTCGGACTCGGCTTTGTCTACAGCGGTGTGGGCGGCGGCATTGACGATGACGTCTGGCTTGATCGCCTGCACGGTGGCGGCAAGGCCGGCCAGGTCGGTAAAACTGCCGCACAGATTGTGTGGATTCTGGGTGGCATCAAAGTCCAGAGCGACTACTTCACCCAATACGGACAAGCTGCGTTGCAGTTCCCAGCCTACCTGCCCGCCACGGCCAAACAGCAGAATTTTCATGCGGCAACCGTGCTGGTGGCGTTGTTGCCGTATTGCTTGCTGACCCACTCCCGGTAGCCGCCGCTTTGCACGTTGGCCACCCAATCGGGGTTGTCCAGGTACCACTGCACGGTTTTGCGGATGCCGGTCTCAAAGGTTTCGGCGGGTTTCCAGCCCAGTTCCTTTTCGATCTTGGATGCGTCAATCGCATAGCGCCGGTCGTGACCGGGGCGGTCGGTGACAAAGGTGATTTGCTCCTTGTACGGCTTACCGTCCGCACGGGGGCGCAGCTCATCCAGCAAAGCACAGACGGTGTGCACGATGTCCAAGTTTGGCTTTTCGTTCCAGCCGCCCACGTTGTAGGTTTCGCCTGGCTTGCCCGCTTCCAACACGCGACGAATGGCGCTGCAGTGGTCTTTGACATAGAGCCAGTCGCGGATTTGCTGGCCGTCGCCATAGACCGGCAGCGGCTTTCCTGCCTGCGCATTCACGATCAAGAGAGGAATGAGCTTTTCAGGGAAGTGGTACGGACCGTAGTTGTTGGAGCAGTTGGTGGTGAGCACCGGCAACCCGTAGGTGTGGTGGTAGGCGCGCACCAAATGGTCGCTGGCGGCCTTGCTGGCCGAATACGGGCTGTTGGGCTCGTAGCGGTTGGTTTCCGAAAAGGCCGGGTCGGTTTTGGACAGCGAGCCATAAACCTCATCGGTGGATACATGCAAAAAACGGAAAGCGGACTTGGCGTCTGCATCCAATCCGCCCCAATAGCTGCGAACGGCTTCGAGCAGGTTGAAGGTACCCACGATATTGGTCTGGATGAATTCACCTGGGCCCAGAATAGAACGGTCCACATGGCTTTCCGCCGCAAAATTCAGCACAGCGCGCGGCTTGTGGGTGGCAAGCAGTCCGGCCACCAAGGCTGCATCGCCAATGTCTCCTTGCACAAAGATGTGGCGCGAATCAGATGCCACCGAGGCCAGGTTTTCCAGATTGCCGGCGTAGGTGAGTTTGTCTAGGTTGACCACTGCCTCACCAGTCGCTGCCAGCCAGTCCAGGCAGAAGTTGCTGCCGATAAATCCGGCGCCGCCGGTTACCAAAATGGTCATGGATTGCTTCCTTAAATCAAGCCTGTTCGTCGGTGGGCGCATAGGCGTCTATGCGTCTTGCACCAAACATACCGGGCCACCGAATATTGTGGCATGGGAAAACCTATGCTTTTGGAGCTCAGTTTGCCCCTTGCAGATACCGGATCGGTCAGGGAAGTGTCAGTGGCTCTCACGCATGTAAACCATGGGAGAGCGGGCGCCGAAGATGCCAAAGCTTGCGCGTGCGCAAGGCAACGCAATCTTGTTCGAAACTGAAGGTGGGAATACAGGGGAATTTGGTCGGGGTGAGAGGATTCGAACCTCCGATCTCTTCGTCCCGAACGAAGCGCCTTACCGGACTAGGCCACACCCCGCGGTGTGTGAAACAACCAGAAAAGAATCAGTGATTCCGTTCCAGTAATTGGGTCGCCAATTGTATCAAACAGTCGGTGTGTGGCCCGCCGGGCAGGCGCTCGGCTGCTGCGACTGCGCGCAACGCTTCTTGGCGAGCGGCATCGCGGGCAACATCCAGGGCGCCGGTGCTGCGGACAATTTGCACCACCTGCTCCAGCGCATCCAGATCACCGTTTTCAATGGCATGGCGGATGACTGCCGCTTGGGTTTCGTCACCGCGTTGCATGGCGGCGATGAGCGGCAGCGTTGCTTTGCCTTCGCGCAAGTCGTCGCCAACGCTTTTGCCCATGACGGCAGCATCCCCCGCGTAATCCAGCACGTCGTCAATCACCTGAAAGGCGGTGCCGAGGGCCTGGCCATATTCGGCGCAGGCTTCTTCCTGTTCCGGTGTTGCGCCGGCCAGAATCGCGCCGACGCGGGCGCTGGCTTCGAATAGTTTGGCGGTCTTCGAGCGAATCACATGCAGGTAACCGGCTTCGTCGAGCCCGGCGTTGTGCATGTTCATAAGTTGCATGACCTCGCCCTCGGCAATGACGTTGGTCGCATCGGCCAGCACCTGCATGATGCGCATGCTGTGCGCGTCCACCATCATCTGGAAAGCGCGTGAGTACAGAAAGTCTCCCACCAGTACGCTGGCGGGGTTGCCAAAGTTGGCGTTGGCGGTGGGCCGTCCCCGGCGCAAGGCTGAGTCGTCGACCACGTCGTCATGCAGCAGCGTGGCGGTGTGAATAAATTCCACAACCGCAGCCAGATTAAAGCGCTGTGCATCCTGGCACCCCAGAGCGCCGCAGCAAAGCAAGAGCAGCGAAGGGCGTAAACGCTTTCCACCGGCACTGATGATGTACTGGGCGACGCTTCCCACCAGGGGAACGCCAGAACTCAAGCGCTGCACGATCACAGCGTCGACCTGACGCATGTCTGCATCGATGATGGAAAGCACGGAGGGTGTGCCGCTGGTTGGGACTTGCAAAGCGTTGGGCCGGTTGGTTGTGGGAGGGATTATAGAAAGCTGCACCCCCCAAAAAATGCCAAATCCATCAAAGTTTGATCAATTTTGTGTTTGGGGCTATAATCATGGGCTCTGGGGAAATCCGTCCCTGGAGTCTAGATAAAGAGGTCAACATGTACGCGGTCATAAAAACCGGTGGCAAGCAATATCGCGTTGCTGCTGGCGAAAAAATTAAAGTAGAACAGATTGCTGCGGACGTAGGCCAAGAGATCGTGATCGACCAGGTTCTGGCTGTCGGAAACGGCACCGAGCTGAAGGTTGGCACTCCCTTGGTGTCCGGCGCAACAGTTACCGTCACGGTAATTGCACATGGCAAGCACGACAAAGTGCGCATTTTCAAGATGCGTCGTCGTAAGCACTATCAGAAACGTCAAGGGCACCGCCAGCAGTTCACTGAGCTGCAAATCGGCGCGATTGCAGCATAAGGAGCAAGAGTCATGGCACAGAAAAAAGGCGGCGGCTCAACGCGAAACGGGCGCGATTCCAAGCCCAAAATGCTCGGCGTGAAATCCTACGGTGGTGAAGCCATCAGCGCGGGTTCCATCATTGTTCGCCAGCGTGGCACCAAGTTCCACCCCGGTACCAATGTTGGTATTGGCAAGGACCACACGCTGTTTGCACTGGTTGACGGCACCGTGTCGTTTGCCGTGAAGGGTGCTCTGAACAAGCACACCGTGAGCGTGACTGCAGCGTAAACTGCTAACCAAGCTCCCCCAAGAACCCTGCGCCCAAAGCGCGGGGTTTTTGTTTTATAACGTGAGTGTCCCACCATGAAGTTCGTAGACGAAGCCTATATTGATATCTCTGCCGGAGACGGCGGGGCGGGGTGCGTCTCGTTCCGTCATGAAAAATACAAAGAATTCGGTGGCCCCAATGGTGGCGACGGTGGGCGTGGTGGTCACGTTTTTGCCGTAGCCGACCCGAATCTCAATACGCTGGTGGATTACCGCTTTGCACGTCGCTACGACGCCAAGCGCGGCGAACATGGCATGGGCTCCGACATGTTTGGCGCTGCCGGCGATGACATCACGCTCAAGATGCCGGTGGGTACGATCATCACCGACGCGGAAACCGGCGAAGTCCTGTTTGAGTTGCTGGTTCCTGGTGAAGTGATCACGATTGCCAAGGGCGGTGACGGCGGTTTTGGCAATTTGCGTTTCAAGAGCGCCATTAACCGGGCTCCGCGCCAGAAGACGCCGGGCTGGCCCGGCGAGAAGCGCAACCTCAAACTGGAACTGAAGGTGCTGGCCGATGTGGGCCTGCTGGGCATGCCCAATGCCGGAAAGTCCACTTTTATTACCGCGGTTTCCAACGCCCGCCCGCGCATTGCGGACTATCCGTTCACCACGTTGCACCCGAACCTGGGTGTCGTGCGCGTGGGCCCTGAGCAGAGTTTTGTGGTGGCAGATTTGCCGGGTCTGATTGAAGGTGCGGCCGAAGGTGCGGGGCTTGGGCACCAGTTCCTGCGCCACCTGCAGCGTACCCGGCTGCTGTTACATGTGGTGGATGTTGCGCCTTTTGATGAAGGCGTGGATACCGTTAAGCAGGCCAAGGCCATCGTCAACGAACTCAAAAAGTACGACGAAAATCTGTACAAGAAGCCGCGTTGGCTGGTGCTCAACAAGGTGGATATGCTGCCCGCCGATGAGCGCGAGGCGCGCATCAAGGACTTCATTAAACGCTTCAAGTTCAAGGGCCCGGTTTTTGAAATTTCGGCGCTGACCCGTGAAGGCTGTGAGCCGCTGATTAAGGAAATCTACAAGCACGTCAAGGCGCAACAAGTGGCAGAGTTGCCGCATGTGGAAGTCGACCCGCGCTTTACCACGGGCACGGATGGCCCCGTGGAGGCCTGAGCGCCTCATCACTCAAATACTGCGCTAAGGCCTGCCGAAGAACCGTCAACCAGAATGAATAAAAAGCTCCCCTCTTCTGTCTTGCGCAAGGCCAAGCGCGTAGTGATCAAAGTTGGCTCCAGTCTGGTAACCAATGAAGGCCGAGGGCTGGACGAGCAGGCGATTGGTGAATGGTGTCGCCAGATTGCGCACCTCATTCGCGAGGGCAAAGAGGTGATCATGGTGTCCAGCGGCGCCATTGCCGAGGGCATGAAGCGGCTCGGCTGGTCCACCCGTCCTAAAGCGATTCAGGAACTGCAGGCGGCTGCGGCAGTGGGGCAAATGGGCTTGGCCCAAATGTACGAAACCAAGCTGCGCCTCAATGAACTTGGCAGTGCACAAGTCTTGCTGACCCACGCTGACCTGGCGGACCGCGAGCGCTATTTGAATGCCCGTTCCACTTTGCTGACCCTGCTCAAATTGGGCGTGGTGCCGGTCATCAATGAGAACGACACGGTGGTCAATGACGAAATCAAGTTTGGTGACAACGACACCCTGGGTGCCTTGGTTGCCAATTTGGTGGAAGCGGATGCCCTGGTCATCCTGACCGACCAAAAGGGGCTGTTTACGGCCGACCCTCGCAAGGACCCGGCGGCGCAGTTCGTGCACGAAGCCAAGGCGGGCGACCCGGAACTCGAACGCATGGCAGGCGGTGCGGGTTCCAGCATTGGCCGTGGCGGCATGATCACCAAAATCCTCGCGGCCAAGCGCGCTGCGGGCTCCGGTGCTTCCACCGTGATTGCCTGGGGCCGTGAGCCGGACGCTTTGATTCGACTCAGCGCGGGCGAACCGATTGGCACGCTGTTGGTGGCACAGACCCAGAAAACCCAAGCCCGCAAGCAGTGGATTGCCGACCACCTGCAACTGCGTGGCGCTGTGGTCGTGGATGCGGGTGCGGCCGTCAAATTGCGCGAGGCCGGCAAGAGCCTGCTGCCGATTGGCATGGTGCAGGTGGACGGCGACTTCTCGCGCGGTGATGTCATCGCCGTGCGCGATGAGTCCGGGGTGGAAATCGCGCGGGGTCTGGCAAATTACTCGAGCGCAGAAGCGCGCCTGATTTGCCGCAAGCCCTCATCACAAATTGAGGCCTTGCTGGGCTATGCGGCCGAAGCTGAGATGCTGCACCGTGACAACCTGGTCGTCACGCGCACTTAGCGCCTCAGAAGTCCTTATTGCCGCCTAGGCCACGGGTGGGCGCCTTAAGCGCTGCAATGATTTCTTGCGGGCTGGTTGCCAGCCGGTTTTGACAAGCGCCCTGGCGAGCCAAAGCAAAGGCATGGCGTGAAGGCATGTTGTCACCCAAACCCTTCCAAATCGGCGCGTTCACCATGCTCCACTGCCCTGCGGCACTGAATCGGGCATAGGTTTTCACTTCGTCCGAGACGCACCGAATGCCCTCGTACACCGCATTGGTGTTGCCATTGCCATTGGTCATGATGACCACGTAGCGCACTACACCATCCATTCCGACAGAAATCGTAGCCGGGTCCACGCCAACCTTCACCGAGACGTGTGGCGGCATGCCAATCGCAATCTGCCGCTCTACCGAAAAAGAGGGCGGCGGCGGCACAGACCCTTCAACCCAATCCAGGTTGTCCAACCCATTGCCAGCCTGAGACCAGGCCGAAACTTGAGAAAGAACCAGTGCGCAGCCAAGCGCGAACCGGCCCAGGAATTCAGGTTGCATGGGAACCCACACTATCCGCGTCACCGCTTGTTCGAACGCCGGTTGTTGCGGTTGCTGGATGGCTGGGCTCACCGGCGGCAGTTCGCGCCGGTGCCTCCTGGTCCCGCGTCCGGTGTCCATGACGAAGGTAGCGGTTACGAGATTCATAGCGTGGCAGAAAGCGCGCCAACTCGGTCAGCGCCATTTCATAGACTCCGCGCTTGAACTCCACCACGGCTTCCAGCGGCACCCAATAGTCGTTCCAACGCCAGGCGTCGAACTCCGGGTGGTCGGTAGCGCGCAGGTTCAAATCCCAGTCGTGACCGACCAGTTGCAGCAAATACCAAATCTGTTTCTGGCCCTTGTAATGGCCCCGCGCATCACGTCGTATGTACCTGTCTGGCACCTCATAGCGCAACCAGTCTCGGGTGCGGGCAACGATGTTCACGTGCTCCGGGTGGAGCCCCACTTCTTCGTGCAATTCCCTGAACATGGCCTGCTCCGGAGTTTCTCCCCGGTCAATGCCACCCTGCGGAAATTGCCACGAGTGGGTGCGTATGCGTTTGCCCCAAAAAACCTGATTTTTCTGGTTGAGCAGGATGATGCCGACGTTGGGGCGAAAGCCGTCCCGGTCAAGCATAATCAAACCCCAATTTTTAAACTTCGTTCATTATGCACAGCCATTGCGGTGGTTCAAGTAACGAAGTGTCTTTCCCCTCATTGAAGAAGATCTGAGTCGCGCCATGAAAGCCTCCCAATTTCTCATTTCCACCCTCAAAGAAGCGCCTGCCGATGCGGAAGTGGTTAGCCACAAGCTGATGACGCGTGCGGGACTCATCAAGAAGCTGGGTGCCGGGATTTACAACTACATGCCCATGGGGCTGCGCGTGATTCGCAAGGTCGAGGCCATCGTGCGTGAAGAGATGAACCGGGCCGGCGCCGTGGAGCTGACCATGCCGGTAATTCAGCCGGCCGAGTTGTGGCAGGAAACCGGCCGCTTCGATGCCATGGGGCCCGAACTGTTGCGCATCAAGGACCGGCATGAGCGCGACTACGTGGTGCAACCCACCAGCGAAGAAGTGGTGACCGACATCGCACGCCAGGAAATCAAGAGCTACAAGCAGTTGCCCAAGAATCTGTACCAGATTCAAACCAAGTTTCGTGACGAACGCCGCCCCCGCTTTGGACTGATGCGTGGGCGCGAGTTCATCATGAAGGATGCCTACAGCTTTGACCGTGACCAGGACTCGGCCAAGGCCAGCTACCAGATCATGGCCAAGGCCTATCGCCGAATCTTTGATCGCTTCGGGCTGGTGTACCGCGCCGTGGCGGCCGACAGCGGCGCCATTGGCGGTGACCTGTCCGAAGAGTTCCAGGTGATTGCTGCGACCGGCGAAGACGCCATCGTTTACTGTCCGCAAAGCGACTATGCCGCCAACATGGAAAAGGCCGAGGCGCTCGCACCTGCAGGTCCGCGTCCGGCGGCTGCGCAAGCCCTGAGCAAAGTCGCCACACCCGGCATGAGCACCTGCGTGGATGTGGCCAACTTCCTGAAGTTGCCTTTGGAAAACTCGTTGAAGTCGTTGGTGGTGGCCACCGACGAGCGCAATGACAAGGGTGAAATCGTCAAGTCCAAGGTCTGGTTGCTGCTGATTCGCGGTGACCGCAGCATGAACGAGGTCAAGGTTGGCAAGGTGCCGGGGCTGGCCGGCTTCCGTTTTGCGACGCTTTCGGAGATTGACGAGCACTTTGGCTGTGAGCCGGGTTATCTGGGGCCGGTAGGCTTGAAGAAGCCGCTGGCCGTGGTGGTGGACCGCGAAGTGGCACTGATGTCTGACTGGATTTGCGGTGCCAATGACGTCGACTATCACCTGACCGGCGTGAATTGGGGGCGTGACCTGCCTGAGCCCGATCTGGTGGCTGACCTGCGCAACGTGGTGGAGGGCGATTTGTCACCCGATGGCAAAGGCACGCTGGCGATTGAACGTGGCATTGAAGTGGGCCACGTCTTTTACCTGGGCACCAAATACAGCAAGGCGATGAATGCCACCTTCCTCGACGTGAACGGCAAGCCGCAGTTCATGGAGATGGGTTGCTACGGCATTGGCATTACCCGTCTGCCCGCCGCCGCCATCGAACAAAACCATGACGAGCGCGGCATCATCTGGCCGGACGCTATTGCGCCGTTTACCGTGGTGCTGTGCCCGATCAGCCCGGACCGTTTCCCCGATGTGAAAGCGGCCGCCGACAAGCTGTATGCCGACCTGTTGGCAGCCGGCGTGGACGTGATTCTGGACGACCGCAATGAGCGACCCGGAGCCATGTTTGCCGACTGGGAACTGATTGGTGTGCCGCACCGCATCACGATCGGCGACAAGGGCCTCAAGGACGGTTTGGTGGAATACCAGCACCGCCGCGCTGCCGAATCGAGCAAAGTGCCGGTGGCCGACATCCTGGCCCACGTCAAAGCCCGTCTGTCTGCTTGACTGCCTGGGGCATGCCTTCGGTCATGGCCCCTGTCGATGAACGCCGTCGCCAAGCCTTGGGCCGCTTGGCGGCGCTTGCAGGCCTGAGCTTGGCCGCTTGGCCATGGCCCGCACAAGCGGGCTCACAAATCGAAGAGCCTTTGTCGCACGCGGTGCGCACCGCGCTGAGCGCGGCCGTGGCCGACGCCGCACCGCCCGAGCCGGTGTGGCGCACACAGGCGGATCAGCAAGCCTATGCCCAATGGCAGGCGGCCAGCAGCCAGCGCCTGCAGCGGTACAAAAATCACCCTGTCGAGCGGCAGGAGTTCCTGCAAACCCTGTGGTACGAAGCGCGCCGTGCGGGCTTGCCCTTGTCTTTGGTGCTGGGCTTGGTGCAGGTGGAAAGCGCTTTCCGCAAATTCGCCATCTCTTCTGCGGGGGCGCGGGGCTACATGCAAGTCATGCCGTTTTGGGCGCGAAGCATTGGCGACGGTCATGAGGGACGACTGTTTCACATGCAGACCAATTTGCGCTTTGGCTGTGTGATCTTGCGGCATTACCTGGACCGTGAAAAAGGTGATCTGTTCATGGCGCTGGGCCGCTACAACGGCTCGCGTGGCCAAGCGCCTTACCCGCAGGCGGTGCTGGCGGCGCAGCAAGCTTGGCGGCACAGCGTCGACTGAGCACAAAAAAGCCACCCGAAGGTGGCTTGGCGCAAAGCAGACCAGGGATCAGGCCTGGCCGTTGATCACTTGTTGCAGTTCGCCCGATTCGTACATGTCCATCATGATGTCCGAGCCGCCGATGAATTCGCCTTTGACGTAGAGCTGGGGAATGGTGGGCCAGTTGCTGTATTCCTTGATGCCCTGGCGGATTTCAGCGTCGTCCAGCACGTTCACGGTCTTGACGGTCTTGGGGTCTACACCGCAGGCCTTAAGGATCTGGATGGCTCGGCCGGAAAAACCGCACATCGGGAAGCTGGCGCTGCCCTTCATGAACAGGGTGATGTCGTTGCCTTTGACGAGTTCGTCGATGCGTTGCTGGGTGTC
>ERZ1034363.130-NODE-130-length-51641-cov-4.315142_pt1 | contig 51641 bp, 49 predicted proteins | sample MGYA00520616_ERZ1034363 | MGnify/ENA primary metagenome ERZ1034363 (study PRJEB33736, sample SAMEA104284506) | Azolla filiculoides | biome: Urban; feature: Water surface; material: Ditch water | place: Netherlands | collected 2015-10-28 | depth 0-0.1 m ...
TGGAATCAAAAAAAATGGAGAAGATAGACATTGGGCTGGCGGTGGAAAAGTAATGCTTGACGAAAATTGCGTGGAAGAATATTTGAAGTTTATTAACGCTAAAAACGTTGAAGAGAGAAAATATATTGTCGTAAAAATTGAGAAAACAGATAAAAGTAGATTCAACGAAATAGAAAACGCCGAACTTGAGTTTGAAAATGAAAGTTTGGAAGCGCGATATTGGGATAATAACCGAAAAAAGTTGCTGTAGAAACTACATCACATAACATCTACAACGGATTTAGGTAATTGGAATAGAATAATAGTTTTGTATTTGGAATGATTTGGAAAATCTGAAGAATGGTCTTAATTTAAAACCAAAAAAACACTTAACACCAGAATGTTAGCAAAAATTGAATAAAAATATGAGGTCAAAAACAGCATCATTGGTTGTAATAATTCTAATTGTTTTTCTTTGTCTATCTTTCACAAAAGATAATAAAGAGTTAGTAATTGGTGTGTGGAAAATTTCAGGAACGTTTTGTTCAGAAGATGAAGAAACTCCCAAAGGTTACTCAATTACGTTTTTGAAAGACCATAATGGTTATTTTCAATTTGACAAAGTTCCTGAATATGTTAAAAAAGATAACTTTACTTGGATTGTGAAATCAGATACTCTGAAACTCAATTTTGAAAATACAAATGGAATACATAAAACACTATTTGAAAAAAACGTTTTTACTTTTAAAGAATTACCTTGGAAAAATCGGCACTTGGAAATCAGATATGTGCATTTTAGACAATGCGGCTATAGATTAGAGTTAATAAAGCAATAAACTTTTGCAAATAGCTACAACGGATTTGGGCATTTTTTTTAATGGAAAGTTCAGATTATATTTAGGATGATTTGGAAAATCCGAAGAAAGAATTTAACTTAACACCAAAACACATAAAAACAGAACGTTACCGGCAAGTTTGCCAAAAAATAATAAAAAAACAAATGAGAATTAAAACATTACAATTTTTACTTTTTATATCAACTTTTGCATTTAGTCAAACTAAAGAAAAAATATCGTTAGAATGGAAAATATCCAGAAATGATACTTTGAAATATAAAACTACAATGAATGCCATTAAAGAAAAAAGCGAAGTTTCAAGTAAAAATGACTCTACTTCTATTTTCTCTGACAAAAACTTCGAAAAAATTAGAGAATCGCTCTCCGAAATTAATTCAGGTATGAAATATCAAACTAATCTTTTCGTAAACAAAAAAGATGAAAAACTGATAGATATAGAAATGCTAATGTTTAATGAAGAAAAAGATGATTCTATTGAGAAGTTTAAAGAAATGATGTCTCAAGAAAAAGTTGAAAATCAGCAAAAAGAAAAAAAGAAAAAAGACAAAAATAAAATTGATGAAATAGAAAAAGATAGTTTAAATTTTAAAAACCTTTACAAAGGATTAGTTGGTTTAAATGGTAACATCGTTTTGAGAGGTAGAATTTCTAATACTGGTGAAATCATAAGTACGTATTATAAAAATTCTCAAAAAAACCTAATTTCAGTATTATTTGAACTTCCAAATAGAAAAGTTGAAATTGGAGAAAAATGGAAACTCAACATAAGTTTAATCGAAATGGATCAGAACTTTGTTTGCGATAGTTTAAGCAATGAAAACTCCGTTTATATTGAAAAAATAATAGAAAAAGATGGTGACAAAATTGCCATAATTAAATATAATATAAAAGAATACGTAATCGGAGATTTTAAAAATCCAATGGGTGGAATGTTTGGTATGGAAACTGACAAAAAAACATTTATGAAAATTTCACATATCGCAACAGGTAATTTTTCAATACTTAAAGGAAAATGGATTAATTATGAAGGCGTAATGGAAATTGAAAGTGATTTTTCAATGTTTGGCGGAAAATCAAAAACAGAATTCAAACTAATAGAATAAAAGCTATAGTTTCATTGCTAACGCAGTACGAACAATGAAACTCCTGCTCGAACCCTTCAATAAACTCAGGACAGTTTCTCTTTTAAAGTCCCTCAACACTATGGAGTCATTCCAACAAATAAAAACCACAACAAAATTAAATTCTGTTGTGGTTTTTCGTTTAAAAAATAGGCTGCTACCACCCAATCGGACGATAGTCTTTCAAAAACTTTCCACACCAATGTTTTCCTGAATTGATTCCGTCAAACAACGGATCCATTACCCTCGCCGCTCCGTCAACAATATCCAATGGCGGTTGAAAATCTTGTTCTTCTTGTTTTCTTTTGGCCAATTCGGCAGGATCTTCATCTGTTACCCAACCTGTATCGACAGCATTCATAAAAATTCCATCTTTGGCCAAAGTTCCTGCAGCAGTATGCGTCAACATATTCAAAGCGGCTTTCGCCATATTGGTGTGCGGATGACGGTCTTCTTTGAAATCACGGTAAAACTTCCCTTCCATTGCCGAAACATTGATGATGTGTTTTTTGCCAGTATGATCCTTTTTCATCACTTCCGAAAGGCGATTACACAACACAAAAGGCGCCACCGAATTGACTAGCTGCACTTCAATCATTTCGGTCGTTTCTATTTGTCCTAATTTCAAACGCCAGCTGTTTACTTTTCGTAAATCGACTTGTTGCAAATCGGCATCGAGTTCGCCTTCTGGAAAAACTTCCTGCGCCACCAAAGCATTATCAAACGAATATGGAATTTGTGATAATTTGGCGGAAGCCCGCAAACCAATTCCAGGTTCGGGTCCGTGCCAAGTTACTGGCATATTTTCATTAGACGATGCGCCTAAAGTCAAAACTTTCAACTCCTCCAAACAATTGGTGTGATCCAATAATAATTCTTGTGCTTTTTGGGGCAAAGAAGCAATAGGACGCTCTTCATTTTCTATCAAATGTGTATAAAAACCAGCTGGTCGTCGCACAGTTTGAGCAGCATTATTGATTAAAATATCCAATCGACCGTATTTTTGTTCTATAAAATTGCAAAAAATCTCTACACTCGGAATATGTCGCAAATCCAATCCGTGAATTTTCAAGCGATGTCCCCATTCCATAAAATCATCTTCTTTGGAAAATCGCAAAGCTGAATCCACAGGAAAACGAGTCGTAGCAATGACAGTTGCTCCACCACGCAAAAGCATCAAGGTAATATGATAACCAATTTTCAGGCGAGAACCTGTAATCACGGCTATTTGTCCATTGACATCGGCGGTTTGAAAACGTTTGGCATAATTAAAATCACCACAATCGCAGCACATTGTATCATAAAAATGGTGCATTTTGGTAAACTCTGTCTTGCAAACATAGCACTTTTTGGGTGTTTCAAGTTCCAATTGTTCTTTGTGTTCCAAATCGTGCGAAGCCAATAATTTGGGTGCTACAAAAACACTCGCTTCCCGAGCCGAACGAATTCCAGTTTCCTTGCGAGCCGTTCGGTCTTTTTTTTCCTGTTTGCGTTTGGCTATGGCTTTTCCGTCCTTTTTTCTTTTGGCAAATTCATCTCTATCCGGACGTGAAAATTGTCCTGCCGCTTTGATTAAAGCAATTCGTTGTTCTTTTGGAATTTCGAATATTTGATCAGTATCGGTATTTAATTGTGCCAAAATAGCAATGCATCGGTCAATTTCTTCCGAACTTATTGTAGTTTTATTTTCTATTTCTTCGTTTACCATTGTAAAAAAGCATTTTCTTTAGGAAAATTATAAGGCTGCAAATATAGTCTTTAAAGTTATATTGTTTTCAAAGTCAAAAGCTATTTCATAGTGACTCTCAAAGCAAACGTAAAGCCTCACAAAGTTTATTTTTTGTTTTTCAAATTATAAAAAATCTCCTTGTATCTTTGCGTTTTTAGTTTGCGAACCTTTGCGTAATAAAATATGTTATTCCAAATCCAGTCTTATCTTAAATTCCTTTGGCATTCCAAAAATGAACACGCTGTGCATTCGCCATTTGTTTTTAATTTGATAACCAAATGCTTTTATGACAAAAAATCAAAACCACAATATACAGTTTTAAAAGAATATAGAAATTCGCTTTTAGCAAACAAAAACACGATTGAAGTAACTGATTTTGGTGCAGGTTCCAAAGTTTTCAAATCGAACACCCGACAAATTAATCAAATTGCCAAAACGGCAGGAATTTTTCCAAAACGAGCCGAATTATTATTCCGAATTACAAATTATTTCCAACCTGACTCGAGCGACAGCGAACAGGCGAAGCAAAACATTTTAGAAATTGGCACTTCATTAGGATTAGCGACTTCTGCCCTAGCCTTGGGGAATCCAAAAGCTAAAATCACAACACTCGAAGGCTGTTCACAAACTGCCAAACAAGCACAATTGCAATTGCAAAATTTCAATATTAATAATGTAGAAAGTATTACTACCGAATTTTCAAGCTACCTCAAAACCCAAAACCCAAAACCCAAAACCCACGACCTCATTTACTTCGACGGCAACCATTCCAAAACCGCCACTTTAGACTATTTTGAATTGCTTTTACCAACCATAACCAATGATTCTGTTTGGATTTTTGATGACATTCATTGGTCTCCCGATATGGAAGAAGCCTGGGAAATTATAAAAAAACATCCAAAAATATCCGTGACTATCGACACTTTTCAATGGGGACTGGTCTTCTTCAGACAAGAACAACCGAAGGAACATTTTGTGATTCGGGTTTAAAATAGTTTAAAAGTTTAAGGGTTTAAGAGATTAAAGTTATTTAAATTTGTTGTAACATTACTAAACATTAGTAGTCCTATTTGGTATTAAACCATTTTAAACTCTTTAACTATAAACCAATAAATGGCAAACCCACTCATAAAAATAGCCAACATCAAACGAGATTTTGCTCTAGGAAACGAAATCGTTTATGTGCTTAAAGGAATTGATTTAGAAATAGAAAAAGGCGAATATGTAGCTTTGATGGGGCCTTCTGGTTCTGGAAAGTCAACATTGATGAACCTTTTGGGATGTTTGGACACACCCACTTCAGGAACTTATATTCTCAACGGAAAAGACGTGAGCCAAATGCACGATGATGAATTAGCCGATATTCGTAATAAAGAAATTGGTTTTATTTTTCAAACCTTCAACCTTTTGCCAAGAACTACCGCTTTAGACAATGTAGCTTTGCCAATGATTTATGCTGGCCATTCCAAATCAGAGCGAACAACTCGTGCTACCGAAGTACTCCATCAAGTGAATCTTGCCGATAGAATGGACCATCAACCCAACCAACTTTCGGGAGGACAACGCCAGCGTGTGGCTATTGCTAGAGCTTTGGTCAACAAACCCTCTATCATTCTTGCCGATGAACCCACTGGAAATCTTGACAGTAAAACATCAGAAGAAATTATGGCACTTTTAGAAGAAATTCATCAAAAAGGCAACACTATTATTGTAGTAACCCACGAAGAAGACATTGCTGCTCACGCCAAAAGAATCATCAGAATGCGTGATGGAATGATTGAAAGCGACACTTCTAAATAATTTTAGATTGCAGATTTTAGACTGCAGATTGCAAATCTAAAATCAGAACTCTAAAATCTAAAATCCTTAAAATGAAAATTTATACTAAAACCGGCGACAGCGGAACCACGGCACTTTTTGGCGGAACACGTGTTCCCAAAGACCATATTCGCATTGAAAGTTACGGCACCGTTGATGAATTAAATTCCTATATTGGATTAATCCGCGACCAAGAAATCAATTCACATTACAAAAATATACTCATTGAAGTTCAGGATCGGTTGTTTACTGTAGGTGCCATTTTAGCTACTCCACCCGAAAAAGAAGTGAAGAAAAATGGAGAATTGCGCTTGCAAAAACTTGGAATCGTAGAAAGCGACATCGAATTACTCGAAAACGAAATCGATGTTATGGAAGAAGCGCTTCCACCAATGACTCATTTTATTTTACCTGGCGGACATACTACTGTGTCATATTGTCACATTGCTCGTTGTGTTTGCCGTCGTGCCGAACGAATAGCTGTGCATTTAGACCATAATGAACCCGTTGCCGAAATCGTAATTAGGTACTTAAACCGACTTTCTGACTACCTTTTTGTCTTGGCACGAAAGTTGTCGAGTGATTTGAAAGCTGAGGAAGTAAAATGGATTCCAAGAAAATAATATTTTCTAAATTCATCTAAAAAATAACAAAATATTAAATCTTTTTAAGAAGAACTTCAATAAATTCGGCTTTTAAAAAATCAAAAAAACACGTTCTTAAATTTAATTAAAAATAAATGATTTTTTACTTGTATTTTTCAGTAAAAAATTTATTTTTGCACAAAACTAAACAGACATAAGATGTATTGGACATTAGAATTAGCATCCTACTTAAGTGATGCACCGTGGCCTGCTAACAAAGACGAACTTATTGACTACGCGATTAGAGCTGGAGCACCATTAGAAGTAGTGGAAAACTTACAGTCTATAGAAGACGAAGGAGAAATATATGAGTCAATGGAAGAAATTTGGCCTGATTATCCTACTGACGAAGATTATCTTTGGAATGAGGATGAATATTAAAAAAATATCTCAAGAAAAAAGTCTCGTATGAGGCTTTTTTTTTGGTTAAATTTACGCACTTTTATAAATAGAAATAAAAACACATTATGAGTTTCATAAACAGTATTATCAAAGCCTTTGTAGGTGATAAATCTCAAAAAGATGTCAAGGCTTTGCAACCTTATTTAGCCAAAATTAAAACTTTCGAAACCGCTTTGGCCGCTTTATCAAATGATGACTTAAGAGCTAGAACAACTTCTTTTAAAGAAAAAATAAAACAAGCTCGAGCCGATAAAGATGCTAAAATCGCAACACTGCAGCAACAAGCCGAAAATACAGAAGATATCGACAAAAGAGAAGATATTTATGTAGAAATTGATGCTTTAGAAAAAGAAGCTTACGAAATTTCAGAAAAAACATTAATGGAAATTCTTCCTGAAGCTTTTGCTGTGGTTAAAGAAACTGCCAAACGATTTAAAGAAAACACTCAAATACAAGTCACTGCAACACCATTAGACCGTGAACTTTCGGCAACGAAATCGTATATAACTCTTGATGGTGAAAATGCTATTTGGGCCAACTCTTGGAGTGCTGCTGGTAAAGCAATTACTTGGGATATGATTCATTATGATGTCCAACTAATTGGCGGAATGGTTTTGCACGAAGGTAAAATTGCCGAAATGCAAACAGGTGAAGGAAAAACATTAGTAGCGACTTTGCCTATTTATCTCAACGCTTTGACTGGAAACGGAGTGCATTTGGTAACTGTAAATGATTATTTGGCCAAACGTGATAGTACTTGGAAAGCGCCTCTTTTCGAATTTCACGGCTTGACTGTAGATTGTATCGACAACCACCAACCCAATTCAGAAGGTAGAAAAAAAGCCTATAATGCCGATATTACTTATGGTACAAATAACGAATTTGGTTTCGATTATTTGAGAGATAATATGGCGCATTCGCCAGACGATTTAGTGCAACGCAAACACAATTATGCCATTGTCGATGAGGTCGATTCAGTTTTGATTGATGATGCCAGAACACCATTGATTATTTCTGGTCCAGTTCCAGAAGGTGATCGTCACGAATTTAATGAGTTGAAACCAAAAATCGAAAATTTGGTTGCCCTACAGCGTCAATTGGCCAACGGATTTTTGTCGGAAGCAAAAAAATTAATCAAAGAAGGCAATACTAAAGATGGTGGTTTCTTATTATTAAGAGCGCACCGAAGCTTGCCTAAAAACAAAGCATTAATCAAGTTTTTGAGTGAAGAAGGAATCAAACAATTGCTTCAAAAAACCGAAAACCAATACATGCAAGACAACAATCGCGAAATGCCAAAAGTAGATGAAGCATTGTATTTTGTGATTGAAGAAAAAAACAATCAGGTAGAATTGACCGATAACGGAATCAAATTCCTTTCAGGAGATACCGACAGCAATTTCTTCGTTTTACCAGACATTGGAACGGAAATAGCCATTATCGAAAAGCAAAATCTTGAAAAAGACAAAGAAGCCGAAGAGAAAGAGAAATTATTCCAAGATTTTGGTGTAAAAAGCGAGCGTATTCACACTTTGACTCAACTTTTGAAAGCCTATACACTTTTCGAAAAAGATGTCGAATATGTAATTATGGACAACAAAATTATGATTGTCGATGAGCAAACGGGTCGTATTATGGATGGTCGCCGTTATTCTGATGGATTACACCAAGCTATTGAGGCTAAAGAAAGTGTAAAAATTGAAGATGCTACTCAAACATTTGCAACAGTAACACTTCAAAACTATTTCAGAATGTACAGCAAATTAGGCGGTATGACTGGAACTGCAGTAACTGAAGCTGGTGAGTTATGGCAAATCTATAAATTGGATGTTGTAGAGATTCCTACTAACAAACCAATGTTGCGAAAAGACAAAGAAGATTTTATTTATAAAACTACTCGTGAAAAATTCAATGCTGTAATTGACGATGTTACAGAATTATCCAACTCAGGAAGACCCGTTTTGATTGGAACAACATCAGTAGAAATTTCGGAATTATTGAGCAGAATGCTAAAAATGCGTGGTATTACCCACAACGTTTTGAATGCAAAAATGCACAAACAAGAAGCCCAAATTGTTGAAGAAGCAGGAAAAGCTGGAGTAGTAACTATTGCAACCAATATGGCTGGTCGTGGAACCGATATTAAATTGACTCCCGAAGTAAAAGCCGCTGGAGGTTTAGCCATTGTTGGTACTGAGCGTCACGATTCGCGTCGTGTGGATCGTCAGTTGCGTGGTCGTGCTGGTCGCCAAGGAGATCCAGGAAGTTCACAATTTTATGTTTCGCTTGAAGATAACTTGATGCGCTTGTTTGGTTCTGAAAGAGTCGCCAAAGTAATGGACCGAATGGGATTGCAAGAAGGTGAAGTAATTCAACATTCGATGATGACTAAATCTATCGAAAGAGCACAGAAAAAAGTAGAAGAAAACAATTTTGGAGTTCGTAAACGTTTATTAGAATATGATGACGTAATGAATGCGCAACGTGAAGTGGTTTACAAACGCCGTCGTCACGCTTTGCACGGAGAACGTTTGAAACTCGATATCGCTAATATGTTGTATGACACTTGCGATTTAATTGTGACTGACAATAAAGTGACCAATGATTTCAAAAACTTTGAATTCGAATTGATTCGTTATTTCTCCATCACTTCCCCAGTTACCGAAAGTGATTTTGCAAAATTGACCGACATAGAATTGACTGGAAAAGTATATAAAGCCGCTTCTCAATTCTATGCAGAAAAAACTGAACGAAGTGCCAGAGAAGCATTTCCTATCATCAGTAATGTTTATGAAGATAAAAACAACCAATACGAACGCATCATTGTTCCGTTTACCGATGGAATAAAATCATTGAATGTAGTTACTGATTTGAAAAAAGCATACGAATCAAAAGGAAATCAATTGGTTGCCGATTTTGAGAAAAACATCACTTTGGCCATTGTAGATGAAGCTTGGAAAAAACATTTACGCAAAATGGACGAATTGAAACAATCGGTTCAATTAGCGGTTCACGAACAAAAAGATCCTTTGCTAATTTATAAATTCGAAGCCTACAATTTGTTTAGTTCTATGCTAAATGGCGTGAACAAAGAAGTGATTTCGTTCTTGTTTAAAGGTGATTTGCCCCAACAACAAGCTCCAGCGATTCAGGAAGCAAAACAGGTTCGTCAAAAAGAAAACTACACAGAAAGTAAAGACGAAATTGTTAGCAGCGAAAGCGCCAATCGTGAAGCGGGACAAACCCAACAACGACAAGTGACAGAGACTATTGTTCGTGATCAACCGAAAATTAATCGCAACGATACCGTAACCATTCAAAATGTTGCCAACGGACAAATACAAGAAATGAAATACAAAAAAGCCGAAAGCCTGATAGCCAACGGAACTTGGGTTTTGGTTCATTAATAAAATTGCAAACTAAATAAATAATTCAATCCTCAATTACGAAAGTAGTTGGGGATTTTTTTATTAAGTTATTAAGGAACTTTTTTATATTTTTTCCTATATTTTTTTAAACAAGACAAATTTGTCTTATTTAAAATACTATTTTTGCGTTTCAAAACCAAAAATAGTCTGAAACAGTTTTTTGCCATATTCCTTTCTGTAGTTCTACTAGTTCCTTCTTTTGGAAGTGTTTTTGTATATTTAAATTTTAAAATACACCAAGAAGAAATTGTAAAAAATTTATGTATTCAGCGACAAATGAAAGAAAACAAATGTAACGGACACTGTTTTCTCTCGAAACAATTAAAAAAAGAAGCTGAGAAAGAAAAAAAACAAACTGAAAATCTTATCGAAAAGCAAGAGTTAGTTTATATTGCCCCCGAATATGTTAAAACCACAAATAAATCTTTTTTAATAGCAAAGCTAAGACCTTTATATTTCACTACTATTGGTCATACCAAATCGATTGTACATTCGATTTTTCATCCCCCACTCGTATAAATTGCACTTTTTTATAATTTCATTTCAATACAGTTGAAATGAACAAACATTGGTATTCCTCAATGAACAAAAAATGTAATTTAATAAATGAAAATGAAAAAAATATTTATTACCCTATTGATATTAGGGCAAGTCGCCATTGCGCAAAACAATTCTAAGAAAAAAAATACCAAAATAGCTCAAGACAGTTCAAAAGTCGAAAATTTACAAGAAGTATTTGTTACCGCCAATCGTTCAGCCTCATTACGTAAAGAAACTCCAGTGGCTGTCAGCAAATTGACTGCAAAAACAATTGACGAAACCAAAGCTGTAGCAGCTTATGAAATCATCAACAAAACTCCGGGAGTATTGATGGTGAATCTAGGTAATGAACAACACTCAATGTCCATTCGCCAACCAATGACTACCAATGCTTATTATTTGTATTTGGAAGATGGTTTGCCTATTCGACCAATGGGAATTTTCAACCACAATGCCTTATTGGAAATCAACCAATTCAATCTTCAAAGTATTGAAGTATTAAAAGGCCCTGCTTCCTCTTTATACGGTCCAGAAGCCGTTGGTGGAACTGTCAATTTAATTTCGTTAAAGCCATCCATCAATCCAGAATTCAAGTTTGGAATTCAGGCTGACCAATGGGGTTACAAACGAATCCAAGCTTCTGCTGGAGCTACTATTGGTAAAATCGGTTTTCATATTGCAGGAATTTCCAGTTTACAGGAAAACGGTTGGATGACTTTTTCTGATTACAACAAAGACAACATCAATGCGCGAATTGATTACAACATCAACTCAAAAACCCGATTAATCAGTAATACAATGTGGGGAAAATACTATTCTGATATGAGCGGAAGCGTGAATGAAGCCGCTTTTTACAACAGAACCTACAAGAGCACAACTGATTTCACGTATAGAAAATCCGATGCCTTGAGAACAAGATTGACCTTGGAACACGACTGGAATGGTAACGCTTCAAGTTACATCACTGCCTATTTTAGAGACAACAAATTGGGACAAAATCCATCTTACGGAATCCGATGGAGTCCTACGGTAAACCCAACATCAGCAAAGGGAGAAGTAAATTCCAACAACTTCAAAAGTTATGGTGCTATCGCGCAACACACTCAAAAATTTAATTTTTTAAACACCAAAATCGTTGGTGGAGCACTGTATGATTATTCTCCTGTAACCTATTGGGCTTATCTACTTGAAATGAAAGCCTATCTTAATCCGGGAACTCCAGGAAAACAAACCGTGGATCATTATGAAATCACTGCCGAACGTCAAGATGTAAAACTATCCAACTATACAGCCGATATTTTCAATACTGCTGGTTACGCACAAGTGAGCATCAACCCATTGGAAAAATTGATTGTAACCGCAGGAGCACGTTATGACAATTTGAAAGTCAATTACAACAATGCTATCGACAGTTCTACTGGAACAAAAATATACGACAAACCTACTTTTAAATTTGGTGCTAACTACAATCCGGTTCAATTTACCGGAATTTATGCCAATTATGCCCAAGGATTTGCTCCTCCAGGAATCACTTCGATTTTTAGAGCTAAACCTGGAACAGGCGGAACTACAGGTAAACCAGCTCAGTTTTATTACAACCTCGAACCGGCAACATTCAATAATTACGAAATTGGTGGTTGGCTAGCTTTATTGGGAGGAAAATTAAACTTTGATTATGCTGTTTATTATATGGATGGTAAAAACGAATTGTTAAGTGTTCGTTTGCCAGACAACTCAACCGATTACCGTTCTGTTGGAGAAACCAGACACAAGGGAGTGGAATTTGGCGGAAATTACAAACTACTTTCCAACCAAATCAACTTCCGCTTTGGAGGTACAGTTTCCGAACATACTTATATCGATTTCAAGGTTTCAGATTATCCAACAGATGTTTTGAAAAATCTGGACGGAAAAGAAATGCCACAAGCACCAAGATGGTCCGGCAATTCCGAAATCAGTTATTACCCAAATTGGTTGCCTAAATTCAGAACTTCTGTCGAATGGCAATCTGTGGGAAGTTATTACCAAGACCAAATCAACACCATTAAATATGCTGGTTACGACATTTTCAATTTCCGAGCTGGTTACGAATGGAAAGGGATCGAAATCTATGGAAACATCATCAACATTACCGACAAATTATATGCTTACAATGTTTCGAGAGGAAATCTAAGTACCTCCCAACCTACTTATACGGCTGCTGCGCCAAGAACATTTTTGGTAGGCTTGCAATATAATTTTTCATTAAGCAAATAACTATTTTATTCTACCCTTTCAGAGTTTTGAACTCTGAAAGGGTTATATAATACAAAAAGAAAAAATGAACAACACACCAAAAGAAGGGAAATCTTCAAAAAAGAAGGATTCCAAGTTCGTTAAAAAAATCAAGCAAAAAATATATGCTTGGCATCGTATAATTGGAATTATTACCATAATTCCGGTTATTTTCTGGACCTTGTCGGGATTGATGCATCCGTTTATGGCGCATTTTTTCAAACCTAATATTGCTAATGAATTTCTAGTAGCAAAACCAATTGACAAATCCCAATTGACGCTTTCCATTCAGGATGTTTTACAAAAAAATAAGATAGCCGAGTTCAAAAATTTCAGAATTGTTTCCTTTGACAATTCGACTTATTATCAAGTAAAAACCACCAAAGACGAACTGATATATTTCAATACTTCGGATGCCAAAAAACTAGAAAATGGAGACCAAAAGTATGCTCATTGGCTTTCCCGTTATTTCTTGGATGACCAAAAAAGCACCATTTTCAAAACCGAAATTCTAACCGAATTCACTTCGCAATACAAGTACGTCAATCGCTATTTGCCCGTTTACAAAACCACCTTCAATCGCCCAGATGCAATGGAAGTCTATGTAGAAACGGCATCCAGCAAACTCGCAACATTTAACCCAAAATCGAGACAAGCTTTTATCTGGTTTTTCGACACTTTCCACAATTGGGCTTTCATCGATTGGATTAGCAACAACAGCATTCGCATTGTCGTAATGTTTTTGTTTCTTTCCATCATCTTTTTTTCTGCCATAAGCGGAATTGTAATCTATGGTCTGTTTTGGAAACAATTCAGAAAAACGGATAGTTTGAATCCAAAAAAAGGAGTCCGAAAATACCACCGTCAAATAGGAATCTGGGTTTCATTGTTTACTTTAACCTTTGCATTTAGCGGTGCTTATCACGCTACTACAAAATGGGAACCTTATACCTTGGACAAAATGGCGTTTGAACCTGTTTTTGAAACCAAAGACATCCAAACACCAAACAACGCTCTAGCATTAGACTGGAACCGATTGGAAAACACGAGCATAATTGCCTTAAATGACAGTATTTATTATCGTTGCCAATTGGCTTTAGCCAAAAACAAAAAGTACAACAAACCCAAAAAGGATTCAAAATCGAAATGGGGCAAAAAAGAAAATCCAAAATCGGAAATCCTTTATGTCAATGCAGCGACAAACAAAGTTGTTCCAAACCTTGATATGGAATACGCCAAATTCCTGGCCTACTATTTCAGTGATGGAGGTCCGAAAGCTGCTTGTTGCGAAATGGATGACGTTACAACCGAAAAAACAAGTTTAGAAGAAGCCAAATTATTAGAAACCAAAGTTTTGACAGAATTCAATAGTCGAGAATATGGTTTTGTCAACAAACGTTTGCCAGTTATAAAATTGGCTTTTGACACACCAGAAAAGACAACTTACTTTATTGAAACTGCCACTTCAAGACTGGCTTCAGTTACTACAAAATCGGATATAATCGAGGGCTATTCTTTTGCCATTTTCCACAAATTTCTATTTATGGATTGGGCGGGCAAAAACATACGCGATTTGACAATGGTTTTGGCTGCTTTGGTTGTTTTAATAGTCAGCCTTTTGGGTTTAATTCTGTTTTTAAAAAAATAACAAATCCATCATTAAAAAATAATCCTCAACTAGCAAAAAGTTGAGGTTTTTTTGTATAAATCAAAATATGAAAAAAACCTAAAACGTTTCTCTAATAAAAAATATTCGTTATATTTACTTGATTAAAAACTAAGAAAATTAACTTAAAATATATCTATTATGGCAAAGAGTCAAGACGCAAAGAAAAACGTAAAAAAAGAACCTCTTAAAACCGCCAAGGAAAAAAAGGAGGAAAAAAGAGAAAAGAAAAATAGCCCAAAAAGAGACTAAAATTAGTGATCAGTGATCAGATTATAGTGTTCAGTTTTGGTACTGAACACTATTTTTTTTTACTGAACACTGAACACTATTTCACCGGTATATTCTCTAAAATTTCCAATACAAATTTCCAGAATTTCTGTGAAGATTTAATTGAAGCTCTTTCGTCTGGCGAATGGGCTCCTTGAATGGTTGGTCCAAAAGAAATCATATCCATATCTGGATAATTTGTTCCTAGAATGCCACATTCTAATCCTGCGTGACAAGCTACTACTTTTGGTTTTTCGTTGTTTTGTTTTTCATAAATTTTGACCAATAAATCCAAAATTTCAGATTTTACATTGGGAGTCCAACCCGGATAAGAACCTGCCATAGTTACTTCACAACCGCATAATTCAAAAGCAGAACGCAAGGCATTGGCCAAATCAAATTTGGAAGATTCCACAGAAGAACGGGTCAAACATCCAATAGAAATTTCGCCATCTTTAATGATTACACGCGCCACATTATTAGAGGTTTCGACCAAATCTTCCATATCGGCCGACATTCGGTAAACGCCATTGTGAGCAGCATAAATCGAACGAAGAATTCCTTCTTGAACACCCAAATCCATTACTTTTTTAGGCAAATCGCTTTTCACGATTTCAATAGTCAGGTTGGGTTCGGTGGTTTTAAATTCTGTTTTGATATCGTTGATAATTTCCTGCATATCAAAAACATAGGCTTCGTCATACATTCCGGCAACAATCACTTTGGCCACACTTTCTCTCGGAATCGCATTGCGTAAACTTCCCCCGTTGATTTCAGCAACTTGAAGTCCAAAATTCTCAAAAGCATCAAATAACAAACGATTCATTATTTTATTGGCATTGCCCAAACCTTTGTGAATATCCATTCCAGAATGTCCTCCATTCAAGCCTTTTACAGTAATAGTGTAGCCCACAGAATCCTCGGGAGTTTCTTCTTCTTGATAACTTCGGGTTGCTGTAACATCAATTCCTCCTGCGCAACCAATGTCGATTTCATCATCTTCTTCAGTATCCATATTCAAAAGAATTTCTCCTTTCAGGATGCCGCCTTTTAGGTTCAAAGCGCCTGTCATTCCGGTTTCTTCATCAATGGTAAACAAAGCTTCAATAGCTGGATGTTTGATGATTTTAGATTCTAAAATTGCCATTATCATTGCCACTCCCAAACCGTTATCCGCTCCAAGAGTCGTTCCACGAGCCCGAACCCAGTCGCCATCGACATACATATCAATTCCTTGCGTATCAAAATCAAAATTGGTGTCGGCATTCTTTTGATGCACCATATCCAAATGGCCTTGCAGCACAACGGTTTTGCGATTTTCCATTCCAGCAGTAGCAGGTTTGCGGATAATTACATTTCGGATTTCATCTTCAAAAGTTTCTAATCCCAATGAATTTCCGAAGTTTTTCATAAACTCGATTACTCGTTCTTCTTTTTTGGATGGACGAGGAACAGCATTTAAATCGGCAAATTTGTTCCAAAGTGCTTTAGGCTCTATATTTCTAATTTCTTGGCTCATTGTGTATTTATTTTGTTAAAGTTTACCGTTTATAAATTTAATATTTTCAAAAGATTTGTATTGATTATTTCAATATCAAAAGCATTCAATTCACCTAATTTACCCAAAATTAAATCTTTGTCGATAGTAGTAATTTTTGACAAACGAAGTAAAGAAGTTTTCTTTAAACCATTGGAATCATTTGGTTCTAAAAGAATATCAAAAGGATTTTGCCATTTGAATTGAGTGGTAATAAAAGCCACAATTACATCCAAATCGGATACGACTAAAACCAAGGCTGGTCTTATTTTCTTGCCTTTCAAATCGGTAAATGGAAAAGAAAGAAGAATTATATCTCCTTTTTTCATTGGTATTTTTCTTTTACATCACTTACTTGATACAATTCTTCTTCGCTATGAAGAAATTCGTAAGATTTAGACTGCGAAGCAAGGGTTTTAATACCTTCGGAGATGATTTTGTCATCGATTTTGCTCGCCAAAAAACTAACATAATCTGACACTTCCTGAATTCTAGAATCCGAAAGTTGTCTCAATTTTTCAACAGTATCTTTAATAAGTTCTTCTCTTGACATAGCTTTTAAAATGTTTAAATTTCGAAAAAGAAAATTAAGCTTTACAAATTTACAAAAAAGAAATACTAGTTCTTGATTATTGATTAAATTTATAGCCAAAAGATAATTAATGCAACGCAAATATTTCCTTCCACTATTCCTCCTATTTCAAATTCTATTTCTGAAAATAATTGCCTTTTTTCCGGGGTTTGTAGAACAATTTTACAGCAATGGTTTGTATGTATTCATTTCGAAAATTTTACGAATTACTTTAGGAAAAATTCCTTTTTCGGTGGGAGATATTATATATGGAATCCTGATTTTTTATCTTTTGAAATCGATTTGGAAAGCGCGCAAAACTTGGAAAAGAGAATGGAAAAATAATCTTTTAAAAGTTTTGAGTGTTCTTTCGGTGGCGTATTTTCTGTTTCATTTGTTGTGGGCTTTAAATTATTACCGACAACCGCTTTTCGAAAAAATGCAAATCGAAAGGGATTACACCGATACCGATTTGTTGATATTTACCAAAAAATTAATTGCCAAAACCAATGAAATTCAAACTCAAATCACTAAAAACGAGAGCCTGAAAGTGGTTTTTCCTTATTCGCAAGAACAGGTTTTTGAGATGAATTTGAATGGATATAAAACACTTTCAAACGAATACAACTTTTTTGAATATACTAATCCTAGTATCAAGAAATCACTTTTTAGTTTGCCATTGACTTATATGGGTTTTGGTGGTTATTTAAACCCGTTTACCAATGAAGCTCAGGTCAATTATTTGGGACCAATGTATGGTTTTCCTATGACAACAAACCACGAAATGGCACATCAAATGGGATTTGCCAGCGAAAGTGAATGCAATTTCATCGGATTTTTGGCATCTGTGAAAAACGAAAATTTATACATTCAATATTCAGGATATAGCAATGCTTTGCGCTACTGTTTGGGCAATTGGTATGTTCGCAACGAAAAAGTGTATGACCAATTGTTGAAAACTGTTCACCCCGGAATTTTGAAAAACTATCAGGAAAACGAAGATTTTTGGAAACAATATGAAACACCAATCGAAACTGGCTTCTATATTTTCTATGACAATTTCTTGAAAATAAACCAACAAAAAGAAGGAATGGATAGTTATAGCAAATTTGTGAATTTGATGGTGAATTATTATAAAGGAAAGGAATTATAAAAATGGAACGCTGATGACACGGATTTAAGCGGATTTTTTTTCGTTTATCAACTAACGTGTAATTAACTACAGGATTTGAAAATATTTATAAATATTGAACACCTGATTTAACGCATTTAATTTGTAACAAAATCTTCTTTTTGACCACTAACTTAAATATGAGCGACGATTTACAACAATCTTTTGTGCTTCAATTGAAGACCAATCAGAATATAATCCACAAGATTTGTAGGTTATATACGAATGGTGAGGATGCTCATAAGGATTTGTTTCAGGAAATCACGATTCAGTTGTGGAAAGCCTTTCCGAAGTTTCGTGGCGACAGCAAATTTTCGACTTGGGCCTATCGAGTTGCTTTGAATACAGCCATTACTTTATACCGAAAAAGCACTCGCTCAGTTAAAACGGTAGATTATGAAACTCAACAATATTTTATTAGCAATGAGGATTATAATTATGAAGAGGAAGAACGATTAAAATTAATGTACAAGGCTGTTTACCAACTGAATGATATTGAAAAAGCCTTGATTTTTATGTATCTTGAAGACAAGGATTATCAAGAAATTTCAGAAACTTTGGGAATTAGCGAAGTGAATGCAAGGGTGAAAATGAATAGAATTAAAGGGAAATTAAAAAAAATACTAAATCCATAAAAAATATGAAAGAGCTGGATTTATTAAAAAGAGATTGGCAAAAAAACGATGTCTTCGAACAAGTTTCTGAAGTAGAAATTTATAAAATGTTGCACCAAAAATCATCTTCGATTGTGAAGTGGATTTTGATTGTGAGCCTTATAGAATTTGTGGTAATAAATGGCATTTCATTATTACTCAATGATCCAAAATACGATGAATTTATAAGCAATCATCCTTATATCAATTATTTAGAGAAATTTAACTATATTGTAATTGTAGCTTTTATCTATTTGTTTTATAGAAATTTCAAAAACATTTCGGTCTTGAATTCTTCAAAAACATTGATAAAACACATCCTAAAAACCAGAAAAATTGTTACTTACTATATTTACTGGAACATTTTTATAGGCGGAATTACGGGAGCTTTGAGTGGCATTGAAGGTTTCAACGAAGGTCTTAAAGCTGGAGGAGGAAGTAACGCTGTTTTAGCCACAAATTGCCTTACAATAATTATTATGGCTGCATTGATAATGGGCTTTATCTGGTTGTTTTACAAACTATTATATGGCAGTTTCCTACGCAAACTTAAAGACAATTATACCGAATTAAAAAAAATAGATCTATAATTCGGAATTTCTTTTTAATAATCCCATTGTCTTAATTTGTTCAATTCCTCAGCTGCTTTTATTTCTTCGGCAGGAATTACTTTCAAAAAGGAAGGATGTTGCTCGATAGCATACTCAATTTTTTCAACAATTTGTTCGATGGTATCGTTGTCATAATCAATTTCCATTGGTGGTTTGATGATGAAAGATTGAAGAATGTCTTTCTTTTTCATCCGCAATCCTTTTTTATCAAACGAACGTCGGAAACCGTCAATCACAATGGGAACTACAATTGGTCGATGCTGTTTGATGATATGTGCCGTTCCTTTTCGAACAGGTTTGAATGATTTTGTGGTACCTTGCGGAAAAGTAATTACCCAACCATCATTCAATGCGATTTTAATATTTTCGGTATCATTAGGATTTACATCTCTTTTTTCGGTAACGTCTTTTCCACAAGAACGCCAAGTTCTTTCTACTGTAATTGCTCCTATATAAGCTAAAATTCGGGGTAATAATCCGGCTTGCATAGTTTCTTTGGCAGCTACATAATAGATGTTTAATTTGGGTTTCCAAATGTATCCAATATTTTTTATAGAATCCTGACGACCGCTCAAACTGGCATTAAAAACATGAAACATGGCAACCACATCAGCAAAATAAGTTTGATGATTGGATATAAAAAGTACATTCGCATCAGGTAATTTAGTAATTATTTCTGATCCTTCTATTTGCAAACTATTAAAACCACGATAGCGTCTGTGAGTTAAAACCGCAAAAACGTGTATTAAAAATCTTTTAACAACAAGAATATGTCCAAAAGGATTTCTCTTAAATAGTGCCATAAAATAGTGTGTAATAAATAAATTCGAAAGGCAAACATACAAAAACTTATAATTTATAGCACTTTTTTCAAGACTTCTTTCAACTCGCTCAGCATCATAGCTGTAGCACCCCAAACGATATGCTCGTTGATTTTGTATGCAGGAATTTCAATATCTTTGGCATAAGATGTTGTAATTATTGCACTTACAATTAAATCATCATTCAAAAAATCAGATAATGGCAATTCTATAATTTGAGCAACTTCATTACTATCTGGCATAAAAACAATTTCTTCTTTGCTGATTCCTAAAAAAGGATACACCATAAAATTACTAGCTTGAATATACAAATTCGTAAAAGGCATAATAATTTCGATTTGCTCAGGATGAATGCCAATTTCTTCTTGAGTTTCTCGCAAAGCAGTATTGACATAGGTTTGGTCTTTGGGTTCAAATTTCCCTCCTGGAAAAGCAATTTGAGCCGAATGAATTCCTTCATATGAATTTCGAACGATGAGTACCAAATGAGTTCTTCCATTTTTAGGATAAAACAACATCATCACTGCTGCATTTTTGGGATTTATAGAGTCAAAATTCATATTTTTCAAAGTTTTTATCCGTTCTAAAGGAGCCATTTTAAAATGAGCTTCACTTGCAGGAAGATTTACTTCTAAAAATTTGGGAACATATTCTAAAAAAACTTGAAAATCCATAATCAAACCCTATTTTTGTAAATTGGAAACTGTTATAAATATAATTCAAAAATTTCTAAAAACAAATTTTAAAAGCAATTCCAAAGGCTACATCAATAAGCCAAAACACATAAACCATTAAACTCTTAAACCCTAAACTGTAATGTATAGCAAAGAGGAAGCGCAACGATTAAAACGAGAATTCTGGATAGAATTTGCCGAAAAATATCCCCGAAAATGGATTTTGTATGACACAAAAATCAAGGATTTTTCGTTTAAATTTTATGTCGATAATAAAAAAGCACAAGTCCTAATAGACATTGAACATCGCAATGACGAAAAACGAATTGTTTATTTTGAAAAATTAGAATCTTTAAAAACCGTTTTGGAAGATGATTTTGTCAAAGATTTGGTTTTTGAGAAAAAATTTACTCTCGAAAGTGGCAAAACCATTAGCAGAATTTGGGTCGAAAAAACAGGTATAAGCGTTAGCAATAGAAAGTATTGGGACGAAATATTCGACTTTTTCTACGAAAAAATGAATGCATTAGAAATGTTTTATTTTGAATATGGAGATTACATTCGAGATTTGGAATTAAACACTTAAAAATTACTTAAATTCTTACATTCCTTTTTACAAAAAATCTATATTTGAGCAAATTATAATACATATGAAAAAAATATATTGGGTCTTTTTTGTGGTACTTTTTACCTTTACTTCATTAGCCCAAAATTCGTTGGAAGATTACAAAAAAAAATATCCCGATTTTAATGAATTAATTCTAAAAGATCAGCAAGCCTATGATTTTTCAATAGAAAACGACAAATTAAAAGTCATTGAAAACAGTCAATATGAATCTTTAATAATGACTGACAACGGCATAATCAACAACAAAGAATCTTTTAGTTATTCGGAATTAGTCAAACTTATGGGCTATGATGCCTATTCGGTGGTTACAGAAAATGGCAAGGAAAAGAAAATTAAAGTTACCCAAACCAACGAAGTGCAATCAGGACAAAGTTCGGTGTTTTATGATGATGTGAAAGTGCGCCAACTCATTTTTCCAAATTTAGAAGCTGGAGCCAAAAAAGTATATCATTATCAAACTGAAATTATAGATCCATTCTTGCTTCATAAATATGTTTTCGGAAGCAATTTGCCCATAAAAAACGCTGTTTTAGAAATCAAAACAGACAAAAACATCAATATTGGCTACAAAATATTTAATGATCCAACAAATTCAATCGAATTTTCAAAAACCGAAAAAAAAGGAAAATGGATTTATCAATGGACTCTAAAAGAGGTTAAACCAGTAAAGTTTGAATCGAATTCGCCAGGTTTTTTACACCTAGTTCCTCATATAAATGTGTATATTAAAGACTATACCATAAACAACAAAAAAGTGGAAGTTTTGGGAGATATAGACAAGTTATATACCTATTACAAAGGTTTTACAAAGAACATTAACCAAAAAGAAGATGCAAACTTAAAAGCGATTACTCTCAAATTGATAGAAAATCTAACCACTGATGAAGAGAAGATAAAAAGTATTTTTTATTGGGTGAAAGACAACATCAAATACATTGCTTTTGAGAATGGTTATGAAGGTTTTATTCCAAGAGAAGCTAGCCTAATTTGTGAACGAAAATTTGGCGATTGCAAGGATATGGCAAGCATAATTACCACAATGGCAAAATATGCCAATGTAAAAGACGTATTTCTTTCGTGGATTGGAACACGTGAAATTCCCTATTCGTATAACGAAATGCCAACTCCAGCTGTGGATAATCATATGATTGCTGTGTATAAAAAAGGCGACAATTATATCTTTCTGGATGCTACTGACAAAGAAACGCTGTATGGAATTCCAACCTCTTTCATTCAAGGAAAAGAAGCCTTGATTGGCGAAGGCGAAAACTATAAAATTGTAACTGTTCCTGTTGTAGCTGCCGAAACCAATGAAGTAAACGAACAAGTAAAATTAAGTATCGAAAAAGACAAACTCGTAGGTTCTGGAAAAGTACAATTCAAAGGGTATAGCCGCAGTAATATTACCCTTCGAATGGGGGATGCTACGAACAAAACTAGATTCGAAATGATAAAAAGTTTGGTTCTTAAAGGCAATAACAAATTTAACCTCAAAGAATATTCCGAAGAAAATCTTACTGACAGAGACAAACCTTATCAAATAAACTACAATTTCGATTTGCAAAATTATATAGTCAAAGCCGATAAGGAAATCTATATCAATCTTTTTTTAGAAAAACCCTTTGAAAAATTAACTATCGAAAAAGACCGATTTGCACCATTTGAATTCGAGAATTTAACATTTATAAACAGCCATTACGAATTAGAAATCCCTAAAAATTGCACCCTAAAATACCTTCCTAAAAATTTTAGTTTAGACAATGATTATGTGAAAGCCAATTTCAACTATAAAAATGAAAACAATAAAATAATCTTGGACATCCAGCTGCAACAAAAGAAATTATTGATTGCAAAATCCGATTTTGAGCTTTGGAACAAAACCATAAAAGAACTAAAAAACAATTACTCTGAAACCCTAATTCTATTAGAAAAATAATGAAAATCAATCCATTAAAAATCATTTTTACACTAGTTGTCTTGTTCAACTCATCGGCATTTTTAGCCCAAGAATATTCGTTTAAATCCTATGATTGGAATGAAAAAGAAACTACAGTTAGCGTTCCTGAAAAATACAAAAACGAAAACGAAGTCATCCTAAATCGAACTGAAAAAATTGAATTTGTGATTGTCGGAAAGACAGCCAAACAATATCACTTGGTTCACGAAAAAATCTTCATCAACTCAGACGATGCCATCGAACGCAATAATAAAATTTACATTCCCTTTAGTCTAGACGAAAGTGTACTGGCCAACAAAGCACGAGTAATTCTTAAAAACGGCACAACTATTCTTTTGGATAAAAAAGATATCAAAGAAGATATTGACCAAGAAAAAGGAATGAAATACACCTATTTTGCAGTAAATGGACTTGAAAAAGGCGCCATTATCGAAAAATTGTATGTCCTCGAAGAAAGTCCAGAATTTACTGGACAAACTATCAAAATGCAAGACGAATACCCAATTGCTGATTTGAATTTTGAATTAATTTATCCGAATTACTTAGTGTTTAAAACCAAGTCCTATAACAAATTAAGCGAACCAACAATTGATGAAAAAAAGATTCAAAACACCAACGTTTTATCAATTATCGAAAAAGACATTCCAGCTTTAGACAATAATGAACAATATTCTAATTGGGCTTTGCAGTTAAAATTATTCCGATACAAACTCGATGAAAATCTATTAAGTGGAGGTAGAAATCTAAATAATTTCAAGGAGTTTTCTAATAATTTATACACAAGACTTAATCCAGAATTAGACAAAAAACAACAAAAAGCAATCGACGATTTTTGTGCTACAATTCCAAAATCGAATGATGAACAAGAACAAATTTGGAACATCGAAAACAAAATCAAAAAAACCATTGGCTATGATAGATATATCGATTCTAAAGAAAATCTATCGGATGTAATTGTAACCAAACAAGCCAATCAATCTGACATACTAAAATTTTATTCGGCTGTTTTCAAATACTTTTCTATTGAAAATAATATGGTTTTCACTTCAAATAGGTATAAAATTCCTTTTGATAAAGACTTTGAAAGTTTTGAAAATCTAAACGAACTTTTGTTCTATTTTCCAACCATAAAAAAATATTTAACACCAACAGAAATTGAATATCGAATTCCGCTTTTTCCCAATACTATCGCCAATAACAACGGTTTATTCATCAAAGAAAAAACGTTTGGAGGAGTAAAAATGGGAATTGGAGAAATTAATTTTATTGAAATTCCAGGAAATGATATTTCTCACGATATCATGAACATTACTATCGACTTTACTCAAGATATTGAAAATCCATTAATTACAAGTAATCTAACTTTTGGTGGTTATTCAGGTTTGAATTTTCAACCTATTAAAGATTTCGCTTCAGCTGATCAATATAAAGCGGTTTTGAAAAGCATTGCCGAAAATTATACGGTAGAAACAGAATACAAAACTCTTACGACAGAAAATGATGGAATAGAATTTATTGGCAAAAAATCGTTTGTGTTAAATGTAACTTTCGACGGAAAAGAATTGACCAAAAAAGCGGGTGAAAATTACTTGTTTTCAGTTGGTGAAACCATCGGAAAACAAATGGAATTCTACCAAGAAAACAAAAGAACATTGCCTGTAGAAATTGACTATCCACATCTTTATACCCGAAATATAAAAATCATATTGCCAAAAGGGGCTTCGGTAAAAAATCTAGATAAATTTGTAATGGATTATAAAACCCAAGTAAATGGCAAAACTGAAGCTGGTTTCAATAGTAAATACACTAAAACTGGTGATGAAATTTTAATCGAAAACACTGAATTTTACAACATTGTCAATTATCCTTTAAGTCAATTTGACGATTATAAAGCAGTAATCAATGCCGCAGCCGATTTTAATAAAATTGTGATTATCGTTACAAAATAACCAATTATCTTAAAAATAAGACCGCAAATTCGCAAATTACCAGATTGAATCTGAAAATAATTTTGCAAATTGCGGTCTTTTTTTGGGATGTATTTTTTAAGATAATGTACTGAAAAATGATTGGTGATTTTTCATTTTAAATTAATCATTCATCGAAATCAAAAACTCTTCATTATTCTTGGTTTTTTTGAAACGATCGTTGATAAAATCCATAGCTTCTACTGGGTTCATGTCTGAAAGATACTTTCTCATAATCCACATTCTTTGAAGCGTTTTTGCATCTAACAATAAATCATCACGTCTAGTGCTTGAAGAGGTTAAATCAATGGCTGGAAAAATACGCTTGTTGGCAATTTTACGATCCAATTGCAATTCCATATTACCCGTTCCTTTGAATTCTTCAAAGATAACTTCATCCATTTTGGAACCTGTTTCGGTCAAAGCTGTGGCGATAATACTCAAAGAACCGCCATTTTCAACATTTCTAGCTGCTCCAAAAAATCGTTTTGGTTTCTGTAACGCATTCGCATCTACACCTCCACTCAATACTTTACCAGATGCGGGTTGAACAGTGTTGTATGCTCTTGCTAAACGCGTAATCGAATCCAATAAAATAACAACATCGTGACCACATTCGACCAAACGTTTTGCTTTTTCGAGGACAATATTAGCAATTTTCACGTGTTCTTGTGGTTCTCTATCAAAAGTCGAAGCAATTACCTCTCCACGAACACTTCTAATCATATCCGTAACCTCTTCTGGACGTTCATCAATCAATAAAACAATTAAATAAGCCTCTGGATGATTGGCTGCGATGGCGTTGGCAATGTCTTTTAGCAACATCGTTTTACCTGTTTTCGGTTGCGCTACAATCATACCACGCTGTCCTTTTCCTATTGGAGAAAATAAATCGATAATTCGGGTAGAAATTGTACTTTGTCTTTCAGCTAATTTAAATTTTTCAGAAGGAAAAACAGGAGTTAAATGTTCGAATGATACTCTATCACGAACTACTTGTGGGTCGTGTCCGTTAATTTTTAAAACACGAACTAACGGAAAGAATTTTTCACCCTCTTTTGGAGGACGCACAACTCCTTTTACGGTATCTCCAGTTTTAAGTCCAAATAATCTAATTTGGGATGTCGATAAATAAATATCATCTGGTGAAGCCAAATAATTATAATCTGAAGATCGAAGAAATCCATACCCATCAGGCATCATTTCTAATACTCCTTCGCTTTCTATAATTCCATCAAATTCAAAATCAGAATCTCTAAAATTGTTTTTCTTGTTTTTGAAATTTGGATTTGCATTTCCGTTTCCATTTTGACTTGCGTTTCCATTTTGATTTGGATTTGCATTTTGATTTGGATTTTGGTTGTTTTTTTGCTTATTGAGTTGGTTAGGATTTATTTTTTTTGAAGGAATTTCAATCTCATTATTTTCGGCAGTTTCTACCTCTAAATTCGCTTGACTAACTTTGTTTGATTCACTTTCTATAGTGGCTAATTTTGCTTCTTCTTTTTGCTTTTGCAAAGCAACTTTCTTTTCGTAAGCTGATTTATTAAATTTAATCACTTTACTTGCTTTCTTTTCAATTGGATTTACTTCAACCGAAATTTCATTTTTAACAGGTTCAACTGTTGATTCAACCACTATTTCCTCTTCAGCAAAAAGTGAATTTGTAGCATTCTTTTGAATGGCAACTTTTTTGGGAGCTATAATTCGAGTACGTTTAGGTTTTCCAACTTCTTCTTTAGGTTCAGATGGCTTACTTCCTGAATTTGAATCTGTAGTTTTAGCTTGAAGTTCTAAAATTTGATTGATTAATACCTCTTTTTTTACACCATTAAATTTTATTGTTTTAGCCGCTTTAGCTATTTCTTGAAGCTCAGAAAGCTTCATTTCTTTTAATGCAGAAATGTCAAACATAAATGTTCTATGAGTTTAAATAATTGGGGAATACTATAAAAGTGTGTAGTAAAATTTGATTTTGAATTGGCCGAAGAATGAAGTACTTACGGATTTGTTATGCAATATTACGAATAAATTTTAATCTACAATAGTATTTATTAAAAAAGAAAATATATTTTTGTCAAACAATTTAAGACAATGTTACAAAGAATTCAAACCATTTATTTACTTCTAGCCTTTGTTGCTACAGGTGTTTTACCCTTCTTCTTGCCGCTTTGGACAATGAATGATGGCAAAGGATATCTGTTTATGCAAAATCAAGTATATGTTGTATTACTTGGATTGAGCACAACACTTACGATTGTAAGTATTGTTTCCTATAAAAAAAGACAAAATCAATTTGTTTTAGGCAGATTGAATATAATTTTAAATTTAATTTTATTAGGCTTATTTGTATATCGTTCACTAAATGTATCTGGAGAAACACTAGCTGTTTCTGAGAAAGGTATTGGGATGTTTCTACCTATTGTTGCTATCGTGTTGTTGGTTTTAGCCAACAAGGCCATCAAAAAGGATGAAGATCTTGTAAAATCTGTGGACCGTCTGAGATAATCCTATAAACTTAGTTTATTAGTGCGAAGGAAACCCGAATGTAATAGTTCGGGTTTTTTTGTTCCTCACCCCAGCCCTCTCTGAAGGAGAGGGAGCCGAAACTGGAAAAACATAGTCATTGTATTTTATATTATAATGCTAACTGAACACTAAAAAACTGATTACTGAACACTTACTTCTTCCCTATTTCAACAATCTCCAAATCCTTAATTTTATCGCCATCAATAACAAACCGAAGCATTGTTCTTACTTGGTGAAAACCACTTTTTCCTACAGCTCCAGGATTCATATGCAAGAGATTGTTTTTCTTGTCAAACATCACTTTCAAGATATGAGAATGCCCGCAAATAAATAATTTTGGAGGATTCGTCATTATTTCAGCTTTAATACTAGGATTGTATTTTCCGGGGTAACCGCCGATATGCGTAATCCAAACATCTACACCTTCGCACATAAATCGATTGTGCAACGGAAATTCCATTCGGGCTTTGTCATCATCAATATTACCATAAACTCCTCGCAAGGGTTTTATTTTTTTTATAGTATCGGTCACCACTAAATCGCCAACATCACCAGCGTGCCAAACTTCGTCGGCTTGTTCTACATATTTCAAAATGGTATCGTCGATATGACTGTGTGTGTCTGAAAGCAGGAGAATTTTTTTCATATTTGTTTTTAACAGTAAAATCGCAATGATGCAAAGTTATAATTTCATCCCGAAGCTTCGGGAGAAAAATTAACTGTTTTTAATTTACTTTGCCGTTGTGTTAGTTTTGGGAAAATTTTAAAAGTATAATCAACTTAAATCTTTGTAAATTTGCCGATATTAACTCATTCACTGATCACTTTTTCGGCATTATTGACTGAATACTGAACACTGAATACTGCATACTAACTTTGAGGTATTTTATAAAACTAGCTTACAACGGAACCCATTATCACGGATGGCAATGTCAACCCAATGCATCATCGGTACAAGAAACTTTGAACAAAGCCATTTCTGTTATTTTGAACAACGAAATAAGCCTTATGGGAGCAGGCCGCACAGACACTGGTGTTCACGCCAAAGAAATGTATGCTCATTTTGATTTTGAAAACCCAATTGATTCCTCGAGTTTAGTTCACAAACTCAATTCCTATTTACCCAAAGACATTGTAATTTATGATGTTATTCTGGTTCACGATGAAGCTCATTCTCGTTTTGATGCTATAAAACGAACATATGAATACCATATCAATACTTTTAAAGATGCTTTTTTGCAAGATGGAAGTTGGTATTTCCACCAAAAATTGGATTTGGACATAATGAACCAAGCTTCGAAATTATTATTCAACCATATTGATTTTCAATGTTTTTCTAAAGTAAATACCGATGTAAATACTTTTGACTGTACTATTTTTGAAGCCTATTGGAAGCAAGAAAATAACCAAATTATATTCACCATTTCGGCCAATCGTTTTTTGAGAAATATGGTTCGCTCTATTGTAGGAACTTTAATTTATGTAGGTTTGCACAAAATTACATTAGAAGATTTTAACTCAATTATAGAAAGTAAAAGTCGCGAGAAGGCAGGATTTTCTGTGCCAGCACACGGTTTATATTTGACTCAAGTTACTTATGATTACCTAAAATAGCCCCGATAGCAGTGAAAATCCTTTTTTGTTTTTGCTGCCAAAAACAAAAAAGATTGCAACGAATAGCGGGAAACAGCTCCTAAAAAATATATGAAAGCAAAAGCATTCGATACACGATTATTCAAAAGAATATTAAAATATACCAAACCTTATCAATTCCGATTTAATGGAGTGATTTTCTTTGCTATTTTCTTATCCGTTTTTGCAGCAGTACGCCCTTTCATTTTGCAGGGAACTGTTGATACTTACATCAAACCTAAAGACACTTATGGTTTATTGATGTATGTAACTTTGATGGGAGTTACACTAATATTAGAAGTTGTATCTCAATTTTTCTTTGTTTATTGGGCTAACTGGCTTGGACAAGATATTGTGAAAGACATTCGAAATAAAATGTTCAAACACATTCTGAGTTTCAAAATGAAATATTTTGACAATGTTCCGGTTGGACAACTCGTGACACGTTCTGTATCTGATATCGAAGCTATTGCACGCATTTTCAGTCAAGGATTATTTATGATTGCCAGTGATTTGATGAAAATGGCGGTTTGTTTATTGATCATGTTTTGGATGAATTGGCAACTTTCGTTTATTGTAGTTATAGCCATGCCAATATTAGTTTTCTTCACCCGAATTTTTCAAAGGAAAATGCAAGTTGCTTTTGAAGAAGTGAGAACACAAATTGCCAACCTTAATACTTTTGTACAAGAAAGAGTTACCGGAATGAAAATCGTTCAACTCTTCAATCGAGAGGATATTGAATTCGAAAAATTCAAAACTATCAATCAAAAACACAACAAAGCTTGGATTAAAACCATTTTATACAACTCCATTTTCTTTCCAATTGCCGATATTATTTCATCCTTAACACTTGCTTTTATTGTTTTATATGGTGGAATTCAAATATTAAATGGAAGCTCATTTACAACCATAGGTCAAATGACGGCTTACACGATGTTTATTGCAATGTTATTCAATCCTTTACGTCAAATTGCGGATAAATTCAACGAAATGCAATTGGGAATGATTGCTGCCAATCGTGTTTTTGACATTCTCGATACACAAGACCAAATCCAAGATACAGGAACTGTTGAAGCTCCAGTTTTTAAAGGAAGCATCCAATTCAAAGAGGTTCATTTTGGTTACATTGCTAATGAAGAAGTAATAAAAGGCATTGATTTAGATGTAAAAGCAGGACAAACTATAGCCATTGTTGGAGCAACTGGAGCTGGAAAATCGACAATTATTAACTTATTAAATCGTTTTTATGAAATCAATAGCGGAACGATTTGCATTGACGATTACAACATCGAAAACTATACTTTAGGTTCATTGCGCAAGCAAATTGCAGTAGTTTTACAGGATGTTTTTCTTTTTGCCGATACCATTTTCAACAACATAACGCTTAATAATCCTGATATTTCTCGGGAACAAGTTTTGGCAGCAGCCAAAAAAATTGGCGTTCACAAATTCATTATGAGTTTGCCCGATAATTATGATTTTGATGTGAAAGAACGCGGAGTAATGCTATCTTCTGGTCAACGCCAACTGATTGCTTTTCTTCGTGCCTATGTGAGTAATCCGAGTATTTTAATATTAGACGAAGCCACTTCTTCTATAGATACTTATTCGGAAGAATTGATTCAAAAAGCTACTGAAACCATTACAAAAGGAAGGACTTCTATCGTTATCGCCCACCGATTGGCCACTATTCTTAAAGCCGATAAAATTGTAGTGATGGACAAAGGGTTAATTGTAGAACAAGGAACGCATCAAGAATTAGTAGAAAAAATAGGTGGTTATTACAAAAATTTATATGATTCGCAGTTTGTAACAGAAGACAATTAAATTTATATACTTAAATCTTCCAAGTAACTTTACAAATTCATGAAAAAATTCATCAGTTACCTAATCATTATAATAACTTATTCTTGTATTCCATTGAAAATTGCCCCAAGCATAGAAGGTGAAAAAATAACAAACGCAAAAAAATTTAAAAAAGACCTTCCAAATTTTTACGGATTTATTTTTGAAGACACCAAAAATGCCAATGAGTTTTACAATTTTATCAATACTAAATATAATTTAAAGCATATTAATGTTGAATCAAATGTTCCAATTATCATTAATAACAATACCTATTATTTATCTTTTTTTGAGCGAGAAAGAACCACAAAGACTTTAAATTTGGTTCCAATAGCAATTGATGCAGATAGAAACAGCAAAGGAAAAGATCCAATACTAGAAGATCTTTACACCTCTAGAACTGGTTCTTGGTATCTAGTTCTCACTTTAACAGACCCCGAAATAAAAGATTGCCTTAATCCAAATTATCCGCAACGTGAAGAAATAATAAAACATTTGAAAATGTTAAGAGATGAATATTTTACAACCAGCAATTATATGGAATCCTATTTAAAAATGAAACCGTAAGTTTCTAAATAATTAACAAACTTATGCAAGAGTGGAAGTTTTTTTTAAAATAAATCCTTAATTTTGCCAACTGAAATTAATTTTGATAACTCATCAAAAATGACACGAGCTTTTGCGACTGCATTTTTACCATAATTTAAATAATAAGAAAAAAAATGAAATACGATGTTATAGTTTTAGGAAGTGGACCAGGCGGATATGTAACTGCCATTAGAGCATCTCAATTAGGCTTTAAAGTTGCCGTAATCGAAAAAGAAAATTTGGGTGGAATTTGTTTGAACTGGGGTTGTATCCCTACAAAAGCATTATTGAAATCAGCTCAGGTTTTTGATTACTTAAAACACGCTTCTGATTACGGATTGACTGTTTCATCATTCGATAAAGATTTCCCTGCTGTAATTCAACGTAGCCGTAATGTGGCTGCTGGAATGAGCAAAGGTGTTACTTTCTTGATGAAAAAAAATAAAATTGACGTTATTAATGGTTTTGGAAAAGTAAAACCAGGTAAAAAAATTGACGTTACTGATAAAGATGGAAAAGTAACTGAATATTCAGCAGACCATATTATTATTGCAACTGGAGCACGTTCTCGTGAATTGCCTAACTTGCCACAAGATGGTGTAAAAGTAATTGGATACCGTCAAGCAATGAGTTTGCCTACACAACCTAAAAAGATGATTGTTGTGGGTTCTGGTGCCATTGGAGTAGAATTTGCACACTTTTACAACTCAATGGGAACAGAAGTTACTATTGTGGAGTTTATGCCGAATGTAGTTCCGGTTGAAGACGAAGATATTTCAAAAGAATTTGAAAAATCGTTGAAAAAAGCAGGAATCAATGTAATGACAAATTCCTCTGTAGAAAAAATTGATACTACTGGAGCTGGAGTAAAAGCATACGTAAAAACGGCTAAGGGAGAAGAAATTTTAGAAGCTGATATTTTATTATCTGCTGTTGGAATCAAAACGAACATCGAAAACATAGGATTAGAAGAAGTGGGTATCGCTGTTGATAGAGATAAAATCTTAGTAAACGCTTACAACCAAACCAATATCCCTGGTTATTATGCCATTGGAGACGTAACTCCAGGTCAGGCTTTGGCACACGTTGCTTCTGCCGAAGGAATTAACTGTGTTGAAAAAATTGCTGGTCTTCACGTTGATCCAATCGATTACGGAAACGTTCCGGGTTGTACTTATGCTACACCAGAAATTGCTTCTGTTGGTTTGACTGAAAAAGCAGCAAAAGAAAAAGGATATGAATTGAAAATTGGAAAATTCCCATTCTCAGCCTCTGGAAAAGCTAAAGCTGCCGGTGCTGCCGACGGATTTGTAAAAGTAATTTTTGATGCTAAATACGGAGAATGGTTGGGATGTCATATGATTGGTGCTGGTGTTACTGATATGATTGCTGAGGCAGTTGTAGCTCGTAAACTAGAAACTACAGGTCACGAAATCTTAAAATCGATTCACCCTCACCCAACAATGAGTGAAGCGGTTATGGAAGCAGTTGCTGCTGCCTATGGAGAAGTAATTCACTTGTAATATAAGATTACTTAAAATATTGAAATCCGTTTTGTGAAAGCAAAGCGGATTTTTTTTGTGGCAAATTTTCTTATTATTAAATATAATTTAGTAAATTTGATAGGCCCTAATCACTTAATTACAAACAACATATACCTATAAATTACCAAATTACACCACTTTTTTATATTGTATTCCTATTAATTGATTTCGTATTGCATTTTTAGTTTCATAAAAAAATAAATCATTATTTTGAGAGTCATCAAATTCTCAAACTATTAAAATAATTTATTAACCAAAAAAACTTTATTATGAAAAAAATGAATTTTATCAAAATCATTTTAGCTGCACTGATTTTAATTAGTTTCAGTTGTAAAAAAGCAGCAGAATCTATTGAAACTGCAAAAACCACCTTTGATTTGGAAGCAGCAAAATCAGCGATTGAATCTGCAGGCGAAAACTTTGTTATTGCTTTTAACAAAGGAGATTCAATTGGGCTTGCAAATTGTTATACCACCGATGCCAAAATGATGGGGCCAAACGAAAAATCAATAATTGGAAGACCAGCCATTCAAAAGGCATTCAGTGGTTGGATCAAATCAGGAATGCCTACTTTCACCATGAAAACAATTGAAGTTTGGGGCAATGAAGACCTAATGGCTGCCGAAGAAGAATGGGCTTTTTCAGATAAAAATGGAAAAATTCTTGACTCTGGAAAATCAATTGAACTTTTTAAAATGGAAGATGGAAAATGGCGTCTCTACCGTGATTGCTATAATTCTGACATGCCAATTCCTAAAAAATAAGAAACTTTGACATAAAAAAATCCGTTTTGTTTGGTTGCAAAACGGATATTTTTTTGAAATACAAAATGAATTAAGCCATAAACAAAACTTTCTTCTCATGACTGTATAAAACCAAATCATAAGGAACATATTCAGAAATTATTTTTTCTGAAGCATCATCAAATACCATATTATTGTATTTTCTAAACAAGTAAATTTCTTTTAGACAATTATACAAACTCTGATGAATTAATGTTGTAAAAGTTGGTATTTGCTTGTCACCTACCAATAATTCTAATTGATAATTTGAACTACTTTTCGAAAGATTGTTTCCGATAATTCTTATCGAAAATTTTGTTGGAATTCCTTTTTCCTTCCCTTGATACTGTACTATCATAATTAAATAAATTTTAATGTTATTAAATTAAAAACCCAAATTTTATTGGTTGAAAGCTACTCAAACTACTCTAAAAAAAATATAAGGAAATCAAAAAAAGAGCTCCTTAGATAATCCATTTGTAACAAAACTACTAAATAAATCATTTCAAAACTCACATAAAAGAATAAAACTTTCACAAATAATTTCGAACTTTTTAAATAATCCAAACTACTTATTCTACAAAAAATACTTTATAATCATTTTTGACTTAATTGATTTCAAAAAACGTAATTTATCATTTCAATTTTTAAGACAATTGTGGATTTATACCGTTAAATCGCTGTTTTCTTGAATGCTAAATAAAATTTAATAACTCATGAAAATTTTATGTTTTAACATTGATTTTCGATTATATTTTTACCAAAACATTAAATCACTCCCATTTTTTGCATCAAAAAAGTAGCACTTTTGTTTTTACAAATACCGTTTCTGAGTTTGTAGTCAAAAAACAATTCGTCATCTCTAATTTCTACTTCAAAGCATTGGTTGGTCAAAATTTCGGGATAAGAATTGGTGGTCAAGCACACTTCAATGTCGTGGGTGGCAATGGCTCCAATGGCTTTTTGGGCAATAATTTTTTTGACCACTTCAATCGTTCCGTTGCGCTTGTCATCGGAATTGGTGCCACGCAAAATTTCATCCAACAGGACAAAAGCAGGTTTTTCTTCCAAGACGTCCATAATTTGTTTTAGGCGTTTAATTTCGGCAAAAAAGTAGGATTCACTATCGGACAATGAATCGGATAATCGCATCGATACTAATACTGGCAAAGGATGAACCGTAGCTTTCGAAGCGCAAACTACCGAACCCATTCCGCTCAAAACCATATTGATGCCCAAACTCCTCAAAAAAGTACTTTTACCAGACATATTCGAACCCGTCAAAATCATAAACGATTCAGGATAAAAATGAGTGTCATTCCCTACTCTAGTTGTTGGATTCAACAACGGGTGGCTCAAATTTGAAAACCCAATTTTATACTCCGAATTGATTTCTGGAAAAACAAAATCGGGATTGTTGTGTGCCAAATTCGCCATACTATTGAGCATCTCGAATTCACCAATTACAATAACCCATTGCTCAAGTTGGGTTGAATAATTGATTTTCCAATTCAGTATTGATTTCAAAACATGAACGTGATACAAAAAAGTTCCATTGAACAAAGTAGCTACAACAATATTTGCGATAGTTTCCATATTCGAAAACAGCTCTGACAACTTTTTTAAATGTGTACTTGCTGTAGTATGATTGTTTATTAACTGCCCTCTTAGATCGTTCAGTTTTTTGGACTGAAACGTTTCGCTTTCAATTTTCTTTAGCAATAAACTATACTGTTTAATGACTTTATCCACCCTATCTGCTTTTGCAATTTCAGATTGAATTCGTTTAAGTAGCTTTCCAACAACCATTAAATTGGCAATAAAAACATAAGCAAGAAAAGACAGCAAAATGGTTTTCGATGTCAGGTAATAACCTACTGAAAGTCCTAAAAACAAAGTGGGCAACGCAAACGAAAGTACTAGTATAAACTTAGACAAGCTATTGTTTTTAAACGAATTCCAATGCAATAAAGATTCATAAACATTTTTTGAATCATTGCTTATTGTTGCCAATGCCAAAAATTCCTGACGCCAATCTATTTTGGTTTTGAGTTCGTTTATAGCTTCTTGATTTTCGAGAATAATTTCATTGTTATTCAAAGTCAATAATTGATTGGCCAATGTTTTTTTTCCAATATAAGTCGCCGTCCTATTCAAGTTTTGAAACAAGGAATGTTCTCCAAAAATATCCAAATCATAAGCATACGAATGATGAAAATCATTGAATTCTATTCCGTTTTCAAACGGGATTTTTTCTCTTTTCAGATACGAAATTTCATTTTTATTGATAGTTAAAAGTGACGAAGTCAATTGTTTTTGAAAAGACAAACGGCTATGAATTCGCATCAAAAAAACAAAGCAAACAAAAGATAAAAACGCAGCTATAGCATAGAAAACATCGCTAGTTTTAATATAATTAAACAAGAAAAACAAACTAGCAAAAACACTTAAAATCCGCAAAATGCTGATGGTATTGTATTTGGTATTGATTTTTTCGAGAGCTTGAGAATAATGGGTAATTTTATTTTGATAAAGATTCATTTTCTTGATTTCAATGAAATACAAATATAAGTCTCATTCTGCTTAAATCAGTCACATATTTTCAAATAATCGTTTTTAAACTTATGCCTAATCATCATATAAAACGAATGTTTTTATTAAAATTATTTTCTACATTTGTATGGAAAGGCCAATGCTTTTCGTGTTTAAAAAAATAAAACTATGCAAAACATTCCCAGTGTTGACTTGCGTGATTTCCTTTCGGATGACCCGAAACGTAAACAAAAATTTGTAAATGAAATCGGAAGTGCCTTTGAAGAAATTGGCTTTGTAGCCTTAAAAGGCCATTTTTTAAACGACCAATTGGTCGAAGAGTTGTATGGCGAAATCAGAAACTTTTTTGCCTTGCCCTTAGAAACCAAACACGGTTATGAAATTCCTGGCATTGGTGGACAAAGAGGTTATGTTTCTTTTGGAAAAGAACACGCCAAAGGTAGAAAAGAAGGAGATTTAAAAGAGTTTTGGCACTTTGGCCAATACGTCGAAAAAGATTCCAAATACGCTTCGGAATATCCTGATAATGTCGAAGTCAAAGAATTGCCCAGTTTCAATATTGTTGGAAAAGAAGCCTATCAAATGCTCGAAAAAACAGGCGTTTATGTCTTGCGAGCTTTGGCATTGCACCTTGGTTTAGACGAGTTTTATTTTGATGAATATGCCAAAGAAGGGAATTCCATTTTACGCCCCATCCATTATCCACCCATAACTTCTGAACCTGAAAATGCCATTCGAGCCGCAGCTCACGGAGACATCAATTTGATTACCCTTTTGATGGGCGCTCAAGGTCGAGGTTTGCAAGTGCAAAATCACGATGGCGATTGGATTGACGCCATTGCAGAACCGGACGAATTGGTGATTAATGTGGGTGATATGTTGTCCCGCCACACCAACAACAAATTGAAATCTACGATTCATCAAGTGGTCAATCCGCCGAGGGAATTGTGGGGAACCTCACGCTATTCGATTCCGTTTTTTATGCATCCCGTGAGCGATATGAAATTAAATTGCCTAGAAAACTGCATCGATGCTGCAAATCCTAAAAAATTCGACGATATTACTGCTGGTGAATATCTTTACGAAAGATTGGTAGATTTGGGATTAATCAAAAAATAACAAATGGGAACACGAATGAAACGGATTCGCTAAAGCGAAAACACAGATAAAAGCGGATTTTTTATACATTGATTTATAATCCGTTTTTGTCTGCGTCTTTACGGAGTAAATCCGTGTCATCCGTGTCTCAAAAAAATGTAAAAAATGGACTTACAAGAACAATTAAAAAACTTATTTCCAGATCATATCGAATCAGAACCCGAGGAAATTCAGGAAGAAGAGCACGTACTTTTCATTCAAAAAGAACCGATGATTTGCAAATTCGAAAAACGGAAAGGGAAAGCCACCACTATAATCGAAGGTTATGAAGGTGCGGATGAAGATTTCAAGATTCTAGCCAAGGAAATCAAAACCAAATTGAGCGTTGGCGGTACTTTCAAAGACGATTCCATCATCATTCAAGGTGATTATCGAGATAAAATTATGCAAATCCTCAAAGAAAAAGGATTCAAAGTAAAACGCGTTGGAGGATAGAATAGAGCGTTCAGTATTCAATTAAATATATTAAACCTTAAACATTTTAAACCACCTACCAATGATACAATCCTCAGAATTAATTCTCAATCCAGACGGAAGCGTCTATCATTTGAACCTGTTGCCGGAAAATATTGCCCACGACATCATTTTTGTGGGAGACCAAAATCGTGTCGAAAAAATCACGCAATTCTTTGACAGCATCGAATTTTCGACCCAAAAAAGAGAATTCAAAACCCAAACCGGACTTTTCAAAGGCAAACGAATTACCGTAATGTCCACCGGAATTGGCCCTGATAATATTGATATTGTGATGAACGAATTGGACGCTTTGGTCAACATCGATTTGAAAACCAGAACACCAAAAGAAAACCTTACTTCTTTAAATATTATCCGAATTGGGACTTCAGGTTCGTTACAAGCCGATATTCCTGTGGACAGTTTTGTGATGGGAAAATTTGGATTAGGCTTGGACAACATGCTCCGCTCCTACTTGATTGACGAAATCTCGGAAACCGCAATGGAAGACGCTTTCATCCAACACACGAATTGGGATTTAAGGAAAGGACGTCCCTACATCATTGCTTGTTCTGAAAAACTAGAAAAACGTTTGGAAAGTAACCGAATTTTCAAGGGAATAACAGGAACTGCTGGCGGATTTTATGGCCCACAAGGAAGAGTGTTGCGTTTGAATATTCAAGACGAAAACTTGAATTCAAAAATGGACAATTTCAATTATAACGGCACTCGAATGACCAATCTCGAAATGGAAACCAGCGCCATTTATGGACTTGGAAAACTCCTTGGACATAATTGTTTGTCCCTAAACGCCATTATTGCCAATCGTGCCAACGGAACTTTCAGCGAAGATCCATACAAAGCCGTTGATGAATTGATTGCGTATGCTTTGGGAAAATTAGCAGAATAGTTTATGGACTTAATTTTAGAAACCAACAGACTTATTCTTCGCGAATTCAAACTTTCAGATGCTGAGGCTTTTTTTGCTATGGACAGCAACCCTAAAGTTCACCAATATTTATGGAATAAACCCGTTCAAAAAATGGAAGAAACGATTGAAATTATTGAGTTCGTCAGGAAACAATATATTGAAAATGGCATTGGAAGATTTGCAATGATTTCGAAAGATACTAATGAATTTATTGGCTGGGCGGGATTAAAACACAATACAGAAAAGGTAAATAACAAAATTAATTTCTATGATATTGGCTATCGATTAGACGAAAAATTTTGGGGAAAAGGGTATGCAAGCGAAGCAACATTTGCTTGGTTGAAATACGCTTTCGAAACTATGAATATTAAAACTATAGAAGCTGCTGCACATACTGAAAATGTAGCATCCAATAGAATTCTTCAAAAAATTGGAATGCAAATGACCGAACAATATCTAGAAGATGGTATTTCTTGGAATTGGTATCAATTGGAGAATAACAATAATTTCTAAAAACCATTCTTACTCCAATTTTCATTTTTTTAACTTCAAATTTTTCGCATAAAGTTGTCTTCCCAATTCTCCTAAAAAAGGCAAACCAATGGTGTCATACTCATATTTATCATCATTGTAAACCTGATCTTTATTGACTAAAAGCGTTGCTGAAACCATAAATTCGACTTTGTTTTCGGCATCCACTATATAGGCACAATCGATCATTGTTCCGTAAGCATCGCCAACTTTATTGTAAATTTTAAGGTTTGCTGGAATATTTTCTTTGGTATCACCAAACATCAAAAATTTGCAATATCCATCGTAATATTTCGCTGGGTCATAGCCTGCATTTTTAGGTAGATTTTGCATCGAAAACAGAATAAATTGTCTGTCATTTTCAGTCAATTTAAACCGTTCCGATTCTTTGAAAGTTTCAGGAAATACAATTCTTTTCATTGTATTGTGAAGTGTTTCCAAAGGATAATAATTCTTACTCGAAAAATCAAAAGAACCATTCACCAACGAATCGTTTTTAATATAACCAATTCCTTTTTTGATGTTTTTTAAATTCAAAGGAATGGAAGGTTGGCTTGAAACAGATGGAATTTTGAGCGTTGAACCCTCATTTTTATAAAGTAGTATTGGTTTAGTTGCCAAACTCCTTGGATCGGAACCCGAAACGCGGTGAGAAAGTCTAAACGGTTGCAATCCCTTGGCTTTCATACTTTCGTTCACAGAATCGAAACCTAAAAACTCCAATAAATTAGTACTGGCTTCGTTGTCACTAACGGCAAAAACTTTCGAAATTTCTTTCGAAAACTGAAGTTTTTCGGAATTTCCTTCAATCGTATATTGCGAGTCTTTTGAAGTATTTTCAATCGTATTCAACTTTTCTAAAGCCAAAATCGCAATTGGAAATTTGATGGTACTCGCTGGATAAAAGTAATTCTTGGCATACAGACGATAAGTAAAATCTTTGAAACTCACTTTATTATTTTCATCTCGAATAATCTGAGTATAAATAATTTGAAGTTCGAAAGCTTCGGGATTTGACATCACGTTTTTAATCTTCGGATTATCCGAAGCTAAGGTTTCTTGTAGTATGTTTTTTTTTGTTGAAGAACATCCGGACTCCAAAAAAACTAATGCGATTAGGATAAAAACTCGAATACTTTTCATCTTTAATTGGTTAAAAATTCCATTCAATAGGTGCTATTCCTTTTTCTTCCAAATATAAATTTGTTAGGCTAAAATGCTTGTTGCCAAACCATTTCCCTTGGTTAGCGCTCATAGGCGAAGGATGTCCTGATTCTAAAACAAGGTGTTTGGCTCGGTCAATTTTAGCTCCTTTTTTTTGGGCAAAAGCACCCCAAAGTAAAAAAACAACATTCTCTTTTTCGTCCGAAATTTTCTGGATTACGGCATCGGTAAAAGCTCCCCATTTCAAGTGCTTGTGGCTGTTGGGAGTATCTATTCGAACCGAAAGAGCTGCGTTCAAAAGTAAAATTCCTTGCTTGGCCCAAGGTTCTAAATTTCCTGAATTAGGAAAGAAAATAGTGCCCAAATCATCGTTCATTTCCCTAAAAATATTGCGTAAAGATGGCGGGATTTTGATTCCATCATTCACCGAAAAACACAAACCATTGGCTTCATTGAGTCCGTGATACGGGTCTTGACCGATAATGACAACTTTCAAATCTTGGAACGAACAATAATCAAAGGCGGAAAAAATTAATTCCTTTGGCGGAAAACAAGTGTGGTTTTGGTATTCTTCATCGACAGCATTCATCAAATCCTTGAAATAAGGTTTCTGGATTTCATCTGATAAAATGGATTGCCAAGAAGGATTGAATTTGGGGCACATAATTATGTTTTACCGCAAAGTTCGTAAAGTTTTCGCAAAGTGAGCCAAGAAAATGGTTTTTGACTTATTACTTTGTAACTTTGGGGCTTTTGACATTAGACTTTCGACACAAAAAATGATATCCATTACAGAAAAAACACTTCAAGACTTACAATTTCCAACCGTTCTCGAAACCATTTCGGACATTTGCAATACTGATATTGGCAAACAAAAAGCACTCGAAATCACTCCGTTTCGAGATAAGGAAACCTTAATGAATGCCTTGATGCAAACCTCAGAATATGTGTCGTCTTTCCAGAATAACAACGCCATTCCCAACCACGGATTTGATGCGATTACTTATGAAATCAAGTTTTTGGCTATTGAAGACAGCTTTCTGGAAGTGGGTGGTTTTAGAAAAATTGCCACCATTTCGGATACCACGAATTTCTTGTTGAACTTTCTGAAAAAATTCGATGATTACTATCCTTACTTGAATAGAAAAGCATCAGAAATTCAAATTACCAAGGAAATTAGCAGTTTGATTGATGTTGTGGTCGATAAATATGGAGAAATTAAAGACAATGCTTCTCCCGATTTATTGAACATACGTCGAGAAATGAATTTGGTTCGCGGCAAAGTCAACCAGAGTTTTGGATTGGCTTTAACGCAATACAATTCTTTGGGTTATTTGGACGATATCAAGGAAAGTTTTGTTCAAAATCGTAGAGTTTTAGCAGTTTTGGCAATGTATCGCCGCAAAGTAAAAGGTTCTATTTTGGGCAGTTCAAAAACTGGAAGCATTGCTTATATTGAACCTGAGACCACCTTGAAATATTCCCGAGAATTAAGCAATTTGGAATATGAGGAAAAAGAAGAAATCACTCGAATCCTGAAGCAATTATCCAATCAAATTCGTCCTTTTTTGCCCTTGCTGATTCAATACCAAGATTTTTTGAGCGATATTGACGTGGTGGCCGCCAAAGCAAAATATGCCAACAGAATAAATGGAATTTTGCCCACAATTACCGAAGACAGACGCTTGTTTTTCAGGGATGCTTTCCATCCTATTTTGTATTTGAACAACAAACAAAAAAACGAAATCACGCATCCGCAAACCATCGAATTGAATCAGGAAAACCGAATCATCGTGATTTCTGGCCCCAATGCTGGAGGAAAAACTATATCGTTAAAAACCGTTGGATTACTCCAATTGATGTTGCAATCCGGAATGTTGATTCCCGTTCACGAACGCAGTGAAACTTTTTTGTTCGACAGAATCCTGACCGATATTGGAGACAACCAATCCATTGAAAATCATTTGAGTACCTACAGTTACCGACTCAAGAATATGAACTACTTCTTGAAGAAATGCAACAAGAAAACGATGTTCCTAATTGATGAATTTGGAACGGGTTCTGATCCAGAATTAGGTGGTGCTTTGGCTGAAATTTTCTTGGAAGAATTCTACCATCGGGAAGCTTTTGGAATTATTACCACGCATTATTCGAACCTGAAAATTCTGGCGAACGAATTGCCTTTTGCCACCAATGCCAATATGTTATTCGACGAAAAAACGTTAGAACCAATGTATAAATTGGTTTTGGGACAAGCCGGAAGTTCTTTCACCTTTGAAGTCGCCTTGAAAAACGGAATTCCGTATGGATTAATCAATCGGGCGAAAAAGAAAATCGAAGTCGGAAAAGTACGCTTTGACAAAACCATTGCCACTCTACAAAAAGAACGTTCGAAATTGGAGAAAACTTCTATCAATTTGAAAGAAGAAGAAACCAGAGCTCGTGAGGAAGGCAAGAAAATGGAAAACATCAACCTAAAAATAAAGCAAAAACTAGAAAGCTATCAGGAATTGTATGACAGCAACCAAAAAACCATTTACATCGGCCAGAAAATAGAAGATATTGCCGAGAAATATTTCAACAACAAGAATAAAAAAGACCTGATTGGTGAATTTCTAAAATTGGTGGAAATAGAAAATTCAAAACGCAAAAAAGCTACGCCAAAAGAAGCCAAAGCCATTGTAGAAAAGAAAAAAGAAATCATCAAGGAAATCGAAGTCAAAGTTGAAGAAATCAGAATCGAAAAAAAGGAAAAGAAACTAAAACCCGTCATCGAAAAACCCAAACCTATCCTGAAAGTAGGCGACCGAGTGCGAATGATGGACGGAAAAGCGGTGGGAAGTATTGATTCTATTGAGAAAAATAAAGCCACGGTAAATTATGGTATTTTCACTTCAAAAGTAAGTTTGGATGAATTGGAATTGGTGGAAGCGGTTAAGAAAAAGTAGGCAGTGGTCAGTTATTAGTGATCAGTTGCAGTTTGTCAGTTTTAAATAATCAGGCGCAATAACAAAAAAAATGCAAAACTTACCTCAAAACAAAAAAATAATACTCTTTGACGGCGTTTGCAATCTCTGCAATTCGGCGGTGCAATTCGTGATTCGGCACGACAAGAAAGACGTGTTTCGATTTGTGGCTTTGCAATCGGACTTGGGACAAGAAATTTTGAAACATATTGCAATCAATCCAAAGAACATTGACAGTATTATTCTGTATGAACCAGGAATTGCTTATTATTATAAATCACAAGCTGCTATTGAAATTGCCCGAAGTTTGGGTGGATTTTGGTATTTTGGAACTGTTTTCAGAATTATTCCAACCCCAATTGCTAATCAACTTTATGATTATGTAGCCCAGAATAGGTACAAATGGTATGGTAAAAAAGAAAGTTGTATGATGCCAACTCCTGAACTAAAATCAAAATTTTTATAAAAAATGGCCAACTATGATATTTATCATATTAAATGATTGACAATACCTGTAAATTTGACCAATCTTAATAATAAATAATTATGGGAAATATACCACTATATTCATGGGGAAACGGGTCATTTATAATGATTTTTGTTTTTGGTTTAGTAATAATTGGTTTAATTGCAGCTGTTTTCTTTATGATGAATTCCGATAAGAAAAAAAAATAAGATTATAGGATTATTAAAAAAAGAGGATAACTAATTGGTTATCCTCTTTTTATTTTCAATAAAAAACTAGTTCTTAACTTCGAATTAATTTTCTGTATTTCAAACGTTTCGGAGTTAAATCACCACCTAAACGTTTCTTTTTGTTTTCTTCATAATCAGAAAAACCACCTTCAAAATAATACACTTCTGAATTGCCCTCGAAGGCTAGAATATGGGTACAAATTCTATCTAAAAACCATCTATCGTGCGAAATAACTACGGCACATCCAGCAAAATTTTCTAAACCTTCTTCTAATGCGCGAAGGGTGTTCACATCCAAATCATTTGTTGGCTCATCTAATAAAAGAACGTTTCCTTCCTCTTTTAAAGTCATTGCTAAGTGCAAACGGTTTCTTTCTCCACCCGAAAGCATCGATACTTTCTTGTTTTGTTCGCCGCCACCGAAGTTAAACCTTGACAAATAAGCGCGAGAATTTACTTGTTTTCCGCCCATCATCACCAATTCCTGTCCGTCAGCAAAGTTTTCCCAAATGGATTTGTTGGGATCAATATTAGAATGCGCTTGATCTACGTATGCAATTTTCACAGTGTCACCAATTAAAAATTCACCTCCATCGGGTTTTTCCTCACCCATAATCATTTTGAAAATGGTAGATTTACCAGCACCGTTTGGCCCAATAATTCCAACAATTCCAGCTTGTGGCAAAGTGAAATTTAAATTATCATACAATAATTTGTCTCCAAAAGCTTTGGCTACACCTTTAGCCTCAATAACATTAGTTCCCAATCTTGGTCCATTTGGAATGTAGATTTCCAAGTTTTCGTCCAATTGTTTTTGGTCTTCATTTAACAATTTATCGTAGTTCTGTAAACGTGCTTTTTGCTTGGTTTGTCGGCCTTTCGCTCCTTGACGAACCCATTCTAACTCACGCTCCAAGGTTTTTCTACGTTTAGAAGCTACTTTTTCTTCCTGAGCCATACGGTTTGATTTTTGATCTAGCCAAGACGAATAATTTCCTTTCCAAGGAATACCTTCTCCTCTATCCAATTCCAAAATCCAACCGGCAACATTATCCAAGAAGTACCTATCGTGAGTTACTGCAATTACAGTTCCAGAATATTGTGCCAAATGTTGTTCTAACCAAAGAACACTTTCTGCATCCAAGTGATTCGTTGGCTCATCCAAAAGCAAAACATCAGGCTGTTGCAACAACAATCGGCATAAAGCTACACGACGTCTTTCTCCTCCAGATAAATTCTTGATTGGGGTATCACCGTCAGGAGTACGCAACGCATCCATTGCTATTTCTAGTTTGGTATCGATTTCCCAAGCACCAAGTGCATCGATTTTGTCTTGCAATGCGGCTTGGCGATCCATTAACTTATCCATTTTATCTGGATCTGAATAGTTTTCTTCAAGACCAAACAAATCGTTTATTTTATTGTATTCATCTAAAACCGCCATAGTTTCGGCCACACCTTCTTGAACGATTTCGAGAACCGTTTTGGTATCGTCTAATTGTGGATCCTGTTCCAGATACCCCACAGTATAACCCGGTTGAAAAACCACATCGCCTTGGTAGTTTTTATCAACTCCTGCAATAATTTTTAAAAGAGATGATTTTCCCGAACCATTTAGTCCCAAAATTCCAATTTTTGCTCCGTAAAAGAAACTCAAATAGATGTTTTTAAGAACAGGTTTATCTGCTCCTTGATAAGTTTTACTCAATTTTTGCATTGAGAAAATTACTTTTTTATCGTCTGCCATTATTTTTTGTTTAAAGTTTTATTTGTTTAAAATTGTTCTAAAAACAACTCATCATTATTTACTAATTACTATTTTTAAACCCTTCCTTTCAGCGAACTAAATACCCATGCATTGGCCAAAAATCCTACGCCTACCGCCGCAAATCCCCATCCAGCAACATCATCATATCTAAAAGCGCCTAAACCAATCAATAATAATCCCATGAGTATCATTATTAAGGTAGCCCATCCTAAAATAGTGTTTTTATTCATCCCCATAATTTTTGTTTTTTATTTTAGAAGTGCAAATATCGTAAAATTTAAATGCTAATTAAATATTTTAAAAAGCATTTCTCTAAGCAAATCCGATTGTGGCAAAGCATTCGCTCCCACTCCTTTGCTTTTTACGTCAACATCTCTCAAAGACGTAACAATCTGGCTCACTTTTCGCATTGGATAATTTTTCAGGGCAATGTCATAATCCTTCAAGAAAAACGGATTTACACCCAAAACTTTTGCCACGTTATTGGGATTTTTGTCTTTCAATCCATGGTATTTTAATAATTGTACGAAGAAACCAAAAACCAAGCTCGTGGTCATTACAATTGGATTATCTTTCGGATTTTGTGCAAAATTATCAGCAATGGTGTAAGCGCGTAATTGATTTCTATCGCCAATGGCTTTTCGCAATTCGAAAACATTAAAGTCTTTGCTAAAACCAATATTTTCTTCGATATGGTGGGGCGTAATCGTGCTGCCTTTCGGCAAAATGATTTGCAGTTTCTCCAATTCGTTGTTGATTTTACTCAAATCCGTTCCCAAAAATTCCACCAACATGGCATTGGCTTTGGGTTCGATGGAATATTTTTTGCCAGCCAAAACCCGTTTGATCCAATCGCCCACTTGGTTTTCGTATAATTTCTTGCTTTCGTATACGATGCCGTTTTTGGCCAAAAGTTTGGTCACTTTTTTTCGTTTGTCCAAAGTTTTGTATTTGTAGCAAATAACCAAAACCGTGGTCGGCATTGGGTTTTCGGCATAACTTTCGATTTTATCAATAGTTCTTGACAAATCTTGGGCTTCTTTTACAATTACCACTTGTCGTTCTGCCATCATTGGATAGCGCTTGGCTGTAGATACAATGTCTTCAATAGTCACATCACGCCCATACAAAACCGTTTGATTGAAACCTTTCTCGTCTTCCGACAATACTTTGTCCTCAATATAATCGGATAATTTGTCAATATAATAAGGCTCCTCACCCATCAAAAAATAAATAGGTTTAATGTTGCCCGCCTTGATATCGTTGACTATTTTTAAAACTTCGTCCATTTTGTCTATTCTCTTTTATCTATTATCTAAAAGTCTTACTTTTGTTTTATGCAACAACTCAATTTTCCTTCTTATTCTTTTCGTTTCAAAAATAGCGAAAATAAAGTGTCTATTTTCGACGAAATCAGGAAAAAATTCATCATTCTCACTCCCGAAGAATGGGTTCGCCAACACGTAGTTCGGTTTTTATTGGAAGAAAAAAAATATCCCAAATCATTAATCAATGTCGAAAAAGTATTGAAAGTCAACGGATTGCGAAAAAGATACGATATTGTGGTTTTCAATCCCGATGGTTCTATCTTTGTTTTGGTGGAATGCAAAGCGCCCGAAATCAAAACCGCCCAAGCCACTTTTGACCAAATCGCCCGCTACAATATGACTTTGAAAGCCCAATTTTTGATGGTGACCAACGGCTTGAATCATTACTTTTGCCTTATGGATTTTGAAAACGAGAAGTATGAATTTTTGAGGGAATTGCCGGATTATGAGAAGAGATGAAAGATGAAAGATGAAAGATGAAAGATGAAAAGAAAATAGAATTAAGAAAATAGAGTAAATCTAAAAAGTATAAATGAAAATAGCCGTAGTAATCCTCAATTGGAATGGAACCAAATTATTGGAACAATTTTTACCTTCCGTTGTCGAATTTTCTCCCGAAGCAGATATTTATGTGGCCGACAATGCCTCGACTGATGATTCTTTGGCGTTTGTAAAAGCTAATTTCCCGACGGTGAAAATCGTGGTAAACGAGAGCAATTTTGGCTTTGCCCAAGGCTATAATGAAGCTTTAAAACATATTGATGCCGAGATTTATGCTTTGGTCAATTCGGATATTGAAGTGACCGAAAACTGGCTAAAACCCATTCTCGAAACTTTCGAAAACGAACCCAAAACAGCCATAATCCAACCCAAAATTTTGGATTTCAAACAAAAAGAATACTTTGAATATGCCGGTGCAGCAGGCGGTTTTTTAGATAAATATGGTTATCCTTATTGTCGGGGTCGTGTTTTTGAAACTTTGGAAAAAGACCACGGACAATACGACGACAATCGTGAAATATTTTGGGCTTCGGGTGCTTGTTTTTTTATCCGAAGTTCCGTTTACAAGGAATTGAAAGGTTTCGATGCCGATTTTTTTGCCCATCAGGAAGAAATTGATTTGTGTTGGCGCGCCTTCAATAAAGGACATATAATAAAATACAATGCCCTATCGGTGGTGTATCACGTTGGTGGAGCTACTTTACAACAAGGAAATCCAAAGAAAACCTTTTTGAATTTCAGGAATTCTTTGTTGATGTTGCTGAAAAACCTTCCCAATAAAAAACTAATTCCCGTGATTTTCTGTCGTTTGATTTTGGATGGAATTGCAGGAATACAATTTTTATTTCAAGGAAAATTCAAACATTTATTGGCAATTCTGAAAGCTCATTTCTCTTTTTATTCACTTGTTACTGAACATTATAAAAAAAGAGATACATTCCAATCTACAAAATACTATAAAACAAAGAGTATTGTATTTCAATATTATGTTAAAGCTGGCACCATTTTTGAAAAATGATTTTAACAAAGATTTATACCTGAATTCTAAATTCAAAAAACTAACTTTGTAATTAATGTTTAATTAAATTTTATCATCTATGAAAAAAATTGTTATTGCCTTATCGTTTTTTATGCTATTAACTTCTTGTGTTTCTAAGAAACAATATGCTGCTTTAGAAGCAAAAAATAAAGAAACTCAAGACCTTTTAAATACTTGTACCGTAAAACTAAACTCTTGCTTAGAAGAGAAAGCAGGTCTTAAAGCCAGTGTTGATGGATTAAGAGAGCAAAACACACATTTAATTTCTCAGTCTAAAGACATGACTGTTTTGACTACAAAAGGTGCTGAAAACATAGAAAAAGCATTGGAATCAATCAAAGAAAAAGATTTGAAAATCAGCAGAATGCAAGATGCTTTAACTAAAAAAGATAGCGTTACCCTTGCAGTAGTTACTAGTTTAAAATCTGTGGTAGGATTGAATGACGAAGATATCGAAATTAACGTAGATAAAGGAGTGGTTTTCATCTCTATCTCTGATAAAATGTTGTTCAAAAGCGGTAGTTATGATGTAACCGACAAAGCAAAAGGAGTTTTGGCTAAAGTAGCTAAAGTGGTAAATGACAAACCAGATTTTGAATGTATGATTGAAGGTCATACTGACAATGTTCCTTACAGCGGAAATGGAGCTATACTAGACAACTGGGACTTGAGCGTAAAACGTTCAACTTCAATTATTCGCGTATTGTCAACTCAATTAGGTGTTAATCCAGCACAATTGATTGCTGCAGGTAGAAGTTCTTATGTTCCTTTGGTTGCTAATGATACTCCTGAAAACAGAGCAAAAAACAGAAGAACTCGTATCTATGTAATGCCAAAAATTGACCAATTCTATGATATGGTTGAAAAAGAAATGAAAAAACAACAATAATAAGTATTCTGTGAACAGTCTCGAAGTTTCGGGATTAGTGTTCAGAATAAAATACAAAAAAGTCTCGAGAAATCGGGACTTTTTTTGTGGGTATAACTGAATTCTAATTTTAAACTAATGACATCTGAACTCTTTCTTAAAAAACATCAATATCTCCTTTCCCTTCACGAACAACAACAGGTTCATAACCAGACAAGTCAATAATCGTTGAAGCCATATTGTCTCCATAACCACCATCAATAACCACATCAACCAAGTTTTGCCATTTTTCGAAAATCAATTCTGGATCGGTGGTGTATTCAATAACCTCATCCTCATCCCGAATGGAAGTCGAAACTATTGGATTTCCTAATTGCCTAACTATTTCCAAAGCAATCGAATTATCAGGAATACGAATTCCGACCGTGGTTTTCTTCTTAAATTCCTTTGGCAGATTGTTGTTTCCAGGTAAAATAAAAGTGTAAGGACCTGGCAAAGAACGCTTCAATATTTTAAAAGTGGCCGTGTCAATTTGCTTCACATAATCCGAAAGATTGCTCAAATCGGAACAAATAAAAGAAAAATTAGCTTTTTCTAATTTAACTCCCTTAATTCTTGCAATGCGTTCCAAAGCCTTACTGTTGGTGATGTCGCATCCCAAACCATAAACGGTATCGGTGGGATAAATCACCAAACCACCATCTTGCAAAACCTTCACAACTCGGGCAATTGCCGCTTCACTAGGTTTATCTTCGTATATTTTTATGAATTGTGCCATCTTCTTTTTAGTTTAAAGTTTAGAATTGTTTAAAAGTTTAAAGTTGTATTAGCTTAAACAATTTTAAACCATTGTTAAACAACCTTTAAACTTTTTTCTTACCCAATCACATTCAATTTAGCAAAACGCAACAACAATTTCTTGATTCCGCCCACTTCAAATTTGATTTCTGCTTTTTTGTCCGCACCAATGCCTTCAAGGTTTAGTACTTCGCCTTTGCCAAAACGTTCGTGCATCACGATATTTCCAACAACCAATTTATTGTCAAACAAATTGGCAGCTCCCGAAGATGGGTTGCTTGAAACGGGTTTCAATTTCCGAATATTGAGGTCTGGTTTCGGTTCGTTATTTGTAACATAACTTGGCGGAGTTCCCGCAACTGGTTTGGCTAAACGCAATTTCGATTTATCGACATCGCCAAAAATATCGCTGTCAATCATTGGCTTGTAGCGATAATTATTTTCGGCAGGCGTTAAATATTCTAAATATTGTCCGTCTATTTCTTCGATAAAACGTGAAGGTTCACTGTCGGTCAGTTTTCCCCAACGGTAACGGGATTGCGAATAGGTTAAATACGCCTGATGTTCAGCACGGGTCAATGCCACATAAAACAAACGACGTTCTTCTTCGAGTTCGCTTCGGGTACTCATACTCATTGCACTTGGA
>ERZ1034363.131-NODE-131-length-51125-cov-5.924287_pt1 | contig 51125 bp, 56 predicted proteins | sample MGYA00520616_ERZ1034363 | MGnify/ENA primary metagenome ERZ1034363 (study PRJEB33736, sample SAMEA104284506) | Azolla filiculoides | biome: Urban; feature: Water surface; material: Ditch water | place: Netherlands | collected 2015-10-28 | depth 0-0.1 m ...
CGAACCCACGACCAACGGATTAAAAGTCCGCTGCTCTACCGACTGAGCTACCGACCCCCAGTGCACAACAAAGAGGCGACATTTTAGTTTCTAAAGCCAGATCAGTCAAGTTTGGCCATTGGCATACAATGGGGCGCTAATTTGATCAAAAAGCTGTTTAAAGATGCCATTTAATTCCCGAAGTTACCCGCTATCGCCTGATTGGTGCGGGATGAGTGAAGCAGACCTGCGTAAAAACCTCCTGGGTTATTTTGAAGCGGCTTTTGAGCGCTATGAATCGTTGTTCGGTTGTTTGAAGTCTGATGCGGCTTATTACGAGAAGCCGATCTCTTTGCGGCACCCGCTGATTTTCTATTTTGGGCATACCGCCACATTTTTTGTGAATAAGCTGTTGTTGGCCAAGTTGATCCCGGAACGGATTAATCCACGCTTCGAAGCGATGTTTGCCGTAGGCGTGGATGAGATGAGTTGGGATGATCTCGATGAGACCCACTATGATTGGCCGAGTGTTGCAGAGGTTAAAGCCTATCGGCAGCAAGTGAAGTTAGCTGTGTCTAAGATTATTTGCGAGGCGCCATGGCAGGGGGCAATGGGTTGGGACAATCCCTGGTGGGCGATTCTCATGGGCATTGAGCATGAGCTCATTCATCTGGAAACCTCATCGGTACTGATTCGCCAGCACCAACTAGACTATGTTCAACCGCAAGCGGATTGGGCGCCAGCCTCGTTGGGCAGCATTGACGCTGCAGCCGTATCGAATAATACGTTGGTTCAGGTGCCTGCCGGAGAGGTAAGGTTGGGCAAAGGCAACCCGCATGTCGATGCGTGCACGCTCAGTAGTGATGCCCGCTGTTACGGGTGGGATAACGAATATGGGTCGTATCTTGCCGAAGTGCCCGCCTTTAGCGCAAGCAAGATGCTGGTTTCGAATGCCGAGTTTTTGAGTTTTGTAGAAGCGGGTGGGTACGTCGCAGACCGGTATTGGAATGAAGAGGCTCTGGCCTGGCGCAATTTTGCCAAAGCGGTACACCCATCGTTCTGGGTGCGGCAGTCTGATGCTTGGTCATTGCGTCTCATGACGAATGTTATGCCGATGCCGTGGGATTGGCCGGTAGAGGTGAATTGCCACGAGGCAGCGGCATTCTGTGCCTGGAAAGCTGAAACCACCGGCGCCGCTGTGCGGCTGCCAACCGAAGACGAGTGGTATCGGTTGTATGACACTGCCGGTGTAACGCCTGAGACTGAGGCTCAACGTCGCTTGGCTGGTGGAGCCAGTTCGGTTTCCGTAGATCGATTCAAACACGGAGACTTCTACGATGTTGTAGGTAATGTCTGGCAGTGGACGTGTACCCCTATTTATCCCTTTGCCGGGTTTGAAGCGCATCCGTTATACGATGACTTTTCGATTCCGACCTTTGATGAACGGCATAACCTGATCAAGGGTGGATCATGGATCTCTTGTGGTAACGAGGCGTTGCGTGCCTCGCGCTACGCTTTCCGTAGACACTTCTTCCAGCATGCGGGATTCCGTTATGTCGTAGGCGACGCAGCGCGCGTGCCGCAAGTGTCTCGTTATGAAGATGATGCGTTGCTAGCGCAGTACGCTGAATTCCATTTCGGTCATCGCTATTTTGATGTGCCCAACTTCCCGCAAGCAGTGGCAGAGATTGCTCTAGAGGCTATGAAAGATAAACCGCTGAATCGCGCCTTGGACATCGGCTGTGCGGTTGGGCGCTCTAGTTTCGAATTAGCAAAGGGGTTGCCTGGTCGTTCAGGATTCAAATCGGTGATTGGTGTGGATTTCTCCGCACGCTTTATTAACCTTGCCGATGAACTGATGCACGATGGCGCTGTGCGTTATGCTCTCACCGATGAGGGTGCGCTTCAATCGTTCCGCGAGATCTCTTTAGAAAAACTCGACTTGCTGGAGTCTGCGCAACGGGTCAGTTTTTGGCAGGGGGATGCCTGTAATCTAAAAGAGACCTATCGCGATTTTGATCTGGTGGTTGCAGCCAATCTGATTGATCGTCTTTATGATCCAGCCAAATTTCTGGATGAGATTGGTAAACGCATTGTGCCCGGTGGTTTGCTGGTGCTGACATCACCCTATACTTGGTTGGAAGAGCACACACCAAAGCAACAATGGCTTGGTGGGTTTAAGCGCGATGGCGAGCGTTATACAACGCTGGATGCCTTGCTTGCGCACCTAAGTCGTGACTTTGTGCCGCTAGGGGAGCCACGGGATGTGCCGTTTGTGATTCGTGAAACAGCACGAAAATTTCAGCATACAGTTGCCCAGCTGACCTGCTGGGAGCGCAGGCGCTGACGCATACCTGGTTAGCGAATAACGTAGGGGGTGGGGTCGGTGATGCCCGCGGCGGCAAAGCCTTCGGCACGTAGGGCGCAGGAGTCGCAATGGCCGCAGGCTTTGCCATCTGGTGTGGCCTGGTAACAGGAGACCGTGAGGCTGTAGTCGACGCCTAATGCGGTGCCCGTGCGGATGATGTCTGCCTTGCTCATATCAATCAGGGGCGCGTGTACGCGGAAGCGTGCGCCTTCTACGCCGGCTTTGGTGGCAAGGTTAGCCATCTGCTCGAAAGCGGCAATGTATTCCGGTCGACAGTCCGGGTAGCCGGAGTAGTCCACGGCATTAACCCCCAGAAAAATATCCCGGCTATTCAAGGTTTCAGCTAGAGCCAAGGCCAGAGACAACATCACGGTGTTGCGGGCGGGTACATAGGTGCTGGGAATGCCCGGTTGGCTGTGTGCCTCAGGCACATCGATACTGAAGTCGGTAAGTGCAGAACCGCCAAATTGATTCATGTCGACGTGCACAACCCGGTGAGTTAATGCACCGAGATCTTTTGCCTGGCGACGTGAGGCATCCAGTTCTGCGCGGTGGCGCTGGCCATAATCAAAAGCGATAGCGTGACAGGCAAAACCCTGGTCGCGTGCAATGGCCAGCGTGGTAGCAGAGTCGAGACCACCGGAAAGCAGCACAACGGCGGGCGGGGCGTTATGGTCGTTATTTGCCACGGGCATCACTCCAGAGCAATTTGTGTAGCTGAATCTGGAAGCGAACGGCTAGGCCATCATCCAGAATCCATTGGGCCAATTCGGTGGGGTTTAATTGTCCGGCAACCGGAGAGAGCACTACATCACAGCGTGCAGCAAGGCCGTGGGTGCTGATCATCTCTTTGGTCCAATCATAGTCAGCGCGTGAGGCCAACACGATCTTTACTTCATCCGTGTGACGCAGCTCATCAATGTTGCTCAACAGATTTTTGCTGCTCTCGCCGGACCCGGGAGCTTTGAGATCCATGATGCGGGCGACCCGTGGATCAACCGATGTGATATCCAGGGCCCCGGAGGTTTCAAGGCAAACATCGTACCCGGCATCGCAGAGAGCGCAGAGCAAGGGCAGGCAAGTCTTTTGCGCCAGCGGTTCGCCGCCCGTGACGCACACGTAGTGGGTGGGGAAGCGGGCAACCTCAGTGAGGATATCTTCGATACGGGTAGTGCTGCCTCCGGTAAACGCATACTCGGTATCGCACCAGGTGCAGCGTAGCGGGCAGCCGGTGAGCCGGATAAAGACAGTAGGGATACCGGAGCGCGCCGCTTCACCCTGCAACGAAAAGAAGATCTCGCTCAGTCGAACTGTTTGTTCGCAGTCCGTGCCACCTGTTTCTGCCATGACGCTTTATTTCTTGAGTTGCTGTTTGGCAGCGCCGGCAGCCTTGGAATCCGGGTATTTGGCGACCAGATCTTTCAGGGTCTTTTGAGACTCGGCTTTTTGACCCAGCTCTGCCTGACAGTTGGCAATGTTCGCCATGGCATCTGGTGCGCGACCATTCTTTGGCCACTTCGCGAGAAGTTTTTGCTGAGAAGTAATGACTTGTTTACAGTCACCAACAGCGTAGTAACTGTTGCCTAGCCAGAACTGAGCGGCAGGCGCCTGGTCGTTATCCGGATAAGTTTTGGTGAACTTGTCGAATGCGGCAGCAGCTTCTTTGTACTTGCCGGCTTTGAATAACCCAAGCGCTGCTTCATAGGCTTTCAATGCTGCAGCGGGGTCGTCCGCGGGCTTGGCATCTACTTTAGCCTCAGTGGCTTTCAGATCAGCTTTGCTGGCCTCGCTAACAGCCGCTGCGGGCTTGGCAACGGCTCTGCCTTTGCCGGCTTCAATAGCCTGCAGGCGATTATCAATGTCGAGGTAGAGATCTTTCTGGCGTTTCTCAAGATCGTTAATGCTGTTTGTCAGCACCTCGATCTGGCCACGAAGTTCAGAGACCTCACGGCTCATTTGTTCCGAGAGGCGGTTCTGTTCGATCAGTGTCTGGCTTGTGGATTTCTGCAAGTCAGAAATCTGTTTGCGGGCAATGTCATCGTCAAACAGGCCGGCTTTTGCAGGCAGTGCACAAAACAGACCGGCGGTAAACAGCGCCGCCGGCAGGGTGAAGCGATTGGTCATTAGCACGGTTCTCAGCGGGTTTTCAGTACTCGCCGTTATAGAGCATGTCGGCGCGACGGTTTTCTGTCCACGCAGCTTCGTTGTCACCCAGTGCCTTTGGCTTTTCTTTGCCCAGGCTTACGGATTCGATTTGCGATTCCGGTGCGCCCATCAGCACGAGTTGCTTTTTAACGGCATCGGCACGACGCTGACCCAGTGCCAGGTTGTATTCACGGCTACCGCGATCATCGGTGTTGCCTTGAACCAGTACGCGGGCGTTAGGTTCCGAAGCGATGAACTTGGCATGTGCTTGCAGCTGGCTGTTGTATTCCGACTTGACGTCGTACTGATCGTAGTTGAAGTAAACGCTACGCTTGGACAGTGGGCTGTTGGGGTCGCGCAGCTTCGCCAGTGCAGCGGCAGACAGCTTTGGCACGCCGGACGTACCGGTTGCGTCAACGCTGGCCAGATCCGAGCTGTTGTCCGGGGTCGAGCTACAAGCGGCCAAAAGGGCAACGGCCAGAGCCGGTACCAGACGAATAAAATGTTTGCGAGTGATGTTTTGCACGAGTATTGCTCCAGAAGTTTCTAGAATTGTAAGCGATCAAGCCCTTGAGGTAGAAGCATTTTCCATGCCTAAGCTTAAAAACTGGTTAACGATTAGGGCCCCAGGCCGGTTCGCGCGCATCACCATTCACTGCCGAGAGCTTCTGACGGATCTGTCCATCGGCCGAAACGGCGGCTAAAACACCTCGTCCGCCCAGGATGGTGGCGTACAGAATCATCTGGCCATTGGGCGAGAAAGTTGGGGACTCGTCACGCTGGGAGTCTGTTAGAACGGTAACCTGGCGAGTGGCCAGATCCAGGGTGGCGACCCGGAAACCGCCGTCACGACGGGTAATAAAGGCCAGTGTGCGGCCATCCGGCGATGGGCGGGCCGTGACGTTGTAGTTGCCGTCAAAGCTGACGCGTTGCGCGCTGCCGCCACCAGCTGGCATTTTGTAGATCTGCGGGCTGCCGCCGCGATCCGATGTGAAGTAAATCCACTGGCCATCGGGCGAGAAGGCGGGTTCGGTATCGATACCGCTGGTATTGGTAATACGGGTTGCCTGGCCGGTGGCTAGGGCAATGCTATAGAGCTGGGTGCCGCCTTCACGTGAGAGCGCAACGACCAAGCGGCTGCCGTCTGGCGACCAGGCGGGGGCAGAGTTAGAACCACGGAAGCTGGCAACCGCACGGCGTGCACCGGTTTTGAGCGTTTGTTCAAAGATGACCGGTTTGCTCTTTTCGAAAGAGACGTAGGCCAGTTTGGTGCCGTCGGGTGACCAGGCCGGGGAAATGATCGGCTGGTTGTATTTGAATACGGGTACGGGGTTCTGCCCATCGGCATCCGCTACGATCAGCTGATATTGTGCAGCGGGGCCATTGCCCTGTTTCAGTACGTAGGCAATACGGGATGAGAAATAACCCGGATTGCCGGTGAGCTTCTGGTAAATAAAGTCGGCGACTTTGTGGCCGGCCAGACGCATCTGGTTGCCCGGTACGGTGATGGTGGTATTGCCTAGAGAGCCGCGTTTAATAATGTCGGCCACACGCACGCGCACTTCAATCTGTCCGCCAGGTCGGGTGGCTGTGGCGGTGGCCAGAGCATCGGCACCGCGCGAACGCCAGGCAGCAAAATCCACCGAGCTATTTTCTTCGGCGACCAGCGAGTCGGTGTTGATAATGTTGAAGAGACCCGTGCTGGCTAAGTCATTACGGACAACGGTGGCTATTTCTTTGCCCAACCCCTCATCCCCGCCGAAATTGGGCACAGCCACCGGAATGCGCTGCATGCCGGCGCCTACGACCTCAACATTGAGCTGAGCCATGGCCGGGCTGGCAAACAGCGTGATCAGCGAGAGCGCAGCCAACAGGCCGCGGGTTGTGCGCGATAGAAGTGTAGGCATTTTCATGGAGATGATTATAGTCAGTGATGCTTAATGATGTCTGAGGATTACTGCGGCGGCTTTTCAAACGGCAGGTAGGTGATATCGATCACCCGGTCGGGTGAACGGCCGTCTGGTACCGGGAGTGGGGATGATTTGCGAATGGCACGTTCTACAGCCGTATCCAGTTGCGGATTGCCGCTGGACTTGATGAGTTTCACGTCAATCACTTCACCCGAAGGTAGTTGCGTTACACGGAAAACGGCGGCCGGGTTGCCTTGCAGGTTAGGCGGCAGAATTACGTTGCCACGAATTTTAGTTTTCAGTTTGGCCAGGTAGCTGCGATCATCGCCCTTGGCCCGTTCTGCGCCAGCGGCTTTGGCTTCAGCCCCGGCTTGTGCCCGCATGGCGGCTTCGCGCTGCGCGCGAGCGTCTGCGGCTGCAGCAGCCTGTTGCTTTTGTGCAGCCTGCTGTTTCTGGGCGGCGATTTTCTGCTCTTCGCGCTTCAGCTCTTCCAGGAAGTCATCCTGTGCCTTTTTCTTGGCATCTTTGGCATCAGGCTTCTTCTTATCGTCTTTGGTTTCTTTGACGTCTTTGGCCTTAGGGTCTTTTTTATCTGGCACCTTTTCGGGCGTCTTATCCTTTTCAGGCTTTTTGTCCTGCTTAACGGCGATATCTGCTTTCTGATTCGCAGGGGCAGGGGTTGGCTTCGGCGGTGTCTTTACCGGCTCCGGTTTGGGCTGAGGTTTTGGCTCCGGTTTGGGCTCTGGCGTTGGTTCGGGTTTTGGTGGCATGGGTTCAGGCTTAGGCGGTTCTGGTTGCGGCGCCGGATCACCAAAGGTCTGCGATTCACGCTGTGCCGCCGCAGTGGCTGCTGCCAGTTGCTGCGGCGTCCAGATTTCGGCTTGCATTGGCGACGGTTCGCTATTCTTCCAATCAATACTGATGATGATGAATAGCACCAACAGCAGGTGCATGGCGATGGTAAGAATCAACGCCCGGCGTTCGCGTGCCCGCTCTTCTGCAGCATGGTCGAACGCAGACATGCCATGGCCAGCAAAGCGCTGGCCATGCCAGTAGGCTTTCACACGTGACAGAAAGTCAGCCAAAGACAACGTGTTGACTCCGCTTACTTGCCAGTGGGTGCAACGAGCAGGCCAACACGCTTAACCTGAGCACGTTGCAACTGATCCATGACCTGCAACACGGCTTCGTAAGGCACGTTCTTGGCGCCAGCGATCAACACGGGTGTATCCGGGTTGCCCTTCTGCATGGCGAGCAGCTGATCAGTCAGTTGTGGCAGCGTGACAGGTTGCTCCTTGCCGTTGGCGCCGCGGTCGACAATCGTGAGGCTACGGTCGTCATGTACGCTCACCTCGATCGGTGCGGCGGGCGGCGTTGCAGCTGTGCCAACTGTAGGTAGATCGATATTGCCGGTAGGCATCATCGGTGCCGTGACCATAAAGATCACCAGCAGCACGAGCATCACGTCGATATAGGGAACGACGTTGATTTCGTTTTTGAGTTTACGGCGATTACGCATTACATCGCTTCCTTACTTCATCTGGCGCTGAAGGATGTTCGAGAATTCTTCCATGAAAGATTCGAAGCGCGAAGCCAGGCGATCGATGTCATACGAGAAGCGGTTGTAGGCAACAACGGCCGGAATCGCAGCGAATAGGCCAATGGCGGTAGCGACCAGCGCTTCGGCAATGCCGGGTGCAACGGAGGACAGGGTGGCCTGGCCTACATTCGACAGACCGCGGAAGGCGTGCATGATGCCCCAGACCGTACCGAATAGACCAACGTATGGCGACACTGAACCCGTTGAGGCAAGGAAGGCGAGGTGCGATTCGATGCGATCCAGTTCACGCTGGTAGGTGGCGCGCATGGCGCGGCGCGAGCCGTCCAGAATGTCTTTAGGTTCCAGGGTGTGTTGGTCACGCAGTTTGTTGAACTCACGTAGGCCAGATTCAAAGATGCGTTCCAGCGCACCGGCATTGTGTCGATCATTCAACGCCGCCTGGTAGAGATCATTCAGGCTGCTGCCCGACCAGAAAGAGGCTTCGAACTCGGTGGCTTTGCGCTTTTCGGCACGAATCGTCATCCACTTCAGGAAGATGTAGTACCACGACATAAAGGAAACAATGAGCAGCAGGAGCATGATGCCCTGCACGACGGGCCCGGCATTGAATACCAGGCTGAGGATAGACATGTCTTGAGTGGGAGGGTTCATGATGCGTCGCTAGGTTGTAGTTGGCTGTGGAGCCATTCGGGAATAGAAACGGGTCGGAGGGTTTTCAGGTTGACACAGGCGAGCTTGACGCCGCCAGTGACGAGTGTTTCTCGGGTGCCATCGGTGTTGAGCCGATCGACCCACTGCTCGAATTGCATTTGAGCTCTGCCCAGGTGCGTTAGCTTTAAGCCGGCTTCCAGGCTGTCATCCAATCGGGCGGGGCGTTTGTAATCGGCGTTCACCGATTTGACCACAAAGACAATGTCGTGTTTTGCGAGCAGCTCTGTGTGGTCATGCCCCAAGGAGCGCAACCATTCTGTACGGCAACGCTCGAAGAACTTCAGGTAGTTGGCGTAATACACCACGCCACCCGCATCGGTGTCTTCATAGTAAATACGAACCGGGTGATGAAAGACCGTCATCTTAGCGTCGCTCCGATTCTTGCCAGAGCGGGATGTTGCCGTCATCAGATGGCGCCTGCAGGCCGAGATGGTGATACACACGGCTAGTGGCCACGCGACCACGTGGCGTGCGTTGCAGATAGCCCTGCTGAATGAGGAAGGGTTCCAAGACATCTTCGATGGTGTCGCGTGCTTCGCCGATGGCCGCAGCAAGGTTATCAACACCCACCGGGCCGCCACCAAACTTCTCAATGACGGCGAGTAATAGTTTGCGATCCATCAGATCCAGACCCGCGGGGTCTACATCCAGCATGGCCAGCGCCGCATCGGCGATAAGAGCATTGATGCCGCCATGCTGTTCGGGTGCGCGGATCTCTGCGTAGTCACGCACGCGACGCAGTAACCGGTTTGCAATGCGCGGTGTACCCCGCGAGCGCTTGGCAATTTCCAGTGCGCCATCATCTGCCAGAGCCAGCTCAAGCAGACGCGCGGAGCGGGCAACGATCTGTTGCAGATCATCCGGTGCGTAGAACTCTAGGCGCGCCACAATGCCGAAACGATCGCGTAGCGGGTTGGTGAGCATGCCGGCACGGGTGGTGGCACCGACTAGCGTGAATGGCGGCAGATCCAGTTTGACCGAGCGGGCCGCGGGGCCTTCACCGATCATGATATCGATCTGGTAATCCTCGAGTGCCGGGTAGAGAATTTCTTCCACCACGGGTGATAGACGGTGGATCTCATCGATGAACAGCACATCGTGCGGTTCCAGATTGGTGAGCAGTGCCGCCAGATCACCCGGGCGCTCAAGTACGGGCCCGCTAGTCTGGCGCAGATTGACGCCCAGTTCGTGCGCAATGATGTGTGCCAGCGTTGTTTTGCCCAGACCCGGTGGGCCAAACAACAACACGTGATCCAGCGCATCTCCGCGTTTTTTAGCCGCTTCGATAAACAGGCCGAGTTGATCGCGCACCTTGTGCTGGCCTGTGTAATCGGCCAGGCGTTTTGGACGCAGCGCTCTCTCTAATGCTTCTTCCTGTCGGGAGGCGCTGTTCGGTGTAATCAGCCGGTCGGCGCCGGCAGCGAAATCGTCTGTCTCGATCACAGGCGCTCCGCATGCGTGATGCTGTTGCGATGATTGAGCCACTGATTGGTCACAGCGACGGCCAATGCCAGCAGCGTGGGGCCAATAAAGATGCCGACAAAACCGAAACCGATAATGCCCCCAAAGGTGCCAAGTGCAATCAGCAGAAAAGGTAGGCTCGCCGTATGTGCAATCAGCACCGGCCGCACGACGTTATCCACGCTGCTGATACCGGCAGCACCCCAGATCACCATGAAGATTGCCCAGCCGGTGAGGCTTTGGTCGTATAGCCAGTAGGCAGCGCCTAGCCAGATCAGTACGGGACCTGCTGGCAGCATGGAAGTGAGGAAGGTGGCGGCGCCGAGCAGGCCGGCGTTAGGCACGCCCGCGATCTTGAAACCAATGTAAGCCACCAGGCCTTGCGCGGCAGCCGTGCCAAGAATGCCAACCATCACACCAATGATGGTTTTACCGGCGACATCAACCATGTGGGTGCCGATATCACCACTGAGACGGCGTGCTGCATTGCGCAGCCACATCGACCATTGTTCGCCATCTCGATAGGCAAAGAAGGCAATAAAGATGGCTAACAGAATTTGCAGTACGCCGTTGACCACCCCGGTGGCGATGGCGGTAATTAAACGTTTGGCCGGATCGTAAACACGTTGCAAGAGTTCCGCACCGCTGTTGGCATCGTTGAGCAAGTGGTTCCAGTAAGTCTGGATATGTTCACCGAGCAAAGGTAGCGCCAGCATCCAGCCCGGTGGTTCGCCCAGGCCATCCTGAAAACGGTCTTTCAATGTTTCTACAAGAATGGCACCCGCTTTGGTGACCTGGCCACCGAGGAAGAAGGTGGGTATCAGAATGACCACGGTGAGCAGCAGGGTCATAATGGCTGCGGCCAGCGTTTTACGATTGCCCAGTTTTTTGACCAGCCAGGAATAAGGCATCCAGGTGGCCACCACAATAATCAGCGCCGTAAGTAGTGGCGATAGGAAAGGGCGCAGCACCCAGAGCACGCCCACAATCAGCAGCGCAATGATCGTAATGCGGGAGATCTGTAGTCCGGGTGAATACATGCGCAGGTTCCTTGGTTGTGCCGGTTATTTCAAACCGGACAACTGTTTCAGGGCAAGGCGAATGGCATCAGTCGTGCTGACACCGGCAGGGAGTGCTTTTGTGGCACTTTGTGCCTCGCGGGCATTGTAGCCGAGAGCGACCAGTGCATCGATGGTGTCTTGCAACGGGTCAGTCGCAACGCTATGGCCTGCACTGATGGCTGCCGCATTGCCGGCAACCAGATCGAGCTTGCCCTTTAACTCGAGCAGTAGGCGCTCGGCGGTTTTTTTGCCAATGCCCGGAATCCGCGTAAAGCAGGCAACGTCCTGGCGTGCAATGGCAGCTGCAAGCTCATCAACATTGAGCCCCGAGAGCACGGCAAGCGCCATACGCGCACCGACACCGGAGATCTTGATCAGCTGACGAAAGGCGGTGCGTTCGCTGTCGCTTAAAAAGCCATAAAGAAAATGGCCGTCTTCGCGGACTGCCATATGAATGTGCAAGGTCACCGGCGCATCGAGTGCGGGCAGTTCGCAGAAGGTGTTCATCGACACGTCGACTTCATAACCCACGCCCTGCACATCGAGCATGATGGCAGGGGGTTGTTTGGCAATAAGTCGTCCGCTCAGGCGTCCGATCATGATGCGGCTCTCCGGGAGGGGGTTGTTTGGCTAACGCGCACCTTGTTGAGTAGCTCGCTATCGGCCAGAGCCAGTAGGCGGCCGCCGCGCTGACGTCGACCAGGTGCAGCCAGTTGGCCAAGACCTTGCGAGCCATGCGCGTGGCAGATAGCACAGGCCAGGGCATCGGCGGCATCGCTGCCCGGTTCGCCGGGCAATGTGAGTAGGCGCATCACCATGTGAGCTACCTGTTGTTTTGCGGCTTTGCCATGACCGACCACAGATTGTTTTACCTGCAGTGCCGTGTATTCGCTCACCGGTAGCCCTTGGGCAACCAATGCCGTAATGGCTGCGCCACGCGCCTGGCCAAGCAGCAAGGTGGATTGCGGATTAACGTTGGAGAAAACCTGTTCCACAGCAGCGATATCGGGTTGGTAGGTGCCAATAATTTCAGTAATGCCGGCGTACAGCGTATGCAGGCGTTCGGGCAGGCGTTGGGTGCCGTCGGACTTAATGCAGCCGCTGGCGATGTAACGCAATTTTTGCCCCTGCATCTCGATCACGCCAAATCCGGTCATGCGCAGACCCGGATCAATCCCGAGAATGCGCGTGACTGTCGACAATGAATCAGGCCTCGTCAAAAACAGCGCTGGTGTAAACGGCCTGGACATCGTCCAGGGATTCGATAGCGTCGATCAGCTTTTGCATCTTGGCGGCATCGTCACCGGTGAGCTCAGTTTCGTTTAGTGGGCGCATGGTTACTTCGGCCATCTCCGGCTTGAAGCCTGCAGCGGTGAGCGCTTCCTGAACGGTGCCGAAATCATTTGGCGGGCATAGCACTTCGAGTGCGCCATCTTCATGGGTCAGCACGTCATCGGCGCCCGCTTCTATGGCGGTATCCATCAGCTTGGCTTCATCGGTGCCGGGGGCAAAGAGAAATTGCCCACAGTGTTGAAACTGGAACGCGACACAGCCATCCGTGCCCAGGTTGCCGCCATGCTTGGAGAACGCGTGGCGCACATCGGCAACGGTACGGGTTTTGTTGTCGGTCAGGCAGTCAACGATCACAGCAGCGCCGTTGGCGCCGTAACCTTCGTAGCGCAGCTCAACGTATTCCACACCTTCCAGCTCACCGGTGCCTTTTTTCACTGCGCGGTCGATGTTGTCGGCAGGCATGTTAACGCCTTTGGCACGGTCGATCGCCATGCGCAGACGCGGGTTAAAGTTGATGTCGCCACCGCCCATTTTGGCGGCTACGGTAATTTCCTTGGCCAGACGCGAAAAGACGCGTCCACGTTTTTCATCCTGGCGACCTTTACGGTGCTGGATATTGGCCCATTTACTATGCCCAGCGATGATGCTTCCCCAATCGTTGATTTAAAAAGGTTTTTAAGTTGACTCTCGTCAAGAAATACTAGAAAAACCCCAAAATTGACCCAGCGCCACAGCGCTGCTTAGATAACCCTGATTATTATCTCAAAACCTACGAGAAATGGGTGCGATCCTATTAAATCAGCTGATCTTTGGAGGGAGGAGAGGCCTGATTAGGTGTTACTTCTTGTTGCTGGTTGCGATCAGAATCTCGTTCCTGCGGAACATGGGTAGAGTCCAGGGCGGGTTGTATCTGGCGAGTTCAGGGGTGCCTGTTGCAACTAGATTGTGGCTATCTATCCACGCAAATAGTCGTTGTGCTTCTTCGTTGATCCGATGTTCAGTGTTTAATCCAGAGTAACGCACTACGGCATAGGTTTTGCTCGGAACTTCCTTGATCTTTACTGCTGAATTGTTTGGTATCGGTAGCGTATTCAGCGTGTATTGACTGGGCATCGTAAATTCCACACGCCATTGCCTTGATTGGGTGAAGGTTGTTTCCAGTTTTGCAGGTTCAATTGTTACGGGTGCTGTCATTGCGATTTTCTGGTTTGATTCGGCTGATACGGTTACTTCAGGTTGGTTGGCCGGATGGTTATTACCAAATATGAAGCCAGCGAGCGTTCGGAATCCTTCACCGGAAGCGGTATCAAGATCACCTGTCACAGTTACTTCAGCGATGATTCGTGGTTCGTACTGACGAATTTCAAAGTCGCCATCTTGAGAGATCACTGTGTATTTGGGGGTTTCTGTGGCCATAGTAATCGCAGGCAGTAGCGAAAGCGTCCCGAGAATGATTGCCCTGAAGAAATTAAAACGGGCATAGGTTATATGCACTTTGTGATCATCTGTAGAAAGAATACGAGCAAATGTCCTAGACAAATGGTATAACAAGTCCTAGTATTCTACTAGGGTATGTGCCCGGGCAATGTTCTAAGGAGTTTGTCATGAAACATGTTCATCACAATCTTGAAGATCTTTTTGCACAACTTGGCCTCAATAACGATACGGCGTCTATCGATAGTTTTATCACTCAGCACCGACCGCTTACCAATGAAGTGGCTCTATACAGAGCGCCAATATGGAATCCCACGCAAAGAACTTTCCTTAAGGAAGAGATTATTGGAGATGGGGAATGGGCGCTTGCGATTGATGAGCTGAATAGACGCCTACATTGAACGACTCGCCTCAAGACAAAGAGATAGAACTCAACTTTAGGATTACGAATATGAGATCAATGATCTGGGTGCTTTGGCCCTCATTTGTTGCTGCTGCGATTGCAGAGTTTGTATTTTTTGCAGTCGCAGACCCGCAGCAGTTGTACTGGATGGGTGAGCCGGTCAAGTTTTCTGCTAGTGGCACATACTCGATCGGCTTCCTCTTTTTCTGGTTGATTTGCGCCGGATCGAGTGTCCTTACCTATTGGTTGCTTCCGCCGCGTGTACGTACGGCGCTGGCAACGAAGCCTGAGATGCCAGAAATAGAAGAGCCAAGAATGGATTGATGGATTTCTATCTAGGTGGAAAGGTTCGCATCCTATGAATACTAAAAGGATTCCAAACAGTGTTGCCTGGCTCGGCTACGGCGGCCTCGTTCCTTTTCTGGTTTTTGCGGGTTTATCGCTCACTGAACCGGCACATCAAATAATTTACCGAAGCGCGCTTTTGTCGTATGGGGCAGTAATACTGAGCTTTGTTGGTGCAATTCAGTGGGGCTTTGCCATGATCGCGCCTGAGCTTACAGATCCTCAGCGGCGTAGTGGCTACCTCTGGAGCGCCGTTCCAGCGCTGATGGCATGGTTTACGGTATTCCTTGGGCCAGTTACCAGCGCGCTTATACTCATCTTGGGATTTCTGGTTCAGTATTGGCGTGATTTGGCTTTGAGATCCCAGATGAATCTACCCACCTGGTTTCTGCCTTTACGACTGCGGTTGACCTCTGTGGCATGTATCTCGTTGGCCCTTGGTGCGTACACAGTCTTTTAATGCGCCCCAAGAGCCGAAGCTCTAGAGATGTCCTCATAAGGTATGTGCCTCATGATCGGCAGGATACGTAAAAAATTACTGACGGAAAGTCATCTTTCTTCACCGGAGCGTCGTTTGCCAATTTGTCCGCTCTGTAAAAGGGAGATTCCTGATTCAGAAAAGGATGCGCATCATTTGGTTCCCAAGTCCAAGGGGGGGAGAGCGACCCAAGTGCTGCACCGAATTTGTCACCGACAAATTCATGCCCTTCTGACGGAAGATGAATTGGCGACAAAGTTTAATTCAATAGATGCGCTATTAAGCGATTCGCGCGTTGCACGCTTTGTGGATTGGGTAAAGACAAAACCAAATCAGTTCTATGAACGGACTCGTAAGAGCGATCGTATCCGCAGGACATAGTTAGGGGTTAGTGCCCTAAGTTTTTTGAACGCCACTGGTCAAACTGTCGCTGGTTATGCGCGCTGACAGATTCCACGGTGTCTTGCGGTAGTTGCTTGAGACATTCTGCGAGTGCCTCCGGGTCTGGCTTTTCACGTTTAGGGGCCTCTGCTTGGGTCTTGGCAGATTTGCCATCCCAGGCAAAGCGATTGCGATATACCGGCGGGTCAGGCAGGCAATCGTCCTGATAGGTCGGTGGGCCACCGGAGGCAAAGGGTTGGAACGAAATGGTTTGTTCAAAAATCAGTGGCTTACCGGTTGGTGTTGGCGGTAGCGGCGGCATTTTTGCGATCGCTTCACGGGCCAGTCTCTCGGCCGTTTCGGAGGTGGTCCAGAGGGTCTGGACGCTGACAATGCTGCCATCGGGTGCAATTTCGATTCGGAATCTCACAACACCCTGATCCGGGCCTTCGATGGCGGTGCCCATCATGCTGCGAACCTGTTGGCCCCAGTTGTAGCGGTATCGTTTACTGTTCTTTAGGCGGTATGTGCCGGCCACGGCCCACTCTTCGGCACTGGGTGCAGGTGGCGCTTCCATGCGGGCGGGCTGTCTTTCGGTGGCCGCACTTATTGGCGCTGTGGCTGGTGGCGGCTCAATGATCGGTTCGGGCGGTGTTAAAGCAGGCGTTGGTTGATCCGGTTGCTTAGGTGCCTTGGTCGCAGGCGGTGTGGGCATCTCAAGATAAACCACCTGCGCCTTGGGTTGTTCCGGTTCTGGTTTTGAGGGGCGTGCCGGGTCGTTCAGCCCAAGATAAGCCACGATGCTGGCATGCACGGCCACCGATGCCAGAAGTGCCCAAAGGTATTTATGTCGGAGAATGTGCATGCTTGCCGTGGTTTAGCGGATTATCTCTGAGCGATGAGTCCGTAATGATAGGGTGCACTAGGACCAAGGCTTATATGTTCGACTTGCTCAAATCCGGCACCTTTGCACCAGGCTTCGGATTGAGCCGGACTGGGTCGAATCGACAGTGGCGGCCCGCGCGGTGTTTCTATATCGGTACGCCAATGCATGACATAAAGCATGCCGCTGGGTACGAGTACACGATGCGCCTCTGATAGCAGTTCTAAGGGGGCTTCAATATGGAGCAGGTTAAAAATGAAAGCAGCACTCTGGGAGGCGTTGTCTAGCCCTGTGCCTGTTTCAAGGAAGTCTCGTTCCAGGGCATGGAGATTGCTGCAGCCTGCCTGATGCGCCCGGGTTTTAAGTTGTGCAATCAATTTCGGTTCGATATCCAGCGCCGTAACAGTGCCGCGAATGCGCTTCGCGATGGGTAGTGTAAAGGTGCCGTAGCCTGAACCGAATTCAACGGCTGTAGCGTAAGTGCGATGTGGAAATTCTAATTGATCCAGCACCTCGGCTGGATTAAAGAAAGTGTTCCAGTATGCCTCTTCGGGCATGCCGCTCTCACGACCTTTCATATCGAGTTATGAATTTAGAACACCAGAACCTTGTTGGCCCAGGCAGTCCATTCCGTCAGCTCTTTCAGCGTGCTGCGTTTCGGGCCTTGCACCACTTCGGCTTCAGTCAGGCCGCGGGCATCCATACAGGTGCCGCATAGCCCAACTTCACCGCCCACCACGCGAACCATGTCGCCTGCGTTGTAATAACCCTCGGGAACTTTCTGGCCGCTTTTGGCACACGCTACGGCATCACCCATGAGGAAGACCCGGATGGTCTCGCCATCCAGCTTGCTTAGTGAGCGTGCCAGTCTTAAGCCGTTATAGCTGCGTTCGGTGCCGTAAGGGGCGTCGTTCAGAATAAAGAGTGTATTCATGGGGGAACACCTGAAAGATTTAGTGCTTGGCCGGTTTTGTTGCTTTGGCTGCAGCCTCAAAACCGCCTTTGGCTTTCCATTCGGCGTAGCCGCCCTGAAGAATGCGGACGTTGTCATAACCGGCAACGCGTAGCGCAAAACCGCCCTGTGCCGAGAGGCTGCCGGTATTGCAGTAAATAATGACCGGTTTGTTCTTGGGGATGTCGTCGCGTTTATTGAGCACCTGACGCCATTCAATATTCACAGCGCCCGGGATGTGTTCTTTGGCAAACTGGTCTTTGTCACGAGCATCGATGACGTAAAACTTTTTCCATTCGTCTTTGGGAATCTGCTCGGGGAAGATGGTCGCGCCACCATAATCTACGAAATCCAGGTACTCCTCCATACCCTTGATCGTGTCTTCTTTTACGTCAGCTATGGCCGGGCTGCTTAGTAGAGCGAGTGACAGGCAGGCGGCCGAGATTAGTTTTAGTGTCATTTCGGTACTCCCAATGGTTAATTGGCTAAGGGGCGGTTACCCATCTTGATACTGCTCTTAAGGCTTTCAAAATCACGGCGAACGTTGCCCTGTTCGTTACGCGTTTGCTTCTGTGGCTAAACCCGCGGCCTGCCATTCGGCAACCCCGTAAGAAAGTTTCGTGGCGTTAAAACCTTTGGCGCGCAGTAACTCAATGGCCTCATCTGACCAACGGCAGAATGGCCCACGGCAATAGGCAACCACTTCGATCTCGGCAGAGATAGCCTTGAGACCTTGTTTGATCTCACTCAATGGGACAGAACGAGCCATGGGCAAATGGCCGGCGTTATATTCTTCCGTAGGTCGAACATCGAGCAATACGGCCTCACCCGCCCGTATTTTTTTGAGCAGTGTTTTATGGCCTTCAACGCTGGCACTGGAGTGCTGACTGCCGATTTCAGCCAGCTTGAGGCTAAGTTCTACGAGATGCGATTCGGCAACATCACGAAGCCGGACTAACAATCCGGGCACATCATCGCCGCTGAGAGCGTGCACCATGAATTTGCCATCCCGATGGCTCTCGACCAAATGGGCGGTCTTTAGGGCTTTGAGATGCGCGCTGGCCAGTTTTATGTCGATATGCGCCTGCGCTGCTATTTGCTCAACAGTTTTAGCCCCCTGCGCAAGTAGATCAAGCAACTCTAGGCGCTTTGGGCTGGCCAATGCTTTGCTAATTCGGGCAACTTGTTCGTAGAGGGGTGTTTTTAGGCTGGTCATGCCAACATTCTAACGTTTATTAGAATGTTGGCAACAAAACACATCAGACGAATTATCTGCACTTTGTGCGTTCCAAGTTCAATAGGTGCGTTGCCGTTTCCGGCAGCGGCTTAACGCCGTGCAAATGCGTTAAGCCGGTACCAGGTAAGAACGAAGCGACTTCAGCGCCTTGGCCTCAATCTGGCGAACACGTTCTGCTGAAATGCCGTACTCATCGGCCAGTTCCTGCAGTGTGGCACCACTGTCATCGGCCAACCAACGGGCGGTGACGATGTGGCGGCTGCGCTCGTCCAGTTGCGCAAGCGCCTGCTGAAGACCATCGGATTGCAGACGGTCACGGTCACGACCTTCAAGAACCGCTGTGGGTTCCATAGTGTCATCGGCCAGATAGTCGATCGGTGCGAAGCTGTCTTCATCTGACACATCCGGACCGGGATCCAGCGCAACATCGCGCCCGGTGAGGCGCATGTTCATTTCGCGTACATCGGCTTCTGATACGTTCAGCTGTGTTGCAATGCTTTCCGTAGTGGCCTGGTCCAGATGGCTGCTATTGCCCTTCATGCTGCGCAGATTGAAGAACAGTTTGCGCTGGGCTTTAGTGGTGGCCACTTTAACGAGACGCCAGTTTTTAAGGACGTACTCGTGGATTTCAGCCTTGATCCAGTGCATGGCAAAAGACACCAAGCGCACACCGCGTTCCGGGTCAAAGCGTTTGACGGCCTTCATCAGACCGATGTTGCCTTCCTGGATCAGGTCGGCGTGGGGCAGACCATAGCCCAGGTACTGGCGGGCAGTCGAAACTACCAGGCGTAAGTGAGACACAATGAGCTGACGGGCAGCGTCCAGATCATCCTGGTCGCGCAGGCGGCGCGCCAAGCTCTGCTCTTCCTGTTCGGTGAGCATAGGATATTGCTGAACGGCACGGATGTAGGCGTCCAGGTTGCCAACCGGCGATGGCATCGCGGTCAAAGCATTCATTTTTGGGTTTGCAATAGTCATTGCAGTCGTTGTCATGGATTTCCTCTCGTTATTATCGTTGTTTTGGCACTCAAAGCAATAGAGTGCTAAAACCGCGAAAAGTTCCCGGAAATCCGAAATATTTTTAGGGGACGACGATCAGAAAGCCAAAAGTCAGGAAAAGCACCAATAAAACAGTGCCTTGCATTAGATTGGTGCGCTCCGTGGCGAGGGCGATGTTGGCGACCCATAAAGTGGCGAGCAGCATGACCATCTCGTTATTGGGCAGGCCGAGAATGAGTTGATGACCCATAAGCGTTGCCGCTAGCAGAATGGCGGGCACACTCAGGGACAAGGTGGCAAGCCCGCTGCCCAGGGCAATATTGACGGAACGCTGCAGGCGGTTATGTAATGCAGCGTTAACGGAAGCGAGGCACTCTGGTGCCAGAATGAGGAGCGCGACAAACAGGCCGCCCAAGGCTTCCGGCAGATTTTTGGATTCAAGTTGGTCATCAATAAGAACAGCCAGTTCTTCGGCCAGAAAAACAACCAGAAACAGATTGCCAACCAGCCAGGCGATGCTGGTCCAGAGCTCTTTTCCGGTATATCCGCGTTTGTGTTTTCGCCCCGCGCTGCCGGAATCGAAAGTGAGTGGCTCGGGGGCAGAACGATCTTTGAACATCTGCCGATGCCGGCGGGTCTGGATAAAGAGAAAGATGCCATACAGCACGATCGAAACGATGGCGATAAAAACTTCCTGAGCCAGCGCCAACGTGGGGCCGATGGTGGTGGCCGTAAAGTTGGGCAGGATCAAGGCAAGAATCGCCAGGGGAACGATCAGTCCCAGGTAGGTCAGCGCACCTTCGGTGTTAACGGTTTGTTGTCTGTGTACAAACGCCCCAATAAACATGGCCAGGCCCAGCATCAGCCCAACGGTAATCATCACGGTGGCGGCAATCGTGTCGCGCACAAAGGTTGGGTTGTTGTCGTTGTGGCCGAGCACGGTAATCATAATGGCCACTTCGATGATTGTGGCCGACATGGTCAGGATCAGGGTGCCGTAGGGCTCGCCCAGCATCTCGGCCAATTCATCCGCATGATGCGTAACGCGAAAGATTGCCGAGAGGGTAATCAGGAACAGTATGGTGGCAACCCAGCCGCGGGCCGACCATTCCGTGAGAATGGCAGGTGTGCTGAGAATCGTTGCGGCGGTAATCAGGCAGAGAAAAAACGGCCACTCGCGCTTCAGGGTGTTTAAGATTGTCATCAGGGGTTAGCCGAGCAGTGCTTCGGCAAAGGCGCGGGCGCTGAAGGGCTGCAGATCTTCCACCTGCTCGCCAACGCCTATATAGCGAACCGGTTTCGGGCATTGCTTGGCAATCGCAGCAATAACGCCGCCTTTAGCCGAGCCATCCAGTTTGGTGATAACCAGGCCGGTAACGCCGATGGCCTTGTCGAAAGCCTTGACCTGACCGATGGCGTTTTGACCAATCGTGCCATCCAGTACCAGCAATACTTCGTGCGGTGCGCTGGCTTCGGCTTTGTTAATGACCCGGCGGATTTTGGCGATTTCATCCATCAGATGCATCTGAGTCGGCAAACGACCGGCGGTGTCGGCTAAAACGATATCAATGCCACGGGCTTTGGCGGCATGAACCGCATCAAAGATCACGGCAGAGGGGTCGCCGCCTTCTTGCGCAATCACGGTAACGTTATTACGTTCGCCCCACGCCTGCAGTTGCTCACGGGCAGCGGCGCGGAAGGTGTCTCCTGCAGCCAGAAGGACAGAGTGTCCTGCTGCCTGAAAATGGTGCGCAAGTTTGCCTAAAGTCGTGGTTTTGCCCGCACCATTAATGCCAGCCACCATAATGACAAAGGGAGAGCCGGGTGGCGGCGTAATCTGTAATGGCGCCTCAAGGGGTTGCAGCAGATCCGTCAGGCAATCCACCATGGCGGCCTGGATGCTTTCTGGCGTTTGCAGGTTCTGTTTGCGGGCGCGTTGGCGCAGGTCTTCGATCAGAATAATGGTGGCTTCGACACCCACATCGGCCGAGAGGAGCAGGGCTTCCAGCTCTTCGAGGAGTTCGTCATCCACCTGGCCGCGCGCAAATAAACTGCGTACCGAGCCACCAATCTGTTGCCGCGTCTTGGTGAGACCGGCAAAAAGACGTTCGCGCCAGGAGCGGCGTGGTTGAGTATCGGTGGCGTCGGACATGGTGGGAGGGGTATCCTTGTGAATCTTTGATTCTAGCCTAGATAAAATAGCTTATGCGATTACGAACGACCTTGGGGCTTTTCTCTTTATGTGCTGCGCTTCTGTTCCCTGCAGGGGCATGGGCGGCAGCGGATGCGGATAACACCTTTGAAACCACGCTGGCCAATGGCATGCGGGTGGTTGTGCGTGAAGACCATCGGGCGCCAACGGCGGTACAGATGGTCTGGTATCGCGTGGGTAGTATCGATGAGCGGGATGGTGTCACCGGTGTTGCGCACGTGACCGAACACATGATGTTCAAAGGCACGCCCAGCGTAGGGCCGGGTGAGTTTTACCGACGGGTTGCCGCCGTGGGCGGGCGCGATAATGCCTTCACCAGTACCGATTACACGGCCTATTTCCAGCAAGTGCCGGCGGCACAGCTCAAAACGGTAATGGCACTGGAAGCGGATCGGATGCGTCATTTAACTCTGGAGCCTGCTGGTTACAGCAAGGAAATTCAGGTGATTATGGAAGAACGCCGCATGCGTACAGACGACCAATCCAGCGCTCGGGTGCATGAGGCTATGAATGCCGTTGCCTGGCAGGCGCACCCCTATCGCCGCCCGGTGATTGGCTGGATGAGCGATTTGGAGCAGATGACGGTTGCTGATGTGCGTGACTGGTATCGCCGCTGGTATGTGCCTAATAACGCCACGCTCGTGGTTGTGGGCGATGTGAGCCATCAGCAGGTGTTCGGTTGGGCGCGGCAGACTTATGGCGCCATTCCCGCACGCGCGTTGCCGGAGCGTAAACAGTATGAAGAACCTATGCAGGCAGGGAAGCGACAGCTGGATGTGAAAGCACCTGCGGATTTGCCGTTGTTAGTCATGGGCTGGAAGGTGCCGAGACTCAACGACCCGCGCAAGGATCTCGATCCGTATGCGCTGGAGATGTTGGCACAGATTCTGGATGGCCATGATGCTGCCCGTTTGCCTACGGCGCTGGTCAAGGAACAGCAGGTCGCTGTTTCGGTCGATACCAGTTACGACAGCACCAATCGTGGACCCAGCATGTTTATGTTGCAGGCGTCACCGCGTCCGGGGCATACCGTTGACCAGCTGGAGCAAGCCATTCGTGGCGCATTGGCGGAGGTGGCCAACAAGGGGGTGACGGAACAGGAACTGACACGGGCACGGAGCCAGTTGCGCTCCTCCGAGGTGTACAAGAAAGATTCGATGATGGGACAGGCGATGGAAATCGGCATGCTTGAAACCTTGGGCTACGGCTGGCAAGCCAGCCCATTGATGCTGGATAAGTTGAATCAAGTCACGGTTGCCGATGTGCAACGCGTTGCGCAAAGCTATTTCAAGGATGATCAGCTCACGATTGCACGACTGGTGCCACAACCGCTTGATGCGGCCGAGTTGGCAGCACGTGCTAAACGGGCAGAAGCCGTTCAAGCTGGAGGGCGTCACTAATGATAGGGATGCGTAGCCATTTCGGCGTAGAGACAGTGAAGCGGATGATGAAATTGGTGGTGTTAGCCGCTGCGCTGATGAGTGTGCAAGCCATGGCGGCACCGGTTCAATCTTGGACAACAGCGCAAGGTGCGCGCGTTTATTTTATTGAAACGCATGCGTTGCCGATCGTTGATGTGCAGATCAGCTTTCTGGCCGGTTCGGCTTTTGACCCAGCTGATCGGGTGGGGTTGGCCTCGATGACGGCCAGCTTGCTGGATCAGGGAGCGGGTACCCGTAACGAAAAAGAAGTGGCCGAGACCCTGGCAGATATCGGGGCGCAGATGACCGCCGGGGCGGGGATGGATAGCGCGAGCGTGACTTTGCGCACCTTGTCGGATCCGGAGCGTCGCACCACGGCAATCGCGTTGATGACCGATGCCATCGCTAGGCCGCACTTTGATGCTGGTGTTTTTAAACGGGATCAGGCGCGGAGTATTGCAGGGCTGAAAGAGGCGTTAACGAAGCCTCAGGTGTTGTCGCAGCGTGCCTATATGTCGGCGATATATCCGGACCATCCCTACGGCCGTCTGGCAACGCCGGAATCTGTGGCGGCTATGAGCCGTGCCGATCTGGAGCAATTCTGGCGGCAGCACTACAGCGCTGAGCGGGCGAGCATTGCACTGGTGGGGGATCTCACACGTGCAGAAGCGGAAGCACTCGCTGTGCAGTTAACGGCATCGTTGCCGGCAGATCAGCGCGAGATCCCACGGACACTACCGAAGCCGGCCGCTTCTGCAGCTAAAGTAGTGCGGGTAGATCATCCGGCATCGCAAGCGCATCTGCTGGTCGGCATGCCATCGGTAGCGCGGGATGACCCGGAGCAGATTGCATTGCAGGTAGGCAATTACACGCTGGGCGGCGGTGGATTTGTCTCTTTGTTGACCAAGGCTGTGCGCGAAGACCGTGGCTATGCCTATAGCGTTTACAGTTATTTTGATCCGAAACTGGTCGAAGGCCCTTTTACCATTGGGCTCGAAACAAAACGATCGCAGGCCGATGATGCATTGAAGGTGGCCAACGGTGTGTTGAACGATTTCTTGAAACGTGGCCCAACGCCAACGCAACTGAAAGCCGCACAAGACAACATTGCCGGCGGGTTCGCATTGCGGATTGATTCCAATAGCAAGCTGGCAGCGAACCTGGGGGTGATGGCGTTCTATGGGTTGCCAACAGACTGGTTGGAAAAGTATCCGGAACGTGTTCGTGCGCTGACGCCAGAAGCTATCCGTGCCGCATTCCAGAAGCATGTGAAACCCGAACAATTGGTGACTGTACGGACGGCAGCAGACTGAACATGGCCAAAGCAGGCACATCCGGCCGCCCCAATCAGGTGCGCATCATCGGTGGCAAGCATCGCGGCCGGAAGCTGCCTGTTGCTGATGCGCCGGGTTTGCGACCTACGCCGGATCGGGTGCGGGAGACGCTGTTCAATTGGCTGGGTCAGAATTTATCCGGTTGGCGTTGCCTGGATCTGTTTGCCGGATCAGGTGCGCTGGGCTTTGAAGCGGCATCACGTGGCGCGGCGTCTGTGGTGCTGGTGGAGCAGCTACCCGCTGTGGCGCGCAGCTTGCAGGGTGCAGCCGATCTGCTGAAAGAGCCGGTTTTGAGCGTGGTGTGTGCGGATGCGCTGGCCTACCTGAAGAAATCGATGCCGCCCTTGGATCTGGTGTTCGTGGATCCACCCTATGGACAGGGTTGGCTGGATCGGATCATCGTGCCATTATTGCCGCATCTGGCAGACGATGCGCGTCTCTACGTCGAGGCAGAGCAAGCATTGCCAGGTGAATTGGCTCCCGGTTTGCATTGTCTAAAACGTGGGCAAGCGGGCCAAGTGCATTATCATCTTTATTCTTTCGAGACTTCTGCCGGATCTGCCAGACATGCTGAAACGTGAAATCGCCATCTACCCGGGTACCTTCGACCCACTGACTTGTGGGCACGAAGATCTGGTACGCCGCGCCGCCGGGATGTTCGATGAGGTGGTTTTGGCGATAGCAGAGAGCCGCTCGAAGAATCCGGTGTTTAGTCTGCAAGAGCGGATTGATATGGCCAAAACGGTTCTGGCACCGCTGGATAATGTACGCGTGGTTGGTTTTGACGGTTTGCTGATGGATTTTGTGCTCGAACAAAAAGCGAAGGTGCTGATTCGTGGCTTGCGGGCGGTTTCAGACTTCGAATATGAATTCCAGATGGCGGGCATGAACCGTCGCCTGTATCCGGAAGTGGAAACGGTCTTTTTAACGCCAGGTGAGCGTCATATGTTTGTGTCGGCCACCATGGTGCGTGAAATTGCCCGTCTCGGTGGCGATGTCAGCTCATTTGTTTCGCCGCACATCAATGCCTGTTTTGTGCAGCGTGGTTGGGGCAAACCATCTCCCTGATGCGTGTGGGGTGGCTAAAAACACCGCAATCAGGGACAATTCGCCCTGAATTCAACCTTCTATCGTTGTCCAGGAGTCTGCTATGTCGCTCATGATTACCGATGAGTGCATCAATTGTGATGTGTGTGAACCGGAGTGTCCGAACGAGGCAATCTCGCAAGGTCCGGAAATCTATGTGATTGATCCGAACAAGTGTACCGAGTGTGTTGGCCACTACGATGAGCCTCAGTGCCAGCAGGTATGCCCGGTCGATTGCATTCCTAAAGATCCGGCGCACGAAGAAAACCAGGAACAACTCTGGGCTAAGTACGAAGGCCTGACCGGTAAGTAATTATTTCTGGCAGTGCGGGCAGTAAAACGTTGATCGACCCGCCTGCCGGATTCTTCTAACGGGTTTGCCGCAGCCCAGGCAGGGTTGCCCTTCTCGTTCGTAGACGGCGCATTGCAGTTGAAAGCACCCGGCGCCACCATCCGAATGGACGTAGTCTCTGACGCTCGAACCGCCGGCGGTCACCGCCGCTGAGAGCGTCTTTTTAACGGCATCGGCTAATAGATCGCAGCGCGCAGCACTGATACGTTGCGCAGCCCGGAGCGGCGAAATGCCGGAAAGAAAAAGACTTTCAGCCGCATAGATGTTGCCAATGCCGACCACCAGGTGGCTATCCATCAGTACGGGTTTGATCGGGCCACTCCGCTTGCGCAGGTGTTCGTGTAGCCAGGCGCCATTGAACTCGCCTTCAAGTGGTTCTACGCCTAAAACAGCCATCAAGGGGTGATCCATCAAGGGTGTTGCGTCATCGTGCCAGAGTAATGCGCCAAATCGCCTCGGGTCTCTGAGTCGTAAGATCTTTTCACCAAATGCGATGTCCACATGGTCATGCGTCTGAGGCGGCGTGTCCGGGGTCACGATACGTAAGCTTCCCGACATGCCCAGATGCAGAATCAAGGTGGCCGTCGATGCATCGCTGCCTTTGGGTCGCTGATCAATATCCAATAAAAGATATTTGCCGCGCCGGCGGATCTCTTTGAGGCGGCTGCCTTGTAAGCGCTCATTGAGCTTGTCCGGTAGCGGGTAGCGTAGCTTGGGCGTGCGCGTTACGGCGCCGGTGATTAAACGGCCGCGTAGCTCGGGTTCCAGGCCAAGCCGGCTGACTTCAACCTCGGGCAATTCGGGCATCGGTGTTCATCCTCTCGCAATATTTCGGTGAAAAGCGCTTAAGACGGGATAAGATAACGCCACCATGCCGTTCAGACCAAGTTTTTTACTGTCCCGCTTTTGCAGTGCGTTCAAGCAGAAGGCCCCTTTTAAATCCCTCGGGTTATTGGGTGGCTTGCTGGCTACCGGGGTTGTTTGTGCAGAAGTGGCCATAGTGCCAGCCGCTGTTCAGACCATTGATACGCCGCCACAGGTTGTGTTTGAAGTCATTTTGGCCGAGATTGCACTGAAGCGGGATAAGCCTCAGGTGGCATTGGCGGCGTATGCCGATCTGGCGCTGAAATATAACAATCCTGAAATCTTCCGGCGCACGTTTGAAGTCGCCACCATGAATCGTCAGCCGGAGCTCATGCTCGAAGCGGCAAGGCTTTGGGTTGAGAAAGAGCCGAATTCAACCGATGCGCTGAATGTGCTGGCGTCTACCCAGATACTGATGGGCCGCTATGCCGATGCGCAACCCGTCTTGTTGCGCTACCTGTCCTTGCTTCCTGCGGATAAGAGACCCCAGGAGTTATTGTTGCTCGGCCAGCGCTTTCCGGCGCAGGCAGATCCGCAGCGCGCACGCGTTTTGATTGATGCGGTGACGGCGCCTTATCTGTCGGTGCCTGATGCACAGCTCGCCCGGGCACAGGCTGCCTTGCGGGCAGGGGACGATGCTGGTGCCCTGGATGCGGTACAGAAGGCACGCCGACTGAAGCCGGATTCGGAACCTGGCGTGCTTTTGAATGCGCAAATTGTGGCCCAAAAGTCGCCAGCCGCTGCGTTAAAAATTCTGGCCGATTATCTTTCTGATTACCCGAATGTATCGGCCATTCGTGCCGTGTATGCGCAGCAACTTCTGTCGGCAGATCGGCCAGCAGATGCCAAAGCCCAGTTGCAGATTCTGGTAACGCAGAAAGAGATTGCGCCTGAGCCGTTGTTTGCTGCCGCCGCGATTTCTATTCAGGCGCAAGATCCGCCTCTGGCCATTCAGGCATTACAGCGTTTGCTGCTTGTAGACTCGGTGGATACCTCCTTGATCGAATATAACCTCGGCCTTGCCTACGAGAGCCAGGCAGAGCTAGCTAAAAACCGGGGTGAATCTCAGCGGATTGCTGCGGCAGATTCCGATGCCGTATTGCATTACCTTAAGGTGTTGCCCGGCGAATATTTTGTAACGGCACGGTTGCGGGCGGCTAATCTCATGGCGCGCGATGGCGATTTGAAGGCCGCGCAGGCACTGCTTGAAACAACGCCGGCTCGCGATGCTGCCATGCGCGCTGAATTGGTGGTGGGTGAGGCAACCCTCGTGCGAGACAGTGGTGACGTGGTGGGTGCATTCAAGCTGGTAGATGCAGCGCTCAAAAAAGATCCGTCGAGTATTTTGCTGCGCTATGAGCGGGGGATGTTGGCGGAGCGCTCGGGCAAGCTGGCCGTTTTTGAGCAAAGCATGCGCGAGGTGATCAAGCGCGACCCTAAATATGCGCAGGCCTACAACGCACTCGGCTTTACTTACGCCGATCGGAATATCCATCTCAAAGAGTCACGCGTATTACTGGAAAAAGCCTTGTCACTCTCTCCGAATGATCCGTTCATTCTCGACAGTATGGGGTGGCTGTATTACCGCGAAAAAAATTATCCCGTTGCCCTCGAGTTTTTAAACAAGGCGGCATCGTTGCGTCTGGACCCCGAAATTATCGAGCACCAAGTTGTCGTGCTTAAGGCGATGGGGCGGGATGAAGAGGCCGCTAGAGTCTGGCGGGTAGGCCTGCGGCAGTTCCCGGATAACGTGCAATTGCGTGACAAAGGTAAGGCATTGGGCCTGGATTCTGCACCTGCAGCTACGCCCAGTCAGTCGCTGTGATTAGGTCTATGTCGCGTTGGATTGCCTTGGCTTTTCTCCTGCTGCTTTCCGCTTGCGCGCATGTGCCGGGGCCTGAGGTCAATGGCGCAGCCAAGTCATCGCAGCTTAATAGTGGGCAGCAGTGGCAGCTGGCCGGCCGATTTGTGGCTGGGCAGCGAGCCAGTGATACCGCTGAGGCGAATGTGCCGGACCCTGTCGCAGGGCGATTTGCCTGGCAGCACCAGAGAGACGATGACACCTTGTGGTTAATCGGACCCTTAGGTAATGCACTGGCCAAGATTGAACTCACGCCTGCGGGCGTGCGCTGGCAGGATGCCAGAGGTAAGCGGGGTGAGGCGACGAGTTTGCAGGCCTTGGGAGAATCCCTTGCCGGCGTTCGGTTGCCGGACGTGGCGGCTGATGCCTGGTTGCGTGGGCGATGGGCGAAAACGGCGGTTCAGGCACGCGATGCCGATGGTCGGGTGTTGGCTGCGGGAGAGCGCGGCTGGGTGTTTGAGTATCGTTACGGCGCACCTGCGCCAGAAGACTGGCCGTTGGCCATTGAGGGTGCCGGCCCGGATGGTCTTTGGGTGCGAGTGGCCTTGACGGAATGGGACGGCGTCAGTGACCCAGCGGATCGGCCAGCCCCTTGATGCGCTATGAGTTTTAAGACACCGGCTGTTTTGCCCGATCCCCAGGTGGCCATGCGTTGGAACTGGTCATCCTGCTATCCGGCCCCCGCAAAACTCAACCTTTTTTTGCATGTGACAGGGCGGCGGGCTGACGGCTATCATTCTTTACAGACGCTTTTCCGTTTTGTGGCGCTCGATGACACGTTAAGGTTTGTGCCACGGAGTGATGGCCAGGTGCAGTTGGACAATCCAATTGCGGGCGTGGCGCCGGAAGCCGATTTAACGGTGCGCGCCGCAGAGGCATTGCGGCAGGCGGCAGGCATTCAAGATGGCGTCACCATTCACACGACCAAGCGTTTGCCTATGGGGGGTGGCTTGGGGGGCGGCAGTTCTGATGCGGCCACGGTACTCATTGCACTGAACTATTTGTGGCGCCTGGGGGGCAGTCAGGCAGAGTTGCAGGCGCTTGCTTTGCCGCTGGGCGCTGATGTGCCGGTTTTTGTCTACGGACAATCAGCATTTGCCGAGGGCGTTGGCGAGAACCTGTCTCCGGTGCGTTTGCCTGCCGCCTGGTATCTGATTGTTCATCCGGGGGTCGGGGTGCCAACCGCCGGAATTTTTACGGCACCGGATTTATGTCGAGACACCCCGGCGATTAACCCCGCTGCTTGGGCCGAGGCTCTGGATCATGGCGTTGGCGCCAATGACCTGGAGCCGGTGGCTGCGCGGCTTTATCCGGAGGTTGCTGCTGCCCTTCAGTGGCTACGACAACAGCCTGAAACTGCCGGTCGCGTCCGCATGACGGGTTCCGGTGCGTGTGTTTTTGCAGTATTTGAGGCGGAAAAGACTGCTCAGGCGGTACTTCAGCGCTTGCCGCCGGCCTGGCAGGGGTGGGTGACCCCGGGATTAGACCAGCATCCCCTGCATGACTTGATTCCTGCCTAGTTGCCACCTGTAAAAAAGCGTTGCGGGGGGCTGTTCAAATCCGAAATTTCGGGTACAATTTCGCCCTCAACCCCGTATGGGGGTGAGTGTTGGGGAGTCGCCAAGCTGGTTAAGGCACCGGATTTTGATTCCGGCATGCGAAGGTTCGAATCCTTCTTCCCCAGCCACTGAATTGCGGGCAGTTGCCAGAAAGCAGCTGCCCATTTTGTTTGTAGCTTCTACGTTAAATTTAACGCGTGCCGTCGACGGGCACACCGATTGGTTAAAGTAACCAAAAGGATAAGCAGATCATGGCCTTCCAAAATCTGATGGTCTTTGCCGGCAATGCTAACGCGAAGTTGGCGGCCGATGTTGCTCAACGTTTGGGCTTACCGCTGGGTCGCGCCGATGTTGGCCGCTTTTCGGACGGTGAAATCAGCGTTGAGATTCAAGAGCACGTGCGCGGCAATGACGTATTTGTTTTGCAGTCTACTTGCCATCCGTCGAACGATAATCTGATGGAGCTGCTGGTCATGGTCGACGCGCTTAAGCGCGCCTCGGCCGGCCGCATCACCGCTGCCATCCCGTATTTTGGATACGCACGTCAGGATCGCCGCTCGCGTTCGAATCGTGTGCCGATTGCCGCCAAGTTGGTCGCTAACATGCTCGTCGCCGCCGGCGTTGATCGCGTGATGACCATGGACCTGCACGCAGAGCAGATTCAGGGTTTCTTCGATATCCCGGTCGACAATATTTATGGCCTGCCGATTCTGCTCGATGATGTTCAGAACAAGCATCTGGAAAAGCCGATTGTTGTGTCGCCAGATCATGGGGGTGTTGTCCGTGCCCGTTCACTGGCTAAACGCCTGGAATGTGATCTGGCCATCATCGATAAGCGTCGTCCGAAGGCCAATGTGTCGGAAGTCATGAACATCATTGGTGATGTGAGTGGCAAAGACTGCATCATTGTCGATGACCTTGTCGACACTGCGGGCACCTTGTGTAAGGCGGCCGTTGCCCTTAAAGAAAGTGGTGCGCGTAGCGTTACCGCCTACTGTACGCACCCGGTGCTTTCGGGCGCGGCTGTTGAGCGTTTGAATGGCTCGGTACTTGATGAGCTGGTGGTGCTGGACACCATCCCGCTTAATGAGGCCGCACAAAAGTGTTCACGCATCCGTCAATTGTCGGTTGCAGAATTGTTGGCGGAAACCATCCGCCGCATCAGCAAGGAAGATTCTGTTTCCTCGCTGTTTATCGACTGAGGCATTAGCCCCGGTCACTTAACCGGATAACCTGGTCGCGGGTTGTTCAATTTCTGGAGTAAGTTATGAGCTTTGAATTTAATGCTACTAAGCGTGATGTGCAGGGATCGAGTGCGAGCCGCCGCCTGCGTCGTGCTGGCCGAGTACCCGGTGTCATTTATGGCGCAGGCAAGCCGGCTGAATCGTTCGACGTGGATCACAACGAGATTTATCAGTGTCTGCGTAAAGAAGCCTTCCACGCGTCGGTAGTTACGGCGATTGTTGATGGCCAGAAGCAGGATGTGCTCCTGCGCGACGTTCAGCTGCACGCTTACAAGCCATTGGTTCTGCACGTTGATTTTCAACGCGTTGATGCCAACACCGAAGTCCACACCAAGGTGCCACTGCACTTTGTGAATGGTGATGTTTGCCCAGGCGTTAAGCTGCAAGGCGGTATCGTGAGCCACGTGATTACCGAAATCGATGTTGCTTGCTTGCCGAAGGCACTGCCAGAGTTCATCGAAGTGGATCTGAAGACCCTGGAAATGGGCCACTCGATGCACGTGACCGATCTGAAGCTGCCAGCTGGCGTGCGCGTTGTACAGCACGGTGCAGGCAACCCAGTGGTTGCTGCTGTGATGGCTGTTAAGGGTTCTGATGCTGCCGCCGGTGCTGCTGCCGACGAAGGCGCTACACCAGCAGCCTAAGTGATCTTTGCCGGCTTGCCGGCATAGTGCTAAAAAGCCGTGTCGGTTCGCCGCACGGCTTTTTTAATGGAAATGCGATACGCTACGCCCTACGATGATGAATGCCGAAACTCAGACACCTAAAGCCCCTGCAAAACCAAAAGTACCGGTCGTGTTGTCGCCTGTTCGCTTGATTGTAGGGTTGGGGAATCCCGGCGCCGAGTATGAGCGCACGCGCCATAATGCCGGGTGTTGGGCGCTGGATGAAATAGCGCACGGCATCGGTGCCACTGCGTTTAGCGCCGATAAAAAAATGAAAGCAGAAGTGGCATCAGCCAATGTGGATGGCCGTAAAGTCTGGTTGATCAAACCGCAAACCTATATGAACTGTTCGGGCCAATCGGTGGGTCCGTTTGCGCGCTTTCACAATATCCAACCAGCCGAAGTCCTGGTGCTTCACGATGAACTGGATCTATTGCCCGGCCAGGTACGCGTCAAGTTGGGGGGTAGTAGCGGCGGCCACAATGGCCTCAAAGACATCCAGGCTGCATTGGGTACGCCGGACTATTGGCGTTTACGCATCGGTATTGGTCACCCGCGCTCCCTACAGCTAAATCAGGGTGTGGCTGACTTTGTGTTGCACCGCCCCCGGCAGGAAGAGCAGATTGATATCGACCGGGCGATCGACCGCGTTGCGGCAGAGTCGCAGCTACTGGTGCGTGGTGATATGGCAGAGGCTCAACGCTTACTGCACACCACGCCCAAAGCCCTCTAACGATTCTGTTTTTTTGTCGTTTACTTAAACGGCCAAATCCCCTGCTGATTCACCGGGTTTTTGGGGTCATCCCCATCGGCAATGGCTTTGTTGGCCGTCATGGTTTTCTGATCCGCAGCTTCCCAACCGCCGCCCAGAGCCATGTATAGCGACACTTGAGATAGAGCGCGATCTGCCTGGCTTTGTGCCAGATTCAGTTGGGCTTTGAACAAGCTATCTTCGGCATTAAGCACGGTCAGATAATCTGTGTAACCGTAATTGAACTGCATGCTCGATAGGTTGGCATAGGTTTTAAGCGTGCCGACCTGTTGTTGGCGGGCAAAGACCAGCTTGCGCGTCTCTGTCGTCGCGATCAGCGCATTGTCGGTATCCCGGAAGGCATTTTCTACGGATTGTAGATATTGGGACATTAGCGCCTGTTGCTCTGCCTTTGCAGCCATATAGCGACCGTAGATTTCGCCCCCTTTGAATAGTGGCCCCAGCATAGTTGGGCCAAAGTCCCAGATAGCGGATCCGGGGCCGAACAAAGACCCTAGAGCAGTCGCCGAGGTTCCTAGTGTTGCGGTCAGCGAGATGCTCGGGAAGAACTGGGCTTTAACGGCACCAATTTGAGCGTTGGCCGCGATGAGTTGCTGCTCGGAGAGGCGGACATCCGGTCGACGAGCCAGAAGTTCAGAAGGCAGTCCGGCTGGTGGGGTGGGTAATATCAGTTGGTCAATGGGTTTGCCGCGGGGAATGGTGCCCGGGTTGCGACCCAAGAAGAAATTCAGATTGTTTTCCTGTTGGCCGATAGCTTGAACCAGTGGCGGAATAGAGGCTTCTGCCGCATCGACCTGGGACTGAATCTGCGATACCTGCACCATGTTGGCTGTGCCATAACGGAAGCGCAGGTCGAAAATGCGCAGCGTCGTTTTGTAGTTTTCCAGTGTCTGCTTGGCGACCACTAACTGTTGATCGAGCGATCGTAACGTCACATAAATATTAACGACTTCTCCTGCGACACTTAAGGCGATTGCCTGACGTGTGGCAATGGCGGCGGCCTCTTGGGCGTTTGCCGCCTCGTACTGGCGACGCAAACCACCAAATACATCCAGTTGCCATGACGCAGGTAGCGCCATGGTGCCGATAGTGGTCAGGCTGCCAGGTGTGCTCGTCACCACGTCTTGGTTCAGGCCTGAGAATTTGCCGCGTTCGCCAGCACCATAATATTCAACCTGGGGGAAGAATTTCCCCCGAGTGGTGATCAGCTGGCCTCGGGCTTTCCGGACGTTGGCAATAGCCGTTTGCAGTTCACGATTGTTTTGTAGTCCCGCCTCGACCAGTTCATTAAGAACCGGGTCGTTAAAACCTTGCCACCAGCTATCACTAGCCAGTTGAACATCGCCGCTAATCGTTGGGCTGGGAGAAGTTGCAGCAGAGCGGAATGACTCAGGATTATTGGTGTCAGGGCGCTCATAGTCAGGACCAACCGCACAACCTGTGAGTATGCCTGCGCTGATGAGAATGCCGATAAGGGAGCGGGGGTAATGACGTGTCATTTGGCGTCCTCCCCTTTAACCGGTGCGTCGAGATTATGCGGCCCCGGCTGTGCAGGGTTATCAGCCACCATTTGTTTCTTCTTCTCGCCCATTTCTTCAAACACGACGAAGAAGAGCGGCACAAAAATAATGGCGATCATGGTGGCGCCAATCATGCCGCCAATAATGCCGGTGCCAATAGAGTGACGGCTATTTGCTGAGGCGCCCACAGCCGTAGCCAGCGGTACGCAACCCAGAATAAAGGCCATAGAAGTCATCATGATGGGGCGGAAGCGGATTTCAGCAGCCTGCAGGGCGCCATCGATAATCGACATGCCCTTTTCTTCTACGTTGGCGACGGCAAACTCCACAATTAGAATGGCATTTTTGGCGGCGAGGGCAATCAGTGTGACCAGTCCGATCTGGAAGTACACATCGTTTTCGAGGCCGCGCAGGAAGACGGCCAGCAGGGCACCGCAAAGCGCGAACGGAACGGCGAACATCACGCTAAATGGGAGTGACCATTTCTCATAAAGTGCCGCCAAAATCAGGAAAACCATGACCAGCGCAAATGCAAACACGAAAACCGCCGTGCTCCCGGATTTGAGTTGCTCATAGGCTTCGCCTGACCAGGCAATTTTGTAACCGGAAGGGAGCACTTCGTCGGCAATCTGCTGCATGGCCTTGATGGCTTGCCCCGAGCTGTAGCCGGCAGCATTGTTGCCGGTAATCTGCACCGCAGGGTAGGCGTTGAATCGGGTCACAATGTCCGGGCTGGCCTGATAACTATAGCTGATCAGTGCCCGTAACGGCACCATCGCTCCGGTACGGGAACGAACGTACATGGTGTCGAATGATGATGGATCCTCGCGGTAATTGGCGTCCGCTTGCAGAATCACCTGCCATAAACGGTTCTGGTAAGCGAATTGATTCACGTACTGCGAACCAATCATCGTTTGCAGGGTGTCATAAACATCATTGACGGGGACGTCAAGCAATTCTGCTTTGCCGCGATCAACGTCAACGAACATCTCGCGGGCGTTGGTGGTGAACGTTGTGTTGACGGCCGTCAGCTCCGGGCGCTGTTTGGCGGCGGCCAGAAAGCGCATAGTCTGCTCTTCCAGTTCGTTCACTGAGCCAGTGCCGGTTTGTTCCAGCCACATCTGGAAACCACCTGTATTACCGAGGCCAGGAATCGATGGCGGGTTGACCGGAATGATGATCCCATCGGTCTGGGACTGGAAGTGCTTGCGGCCGTTTTCAATGATGGTGAAAGCGGATGATGCCTTGTCGGTTCGCTCGCCAAATGGCTTCAAGCCAATAAATAGCGTGCTGGCGCTCGGCAGCACCTGCGAGTCAATGATGCTGTAGCCGGCATAGCTGGTCGATGAAGCAACTCCGGGTTGATCCTGGAACCAGTTGGCACCTGCGTCAGAGAAGGATGCAGTTCGCTGTAAGCTGGCTGCCTTCGGCATCATGACCGCACCGAATAAATACCCCTGGTCTTCTTCTGGGACAAAGGAGCCCGGTACGATGCGGAACAAAACCACCAGCATGAGAATGACGCCGCCAAAAATCATGAAAGATGGTTTCCGGTGGGCGATCGTCCACTTAACCGCTGTCATGTAGTGTTCGCGTAGTTTGTTGAAGAGCGTTTCAAAGCCTACAAAAAAGCGTGGCTTGGCAACCTCGTCTTCTTCTCCTTTGGCGCGAATCAGAATGGCTGCTAGTGCCGGAGAAAGCGTTAGAGCGACGATGGAGGAGAGTGTGACCGACACGGAGAGCGTCAGCGCGAACTGACGATAGAGTTGGCCGGTGATCCCCGACAGAAAGGCGACCGGTACGAATACAGCCGCCATCACCAGGGTCGTGGCAATAATCGGCCCCGTTACTTCCGCCATGGCAACGGCCGCTGCTTCACGCGGTTTCATGGTCGGGTTTTCTTCCATGATCCGTTCGACGTTCTCAATCACCACGATGGCGTCATCAACGACCAGGCCGATCGCCAGCACGAGGCCAAACATGGTGAGCATGTTGATCGAGAACCCGAATAGGCTCATGCCGATGAAGGTGCCAATAATCGATACAGGAACGGCAACGAGTGGAATGAGTGTGGCTTTTGGCTTTTGCAGGAACATGAAGACAACCAGCACCACCAGAATCATCGCTTCGAAGAATGTGTGGATCACCTCCTCAATGGATGAGTTGATGAATTCGGTCGCATCCAGCGCGATCTCGTAGGAAACGCCGGGCGGGAAGCTGGGTTTCAGTTCTTCCAGCTTTGCCTTCACGGCTTCGGCAACGTTCAATGCGTTATAACCGGGCTGGAAGTAGATCAGCAGCAGTGCTGCGTTGTCCTTATTTGTTTTAACGTCAAAGTTGTAAGTCTGTGAGCCTAGCTCGGCACGGCCGACATCCCGTAGGCGAACGATGGCGCCTTCAGAACCTGGTGTGACCGAAGGTTTGCCGGCTTTAACGATGATGTTTTCAAACTCTTCTTTGCTTTCGAGCATGCCATTGGTGGTGACCGAGAAGTTTTGAATCACCTGGCCATTCGATGGCAGCTGACCCAGCTGGCCAACAGCATACTGCTGGTTCTGCGCACGAACGGCATTGGCGATATCGTTCGTGGTCAGTTTGTAGAGGGTGAGTTTGGTCGGATCCAGCCAGATACGCATAGCGTAGTTGGGGTTGCCCCCCACGGCGGCCATGCTGGCACCCGGAATCCGCTGAACTTCGTTGAGCACGATGATGTTTGCAAACGTGCTTAATTCCGTGAGGTCGTATTTATTGTCCGGGTCTTTGATGGCCACAACCATCATAATCGACTGGCTCTTTTGCTGGATGTTCACACCCTGGTTGCGTACGGATTGCGGCAGCTGTGGCAAAGCCGTATTAACACGGTTAAGCACATCGGTCTGAGCCAGAGCGGGATTCTTGTTGATGTCAAAGAAAATGCTCAGCGTCATGTTGCCGGCCGTATTGGTCGAATACATGTAGAGCATGCCGTCGGCACCATTCACCTGAAGCTCGATTGGTGAAGCAACGTTTTGTGAGACTGTTTCGGCGTTGGCGCCCGGATAAGTCGTCGACACCTGAATCTGCGGTGGCGTGATATTCGGATACTGGGCAATAGGCAGGCTCAGCATCGCCACGAGGCCGGCGATGGTGATAATGATGGAGATGACAGCCGAGAAAATCGGTCGGTCAATAAAGAACTTCGAGAACATGGTTAATCAGCCCCGTGCGCTTATTGTGCAGTGCGCGGTGTTGGCGCCTGCAGAGTGTTCGGAACAGACGCTGGTGCATTGGGGACGCCCGGCGCCAGTGGCACTTCCTTTGGCGCAACCAGTTTGGGAGCCGGGGCAGGCGCTACCGGCATGGGTTGCTGTTTCGGATCCTGTGCCTTATTGGCATCGGATTGAACCTGAGCGCCAGCACCATAAGGATTCGGTTTCTGGGTTTCTGTTGGTGGCGTTGGCAGACGGACAGGTTGCGCTTCAGGCGCCTTGACCGCCGATGGTTTTACCAGTTGGTTAGGCGACATGCGCAGCACATTGCTTACCACAACGCGTTCGCCCGGATTCAAACCATCGTTGATCACCCAATTGGGGCCATTCCAGTAACCCGGGGTCACTGTGCGCGAATGGACGCGATTGTCCTGATCGACCACCCAAACGTACGCCCCATGGCTGCTTTGTTGCACAGCCGATTGCGGAACGAGATAGACGTTCTGCTGAACCAGTCCGACGATGGTTGCGGTGACAAATTGCCCTTGCTGTAACGCACTGCTTGGGTTTGGGAAGACGGCACGTATCAGACGGGTGCCGGTGTCGACGTTATAAAGCACATCGGCAAAGCCGATCTTGCCAATGTACGGATACAGCGTACCGTCGGACATGGTCACGGTGACGTTCAGATCGGTGATGCTGCTTTGAGCCAATTGTTGCTGCTTCAGGAGGCGATCCACGTTGAGCATTTGATCTTCAGAAATCGAGAAGTACACCCACATCGGATCCATCTGGTTGACGACTGTTAGCTCCGAGTTAGGGGATCCTACGCCCAGATAGGTACCTAGCGCCTGTTTGCGTACCGAAGCGAGACCCGAGATGGGGGAGCGGATCGTGCAGTACTCTAGGTTGAGCTGAGCGCTTTCCACGTTGGCACGTGCTTGGTCAACACCTGCCTGAGCCCGCAGGAAGTTTCCCGTTGCCGTATCCAGATCCTGTTGCGAAAGGGCTTTGGCTGCTGCTAGTGGTTTGATGCGATTCAGTGTCAATGTGGCTGTGCGCAGAGAGGCTTCTTGCGCGACCAGTGCCGCTTTTGCAGCGTCTAGCTGAACGATAAATGGTCGCTTGTCCATTTCGAACAGGATGTCACCCGCATTAACCCACGTGCCTTCGGTGTAGACCTGCTTTTCGAGGAAGCCCGAAACGCGCGTGTAGATCGCAACGGATTGTGGGCTACGTGTTTGGCCAACCAGCTGCGACTCTAAAGGCACAGTCATCGGTTGAACCTCGATGGTATCAACGCCTAATGCGAAGTGTGCCTTCATGTAGGGCAGAACGATGTCGTTCTTGATGACATGGATGGCAATCAGCACGCCGAAAATAATTGCCGCTGGTTTGTGCCAGCGTGGGTTTTTCAGGGTGGCAACAACGTCTTCTTTTTTGAGACGTTTCAGAGAGGTCCAGTCAAAGTTGCGTACCGTTTCGGTGGCGTGATGAATACGGGTCAGCAGAGCGTCAGGAATAAATTTGGACATAATCTGAAAGCAAAAAGAACGCAGACAGATGCGTCGAACGCTGCTGTCTGAAATTGTTGGCGAAAGGTCTGGAACTTTACCATAGGGCAACCTAATTTTGCTTTAAATTTCAGACAGATACTGTTCAAAAAGTGGCATAATGCCGCATCGCAATAGCCTGGATCGAAAAGGAAATGAAAGACTTTGGCCAGCGCCTCTATCTCACCGGAGTCGGAGTAGATACGGGCGAGAGCGATCTACGGGATCTAATTGTCAAATACACCCGCTTAGCACCTTGCAAGATCGACCGGGTAGACCTCGATACAGCGCTGCCAGCCTATGTGCTGGAATTCGAGGCGCTGCGCGATGGTGATATTCAGCAGATTGCCAGCCGGATTAACGGGATGTATTGGCATGGTCAGGAAATTTACGCGCACGTGATCTGAACGCGGTGCTTTAGAATAGCGCCCATATTTAAAAAAGCACTTCAAGGAACACCATGAGTCTCAAATGCGGCATCGTCGGCCTGCCTAACGTCGGCAAATCCACCCTATTCAATGCGCTTACCAAAGCGGGTATTGCAGCAGAAAACTATCCGTTTTGCACAATCGAACCTAATGTGGGCATCGTGGAAGTGCCGGATCCGCGTCTTGATGCGTTGTCGGAAATTGTGAAGCCACAACGCGTGCAGCCTGCGATTGTTGAATTTGTTGATATCGCCGGGCTGGTAGCAGGTGCTTCGAAGGGTGAAGGTCTGGGCAACCAGTTCCTGGCCAATATTCGAGAAACAGACGCCATCGTGAACGTCGTGCGCTGCTTTGATGATGAGAACGTGGTGCACGTATCGGGTCGGGTTGATCCGATCGCCGATATTGAGACCATCGTGACGGAGCTGGCACTGGCTGACCTGGCTGTGGTTGAACGCACGCTTAACCGAGACGGCAAGAAAGCGCGTTCTGGCGATAAAGAGGCTCTGAAGCTGGTCTCGATTCTTGAGAAATTGCTGCCACACCTGAACGAAGGTAAGCCAGCCCGAACCATGGCCTTGTCGGATGAGGACAAACTGGCGCTTAAGCCACTGTGTCTGCTTACGATCAAGCCGGCCATGTATGTGGGCAATGTGATCGAGGATGGGTTCGAGAATAATCCGTTTCTGGATCGCCTCCGTGAATTTGCGGCCAAGGAACATGCGCCGGTCGTGGCTGTATGTGCCAAGCTGGAAGCTGAACTCGCCGATTTGGAAGATGAAGATAAAAAAGCGTTCCTGGCCGATCTGGGCCTGGAAGAGCCAGGGTTGAATCGTGTGATACGTGCTGGTTACGATTTGCTGGGGCTACAAACGTACTTTACGGCTGGCGTGAAAGAAGTGCGGGCCTGGACCATCCACAAAGGCGATACCGGCCCACAAGCGGCAGGTGTGATTCACACCGACTTTGAAAAAGGCTTCATCCGTGCGCAGACCATCGCGTTTGATGATTTCATTGCGTTCAAGGGCGAACAGGGCGCCAAAGAAGCCGGCAAGATGCGCGCCGAAGGCAAAGAGTACGTGGTGCAGGACGGCGATGTTCTGAACTTTCTCTTTAACGTCTAAGCAGGAGCTTTCCTCGTATGAAACGTATTATCACACTGGTGTTTTGTGCACTGACGTTTTCAGTAGCGACAGCGCCTGCCTATGCCTTGTTCGATAGCAAGCCGGTTGCCCAACAGCGTGCCGATATTCTTAAAACCAGTGCAGCCACCATGGCACGTCTGTATAAGCTGCAGCCGCATGCCCGAGAGCTGGTGGATAAGTCAGTAGGCTATGCCACCTTCAGTAATTTCGGCATGAAAATCTTTATTGCCGGTGGTGGCTCCGGCACGGGCGTGGTCATGCGCAAAGGCAACCAAAAGCCTGTTTACATGAAGATGGTGGAAGTTCAGGCGGGCTTGGGCATGGGGATTAAATCCTTCACCGCAATCTTTGTTTTTGAAACAGAGAGCGCTTTGAATAGCTTCATCAACTCCGGTTGGACGTTTGGCGGACAGGCCACTGCGGCAGCTAAATATGAAAATAACGGCGGCGCCTATGAAGGGGCTGCCAATGTAAGCGAAGGCGTCTGGATGTACCAGCTCACAGATAATGGTCTGGCGGCTGAAATTACCGCTAAAGGCACCAAGTACTACAAAGATGACGATCTGAACAAATAAGCAGATCAGAAAATAAAAATGGCTGCCCATTCAGCGGGCAGCCATTTTTTTGCCTGTTAAAACTTATTCCTTAACGGCTTCCACAGCAATAGTCAGTTCGACGTCATCGCTGACGTTTGGCGCGTACTTGCCCAGACCGAACTCGCTACGCTTGATGTGTGTCACTGCATTGGCACCGCAAGCCTCTATCTGGCGCATTGGATGCATGGCGCAATGAAAATGTGTGACCTTGAGCGTTACGGGCTTGGAAATGCCGTGAACAGTCAGTTCACCGATCACTTCAGTTGGTTTGTCGCCTTTGAACTTGAACTGGTTCGATTTGAAAGTGATGCTCGGATACACATCGGCATCAAACCAATTGCTGCTGACAAGGTGGCCATCAAATGCCTTGCTGCCGGTATCAACGGATGTCACGCTGATAGCGATATCTGCACTGCCGGTTTTGGCTTTTTGATCCAATATGATCGTGCCGGTTGTATCGTTAAAACGGCTGCGCTGCTTTGAGAAACCCAGGTGGGTGTATTCGAAGCTAGCGAAGGTGTGAGTCGGATCAATCGCATAGCTAACGGGTGCTGCAATGGCTGACGTGGTAAGGCCTGATAGCAATACAGCGGTCATCAAAACAGTTTTTTTCATGGTGTGCTCCGGTTGGGGTGGGGTAAACGAGTTAATAAAAAGAGAGTAAGGGGCGATTATTTGCCGCTGAGTGCCAAGCGGATCATGAGCGTGACATCATTGGCAACAGTGCCGGTTGAAGACCACGCGCCTTGTCCCAGGTTGAAATCTAGCCGTTTGATCACAACAGCACCATCAAGTCGGGCGGTTTGAGCCGTGTCACGATGCAGTGTTACCGGAAAAGTTAGTGCTTTGGTTTTGCCGTGAATCGTTAAATTGCCAGAGAGCTCGAAGCGATCCTTGCCCAGCGCTTTAACTTTAGTCACCGTAAATTCGGCCATCGGGAACTGCTGTACATCAAACCAGTTTTTCCCAAGCGCTTCAGCAGTAGCTTCATCGTAACCAATGTCGAAGCTGCGGATATCCACGTCTGCTTTAGCGCTCGCGGTAGCGGGTTTGTCTGGATCAAATCGAACCTGGGCCGTGAACTTGCTGAAATTCCCTTCGGTTTTGCTGCCCATGAGTGTGGGCACAAACTTGATGGTGGATTTGGCCGTATCCACCCGATCGTATTCGATGGCCGTGACATGGGCTGAGAGGCTTAATGAGAGGAGTAGTGCCAGAAAAAGTGTCTTAGGGAATTGCATGGCAGTTTCCTTGGCTTACTTACGTTGACGGGGCAATCGCATACGTGCCATCAGGTTGTCTTTATCAATGAGTTGATGCTTGATGGCTGCTGCAATATGCAGACCAACCAGCGCCATCAGACTGTTGGCCAGGAAACCGTGCGCTTCTTTGAGGGTATGCGCTAGGGCTTTGTCCTTATCGATAAGATTGGGCAAGTCAAACAGGCCGAAATAGTTGGTTGTAAAGCCCTTTGCGGAGCTCATCAGCCAGCCGGTTAGCGGAATGGCAATGAGCAGGATGTAGAGCAACAGATGCACCAGGTGAGACGCACCTATCTGCCAGCCAGGGGTGCCTGCTGGTTGCGGTGGCGATTGGTGCGTGGCACGCCAGGCCACCCGGATCACCCAGACGTAGGCCACGGTGACTCCCAGCCATTTGTGCCAGCCCACCATTTGAATGCGCTCCGGGCCAACGGGCATCTCGCCCATGCCGAGACCGATAAAATACGTAGCAATCACCAACCATGCCATCAGCCAATGGAGGGCAATGGCGGGCGTGGTGTAGCGGGGAGTATCGCTGGCGTTAGAAAGTATGTTTGAATGCATCAGGGTAATAAGAAAGGTTGAATGAAGACATTTCGATAGATTGCACCAAGCTTGAACGCAATCCATTCAATGATTATGAAGGCTTTGTTCGAAAATCATGAACTTTTCTGAAGGGGCAACACCATCCGGAGTGATAGGCCGATTTGCGCCTTCGCCAACGGGGCTACTGCATTTTGGCTCATTGGTGGCTGCTGCGGGCAGTTATCTGGATGCCGTCACCGCAAATGGGCGCTGGTTGTTACGGATCGAGGATGTCGACACGCCACGCACAGTGCCCGGCATGGCCGAATTGCAGGTCAACGCGCTGGCCGCGTATGGGTTTGTATGGGATGGCGAGGTCATTCATCAATCTTCGCGCAGTGCGTGTTACCAAGCAGCGTTGGAAAGTTTGATCGCGAGCGGCAAAGCGTACCCCTGTACCTGTACCCGTAGCCAGATTGCGAGTGCAGCAGATGTTCGAAACGGGATCGATGGCACTGTCTATCCGGGAACCTGTACCCACTGGGCGCCGGACGATCCGGTGCCCGAGGGCGCTGCCTGGCGTTTTCGGGTGCCGCAAGGAATAACCGGGTTTGAAGACCGGATCTGCGGTTATCAGCAGCAGGATCTGCAGCGCGATGTCGGCGACTTCCCTTTGCGACGTGCCGATGGTTGTTTTACGTATCAGTTAGCCGTGGTGGTGGATGATCTGGCACAGGGGGTCACTGATGTCGTCCGTGGAGCGGACCTCCTGGATTCGACGCCCCGCCAGATTGCCCTCATTCATGCGCTCGGTGGGGTGGTGCCTACCTATGCGCATCTGCCGGTTGTGAAGAACGGGGAGGGGGAAAAGCTTTCGAAACAGACACGGGCAGAGGCCATCCCATTGCTGCATGAAGCAGAAAGGGTTGCCCAACTCTGGCAGGCCCTGGTCTTTCTCGGGCAGTCACCGCCTCTGCCGCTCAAAACGACAGACCAACGTATTTTGTGGGCTTGGGCGGAAGCCAATTGGAACATCAATCTATTGAGAGCCACCAACTCATGACGATTGAATTGGTGTGCGTATTCGCCGGGTTTTTATGTGGCTTCTTTAATACCGTGGCGTCAAGTGGGTCGGCAGTCACATTGCCGTTGCTGGTTTTTCTGGGGGTCCCGCCTGCCGTAGCAAATGCTACGAACCGTTTGCCGGTCGTGCTGGCAGCCCTGGTTGCCACCTATGCATTTATCAGAGCGGGAAAAATACGTTGGGCCATAGCCCTCAAGCTGAGTGTTCCCCCGATGGTCGGCTGTTTGATCGGCGCAGAAATAGCGGACCACATTGATCCCTCAAAACTGCATGGTGTGATTGCGATTGCCGTGGTGGTAGCGCTCGTTCTGCTATTCACCCGAATCAAAACGGCTTTGCAGTCCACGCTCAACGAACCCGAACGATACCGCTTTCGTGATGGCCTCTATCTGCTTCTGGTCGGTGTCTGGATGGGATTGATCGTTCTGGACGGCGCCACCTATTTATTGATGGTCTTGATTCTGTCGATGCGCATGCAGCTTCAGGTCGCCAATGCCTACAAGAATCTAATCCTCGCTGTTGTTAGCGGGATATCTCTGGTCGTGTTTGCCATAGATGGCAATGTCGATTGGAGGCTGGGTGCGTTTTTGGCGTTAGGAAGCTTGGCCGGCGGCTATGTTGGCGCGCGCTTTGCGATGCATGAACTCGCTAAAAAATGGACCTACCGATTTCTTGTAGGAATCATCGTTCTGGAATTGATTCATATGGCCGTGATGTATTTTACGGGCGACATGATCAATTAAATGCCCCGCCTATTTAATAGTTGTCGGCGTAACGCGTCAGGCTCAGTAGACGAAATAAGATGCGCGCACTGACGATGCGCAACGCACGGTGAAGCCCCGATTTTCTGGCCCAACCCGATGCCGTAATTTCCCGGCAATGCTGAGTGATGTTGTCGGTCAGTGTTCGTTCAAGCGCCTGGCAGAATGCCGCGTCGTGAATAATCAGATTCGCTTCACGTGCGACCAGCAAAGAAAAGGGGTCCAGATTGGCGGAGCCCAGCGTGGCCCACTGACCATCGATGATACCGACTTTGGCATGCATGAGGCTGGGCTGGTATTCGTGAATATGGATGCCCGCGCCCAGCAGGCGGTGATAGAGCGATTGAGAGGCGTAATGCTGGAGCCGGTATTCAACTTGGCCCTGCAGCATGAGATCGATATGGACACCCCGCTGCGCTGCTTCGAGTAGGGTATTCAGGATGCGGCGGCTAGGTATGAAATAGGCCATCGCCAGCACGATGCGTTCTCGAGCGGTTTGAATCGCATCAATATAAGCCTGCTCGATGCTGCGTCGATAGGCAAGGTTGTCACGCAGCAGCAGCGCACAGTAGATATCGCCTGCCGGTGCTGCGTGGATGGGAGTAGCGCCAGGGCGTTTTGGTTGCTGAAACAGCGTGCGACGGTAAAACGGGCCGCGAGACAGGGTTGTCCATTGTCGATCCATGGCATAGCCGATCTGAGTCAGGATCGGTCCAGTAATTTCCAGCGCGAAATCCAAACGGGTGTTGCCGCTATTACCTGTGGCATCGTCGATAATATTGATGCCGCCCAGAAAGGCCGTCTGACCATCGATGAGTGCCATTTTCCGGTGCATGCGCCGTAGGCGCGTACGCTTGCGGGAGAGCAGGTGTCGCCAGAGGTGCTGCTCTGGTCGAAAGACGCGAACTTTTACGCCCGCCTTCAGTAAAAGCGGCAAGTGATGCATGTCGATGTTGCGTGCACCAAAGCCGTCTACGACCAGTCGGACATCCACGCCGCGTTGAGCCGCGTCACATAAAGCCTGTGTCGTTGCGTTGCCGATGTTGTCGTCGGCGTAGAGATAGGTTTCAAGCCGTATGGTCTGTTGCGCTGCCGATATTGCGCTGAGCAATGCCGGAAAGTACACGTCGCCGTTGCATAACAGACGCAGCCGGTTACCACCGTTGATGACGGGTGCGGCGTTCAGAGCATTAAGCAGCCGGCCACCGATGTGCATGTTAGCCCGTCAGGGTAAGCTCGCAACGGAGCGCCGCGTGATCGGATATTTTTGACCAGCCTGCGCCGTAGTGCACATCTGCGCGAACGGCCCTGAGGCCGCGGATATAGATGCGATCCAGACGTAGCATCGGCATCGCTACCGGAAAGCTGCGTGCCGGTTTGCCCGAGAGCGTGTCAAATACTTCAACCATGTCGAGTCGCCGGGCGAGATGTTCACTCGCGTGATTGCGCCAATCGTTGAAGTCGCCGGCGATAATGAGCGGCTGATCATGCGGCACGAGCCGATCGATTTCTTCAGCCAGCGCTGCCATTTGCCATTTTCTTGAACGCGCCAGCAGCGATAGGTGCGCGCACACACAGTGCACGATCTGACCTTGCCACTCGATCTGCGTATGCAGCAAGCCACGTCGTTCAAAACTCAGATGGGTCACATCCTGGTTGTGGCTCCGTTCGATCGGGTAGCGCGAGAGAATGGCATTGCCATGATGACCATGGTCATAAAGCACGTTCTGACCATAGCTGGCATGCCAGACGGTGTCAGCCAGAAACTCGTGTTGTGGTTGCTCCGGCCAGTTGTCATGCTTGAGTGCGTGCTGCTGGTGTAGCCCTTGCACTTCCTGCAGAAATACCAGATCCGGGTTCAGGTGTCGCAGGCGATCTCGCAGGTCATGCACCGTCAGACGGCGATTGAACTGCGAGAACCCCTTGTGGATATTGTAGGTAACCAGCGACAGCGTATCGGACATGATGTGCCCATCGACCGCAAGGGTCGTCAGGAAACCTCGAGCATGCGTTCCATGGCCAGCTTGGCCGCGGCGGTTTGATTTTCCGGCACGCGGATGGCGTTCACCACGTGGCCGGCCACCAGGTTTTCCAGGGTCCAGGCCAGGTGCTGTGGATCAATTCGTTGCATGGTCGAACACATGCAGACGGTGGGCGACATGAATTGCACGATTTTGCCTTCTGGCGCCACTTCACGAGCCAGACGCTCTACCAGATTCAGCTCGGTGCCGACCAGCCAGCGCGTGCCGGCAGGGGCTTCCTTGATGATCTTGACGATATATTCGGTAGAACCAATGTAATCGGATGCTGCACATACTTCGAACGAACATTCCGGGTGCGAGATCACCTTGCCCTCGGGATGCTTGGCGCGGAACGCCTCAATATGTGCTGGCTGGAACATCTGGTGCACAGAGCAATGCCCCTTCCACAGCAGAATTTTGGCATTGCGAATCTGTTCCTGGGTCAGACCGCCGCGTGGCTGATCCGGATCCCAGACGACCATCTCATCGAGCGGGATGCCGCGTTGGTGGCCAGTCCAGCGACCCAGGTGCTGGTCGGGAAAGAACAGGATTTTGGGGCGGCGTTCCAGCGCCCAATCCAGGATTACGGGTGCATTCGACGAGGTGCAGACAATGCCGCCACGATCGCCGCAGAATGCTTTGAGATCAGCGGCAGAATTAATATAGGTGATGGGTGTCACCTGATTGGCCGGGTCTTCGCCCAGCGCTGCTGTCAGTTCGCGCCAGCAGCGTTCTACTTTCGTCAGGTTGGCCATGTCGGCCATCGAACAACCGGCCGCCAGATCGGGCAGAATCGCCGTCTGGTTGGGCTTGGTCATCATGTCGGCCACTTCGGCCATGAAGTGCACGCCGCAGAACACAATGTATTCGGCATCCGTCTGGCTGGCCAGACGCGATAGCTTGAGAGAGTCGCCGGTCAGATCGGCATGCTGGTAAACATCAGCGCGCTGATAGTGGTGACATAGCAGAACCGCGCGGGCGCCTAATTGTTTGCGGGCGGCGTGAATGCGTTCCTGGCAGGCTTCGTCTGTGAGATCGCGGTAGTCTTCAAATGACAACATATGTGACGCCCTTAGCCCTGGTACCAGGGAAGGCCGTGGAAACGCCAACCACCGAGATTGCCGCGGTGGTTGTTGGCATCTTTATCGCCCTCAAAGCCTTCCAGAATATTGTAGGCGGCCGTAAATCCAGCATCCAGGGCCGCACTGGCCGCACTGCGCGAGCGGACACCGCTGCGGCAGAGAAATAGAATCGTGGCATCGTGGGCGACCTGGCGTTGCAGTTCACTGATGAACTGCTGGTTGCGGGACATTTCCGGGTATTGCACCCAGTCGATTTCAATAGCGCCGGGTACCCGGCCGACCCAATCCCATTCGGCGCGGGTGCGGACATCGACGAGTACAGTGCCGGGGGCTTCCTGGAGCAGCGTTAACGCTTCCTGTGGCGTTACGTCGCCACTGTAGTTAAAGCCCTGTTGTTCGGCACGCTGTTGTGCCTTGGTCAGAATGTCGTTGATTCGGCTCATGATGAATCTTTTGTTAACCGGTAATGGGGCAGTCCCGGAGGCTGCACGATTGGCGATAGAATAGTACTCAACTGGCGAGTATACGCGGCCGCCGCAGCAAGCGGAATCTATGCGGCCCGCTCGGGCTGTTTTACTTGGAGATCACCATGTCGTTAGGGCATCACCACGCAGGGCACACGCATGATCAAAGTGCGCTTATTGATGCGTTAACCGGTACGCATGGAAACGCTGCGGCCAATCGTCTGGTGCGTCGCTCGGTGAATGTCAGCATGGGGGTCAATATCGGTTTATCCGTGTTGCAGATCATTGTGGGCTGGTTCTCCCATTCCCACAGCCTGTTGGTGGATGGTTTCCATTCATTTTCCGATTTGCTATCGGACTTCCTCGTTCTTTTTGTGGCGAGACACAGCGCGCGGGCGGCGGATGATAATCACCCGTATGGACACGCCCGCCTGGAAACGCTGGCTACGCTGATACTTGGATTAATGTTGCTCACCATTGGCGGTGGATTTCTATATTCCGCAGCAGATCGGGCCATGAGCGTTGATTCGGCCGTGCCGGTCGAGACGATGGCGCTTTATGTGGCTTTGTTGGCGCTCGTATCCAAAGAGTGGCTGTTTCGCTACATGTTGCGTGTGGCACAAAAAGCCAACTCAGCCATGTTGGTGGCGAATGCCTGGCATTCGCGCTCTGATGCAGCCTCGTCGCTCGTGGTGGCGATTGGCATTGGCGGGAGCTTGATGGGTTTCGTCTACGCCGATCTATTGGCAGCAGCCATTGTTGGGGCGCTGATCGTCAAAATGGGTTGGCAATTTTCCTATCGCGCGCTTGAAGAGCTGATTGATAAAGGCGCCAATGCTGAAGAAATCGATGCGATTCGCCATGTTATCGACGATACACCAGGCGTTATCGGGTTGCATGATCTCAGAACGCGCCGCATGGCAGATCGAATTCTGGTCGATGCCCATGTGCTGGTATCGCCCCGAATCAGTGTTTCAGAAGGGCATCGTATTGCCGAGATGGTGCGTCGCCGAGTACGGGAGAACTGCCCGGAAGTCCTTGATATGCTGGTACATATTGATCCCGAAGACGATCTGGTGGCCGATGAATCGGTCTATCAGGGCGCGCTGGATCGTGCGGCGTTGGCGCAGTGGCTCGAACAGGCGGCCGAGCGTATCTGGGGTGCTCATACGGCCTGGTCACCCGAGCGTGTCCAGCTGCACTACCTGAATGGTCGGGTCGAGGTGGAGATTATGTTGCCGCCGGCACCTAGCATTGATCCGGAGCCTGCTGTTATCGAGCAAGGGGTGAAAGCATTGCAGGCTGCGGCGCAGAAAGAGAAGTTGCCGCTCGATGCCTGGGTGGTTTATCGTCGTTTGAGCCCCTAATCGTTATTTGCACCTGGATGGTGCGCTCCGAAATGGTGCGGCCGACTTGTTTTTGCACCGAAATGGTGCAGCTCAGGACGACCGGTTGTTTCATGGGTGTTGAAAGCTGCGCCAAAAGCGCGCTTTCTGCAGCCGGTTGTCGTATCATTGTTGGCACAGATCCTGCTTTGTAAGCGGGGCAAAGATTTTTTATTGTTTCTATATGTGTAGGCCGCCCAGCGCGGTCGCTTTTAGGAGATGGCTGTTATGGCTACAGTGCAAGACGTCCTGAAGATGGTTAAGGACAACGACGTTAAATACATCGATTTCCGTTTCACCGATACGCGCGGTAAAGAGCACCACGTTGGTGTACCTGTCAGCCAGTTCGATGAAGACAAATTTGAAGAAGGTCAGGCGTTTGATGGTTCGTCGATCGCGGGTTGGAAGGGCATTCAGGCCTCCGACATGCTGCTGATTCCGGATCCAGCCTCGGCCTATATCGACCCGTTCTATGACGAAGTCACTCTGGTGCTGTCGTGTGACGTAGTCGAGCCAACCGATGGTAAGGGCTACGACCGTGACCCACGTTCGATCGCCAAGCGCGCCGAAGCCTATCTGAAGAGCTCGGGTATTGGTGACACCGCTTACTTTGGCCCAGAGCCAGAGTTCTTCATTTTCGACTCCGTCGAATGGAAGACCGATATGTCGGGCACCTTCGTGAAGATCTATTCGGAAGAAGCGGCCTGGTCATCAGATGCCAAGATTGAAGGTGGCAACACCGGTCACCGTCCGGGCGTTAAGGGCGGCTACTTCCCGGTTGCCCCGGTGGATAGCTTCAACGACGTCCGTACAGCCATGTGTAATGCACTGGAAGCCTGTGGCGTTCCGGTTGAAGTGCATCACCATGAAGTGGCAACCGCTGGCCAGAACGAAATCGGTACCAAGTTCGATACGCTGGTACGTCGTGCCGACCAGACTCAGATCCTGAAGTATGTGGTGCTGAATGTGGCACACCAGTACGGCAAGACAGCAACGTTTATGCCGAAGCCAATCGTTGGTGACAACGGTTCGGGTATGCACGTTCACCAGTCGATCTGGAAAGACGGCAAGAACCTGTTTGCCGGTGACCAGTATGCCGGTCTGTCGGAAATGGCTCTGTACTACATCGGTGGCATCATC
>ERZ1034363.132-NODE-132-length-51090-cov-16.413130_pt1 | contig 51090 bp, 29 predicted proteins | sample MGYA00520616_ERZ1034363 | MGnify/ENA primary metagenome ERZ1034363 (study PRJEB33736, sample SAMEA104284506) | Azolla filiculoides | biome: Urban; feature: Water surface; material: Ditch water | place: Netherlands | collected 2015-10-28 | depth 0-0.1 m ...
TTTTCAGCATTTTTCTAATTTTTCAGTGTTTTTTTTCTCTAAGATACCGCTGGTTTTGAATACTTTCACTGTCTCTTAACGCCTTTGTGACAGGAGTTAAACCTAACAGCACAGGTTCTATTTCATTTGATGTGTTAGTTTTGAATACTGCAAAAGTGGGTACTTCAACGACAACAAATACTGCAAAATTTGAAGTTACCTCAAGCACTCCATCTACAACCCCTGGTGTTCCTACAAGTAACTCTAACCCAGCTTCTTATATTGTTGGTTTAGGACAAAAATATGACGTAGTTGCAAATGATGGTACAAACGTTTCTGGCACGCCAACTGACGGTAACAACGCAATTCCAACCACAACTTCTGCTGAAGATTTAGTCGTTGTATCCACTGCGTCAGCAGGTCAAACCATTACTTTTGACAACGTTATCTGGAATAAAGGTGACGGTACAGATACATTTGACGTGCAATTGCGTCCTGATGTTTTCAATAGCTTTCCAGTCGGTACTTCATTTCAATTGTTCAAAGATGATGGTGTAAATCCATTATTGGATACAAGCGGCAATGGAGTTCCTGATACTGGTGCAATTCCAGCAGGTCAAGGAACAGGTTCTTCTTACCATGTTAAGGTGGTCGCAACTATTCCATTGAATGCTTGTACTTTAGCAAGTACTAACAATTGTGGTGCGACAGCTAACGGTCCTTATACGATTGCAAAAGTTGCAACTTCTGTCGGTGATCCAACTAAATCAAACACTGTGTTTGATCAGTTGACAACGATTACCAAACCTTCAGTTGACTTACAAAACGCTGGTGGTGCTGGTGCGGGATCTGGTTTGACAGGTGCTAATATTACAAACACTGTAATCACTGCACAAACAGACAAAGTTCCCGGTACAACCACTTACTTTGATTTGCCAGTTTTCAATACTTCTGCTATTGCAGATAGTTATGTATTTACTTATCACGTTGCAACGACAAGTTTAGGTGGTACAGCACTTACCAGTTTTATAGACGGTACAATTCCATCAGATTGGAAACTGACTTTCCGTAAAGGAACAGGTGGTGCGTGTTCTTCAACAACAGTAGGAGCAGCAATTACTTCATCTGATTTAGTTAATGCAGGTGGCAATCAGTTAATCTGCGCGGAGGTAACAACGCCTTCGACTGCTACTCAAACTGCAGCCGCTCCTATGTTCTTGCACTTTAAAGTTAAATCAGTCGCTTCTGGTGTAACTGACGTGAAAATTGATAGTGTTGCTTTTAAAGCAGTAGGGGTATTGAGTTTGACACCAAACCGTACTGGACAGGTTTATCCTGGCGGAACGATTGTTTATTCTCATACTTTGGCTGCTACTGGCTCGTCAAGCTGTACTGGAAATAGTTTAACAGCTACGATGGATACAAATCTTATCAATCTAGGCTGGAGTGCGCTGGTTTACAAAGATGACAACGGTGATAACCAACTGGATGCGGGTGATGACTTGATTGGGCCTGCAACTGCAACTGCGGTTTCTTACACAACAAATGTAAATGCCACTTTAGTTCCCGGAACACCTGAGAAACTGGTAGTGCAAGTTTTTGCACCTAACGGTGCTGCCTTGGGTGCAACTAATTTGGTAAATTTGGTCGCTTCAGGTGATTGTGACGGTGCAGGTACTACTACTGCAACCGCTAATGCCAATGATTTGACAACTGTTATTACAGGTCAAGTTCGTTTGTATAAAACCCAAGCGGTGGATTACGATTGTAGTGGTACAGCAGACCAAATTACGGTTGACGGTAGTGGTCATGTGACAGCTAAAACCTCTGGTGGCGGTACTTATGGCACTGACTTGATTAAAGCGCAACCGGGTTTTTGTATTCTCTACAAAGTAGATGCTATTAATGAAGGTGTGGCAGCCGTTAAATCCTTAAATATCAAGGACGTTACGCCTGTTTATAGCACATACAGTACAGGATTAACGACAGCAGGCTGTTCTGGAGCTGGTGGTACTGGGACTTATGTTAAGCCTGCTAACGGTGGAACTGGAAACGTGACTTGTACATGGGCTGCTGATTTGACTCCAGGTGCAAAAAACACAATGGACTTTGAAGTAAAAATCGATCAATAAAAAGATCAGCATAATAACTCGGCGGTTCGCCGCCGAGTTTTCTAGGCGTAGGCATGTCTCTCTTTTCTTTTACGCTTTTAAAGCTAGAGCGTAAAGGAAAAGACTTAATTCTTAAACTTTTATGCTACTTAGGGCAATGATGCTTAAAAACATTCTTATAGCGAGTTTCCACGCCGGATACAAAAGTTTCCGCGCATTTGTGGTATTGACTCTGCTTATACTCAGTTTGTTTGCTGGAGTGACAGTAGAAGCTGCTACGCCTTTATTAAGTGGTAGTAAAATCAATAACCAAGCTCAAGCTAGTTATGTTCCAAGCGGATATTTCGCCTCTGAAACTGTTTACTCAAACGTAGTTACTGCCCAAGTTTTACCGATTGAAGCTCTAACACTTACACATAGTCAAGAAATAAACTCAATATCAGGTGCACCTGTTGTGTTACCTCATGTGTTGACTAACACAGGCAATGTGACATCAAGTTATACGCTAAGTTTAATTAACCAAGGTGCAGATGATTTTAATCTAAATAATTTGCAGTTAATTTTAGATGGTAATGGCAACGGTGTTTTTGATGTAAATGAATCAATAATTACGTTAAATGCTGTAAAAGCGATTACCTTAAGCCCAGGTGTATTTGTTAATTTATTAGTCAAAGGGATTGTTCCTACCAGTGCTACTGTAGGTTTTGGGAATCTACTATTAACAGCAACCACAAATTCTGCCGTTCCTTTAGCTGCAAGCAATGTCGATAAAATCAATATTACTCAAGGGCCTGTTGTCCCTTTGGTAAAATCTGCGAGTCAAACAGGTTTTGTTGCTGTTGGAACAAAAATTGATTACACCTTAGTTGCTACGAATATTGGCAATGGCATTGCAAAACCCAGTTCATCACAAATAAGTATTGATGGGAAGTTAGTTAATGTTTTTTTGATTCGAGATCGAATTCCGCTTCACACTAAGTATGTAGAAGGGTCGTTAGACTCATCTCTTAAAGGAGCTGGAGGCAAACTTTTATATCATAGTCGTGGTTCTAGTGAAGGTTTATATCAAACTAGTAAAAGTTATGATAATTCTGAACTGGTAGATGAAGTGGCTGTTGGGATTGAGACCGATTACATGAAACCCAGTGTAGCAGCACAACTGAAGTTTGCAGTCACAGTGATTGATGACGGTTATTCAGGCTCTATTCCTAACAGTGGCACGGTTTTTTTTAATAATGGGAATCAAACCGTTCATAATGATTCTAATGTAGTCATAGTGAATACCGCAAAACCGAGTATAGGGGTTGCAAAGCAAGCTGATGACGTTATTCAAAATCTTGATGCTAAAGGGATTGTAGATGGCACTTATACAGTACCATTAAGTTTTGTAGTAAAAAACTATGGAGATATGCCGCTATACGATATTCAATTAAACGATCTTCTTGAAGGAAGTGCGCTTTTTGGAACATACAGCAATCAAACAACTCTATCTAAAGGAAAATATAGCATTGTTAAAGGTTCGGGCATTATTTCACCGAGAACCGAAGGCGTGGTTGCTGCTTTCAACGATAATTTTACTGGACAAAGCACTGCAAAAAATCTTCTGGCAGCGCATGTCGTTCTACCAGTAGGAGGTGAGTTTAAAGTTGAATTTAAAATAATTATCAATCCAGATACAAACCGTTTTGCGGCTGAAAAGTTTTTTCCTTGTCCTATCAGTCAATGCGATAAAAATAAATCAGATATAAAAGTTAAATACTTTGATATAAACAATACAGCAACGGCAGAAGCTGCTGGGCAACCCCTAGGGGCGAGAATTGTTAAAGATGATTCGGTCGACGGCATAAATCCTGACCTTAACAACAATAACAATCCTTTAGACGATACATCACCGACTCCTATAGAGCTTATACTTTATATGGACTCAGGTTATGATTTCCCACCGCCTTATGTTGACGTGCAAAAGGTTGTTTCAGAACCGCGTAGGATTGCACGAAATATTTTCGAGTTAGATTACACCATTAATGTTAGAAGTCTTAGAAAGCCTGAAGACAAAGCTTATAGACCAGTCAGAATTGCGGACAATCTTGATTGCACGTTTAAGATGGATCAAGTAAATGGGCCGATTAAAAGTTGGAGCATAGTTTCTCCGCCCACAGTAGATAAAGGTTTGCTAGTTTCGGCTGGCTCTGCTTATAAAGGATATGTAAGTAGGGATGCAAGTGGTTTAGGATACTGTGATCGCACTAAGTTACAGTTTGACGATAAAGACGGATATCCGCTTGAGCAAAGCTTAAATTTGGTGGATGGAAATAGAGAACTTACTGCGGGTCAAGAAGAAACCATCCATTTTACAGTGCGGATTGTTAGAAATTTTACGGCTACAAATATCATAGATCAGTTTGTAAACAAAGCTTATGCGGCAATGTTTGATTCAAATAATATTAATGGGTCAACGCTCGTAGTTGCTGCGTCATCATCGGTATCAACACTTATTATTGACCCTTCTGGGATTGTTTATGATTCTGTTGATCCTCGCATCAGAATTGCCGGTGCTAAAGTTATTTTTACTCGTAGTGGTGGCGGTGGGTGTGCTACTGGGTTTGATTCAAATACCAATCTTTTAGCACAGCCTGGCATCACTTATCGCAATACTAATCAACTTACAGGTACTGATTTAGCAGGTGTTCCTTCTAACTCTGTTGTGATGTTTACAGGAGCAGATGGTCGATATTACTTCTTTTTAAACAATCCAGTAGACAATTGTGATTACTCACTAAGTGTTATTCCACCTGTTGGTAGTGGTTATAAAGCTTCGGTTATTTTACCCGTCGGCGGTGTGAATCCTACCAAAATAAGTCCTACTGAGGCTTTGTTTCCCACTGTTGGTAGCGGTGACATCTGTGATGCTGCTTTTTGTGTGCAGGATCAAGATGAACCTCCGACAAGTCCAACGACAGCTCCGTATTATTTAAAGTTTAATTTAGGGCCTAATCCGAAAACGAAAGAGGTGCTCTATAACCATATTCCATTAGACCCAGCAACGAATCCGGGAGCCATCTCCTTATATAAAAAAGTTAATAAAGCTGTTGTTGAGATAGGTGACAGTGTGTTGTATACCTTACAAATGACTAACAACACAGATAAGGAGCTGAATACAGCAATTATTAAAGACGTATTGCCTCGCGGTTTTCGTTTGATTTCAGGGTCTAGTCGTTTAGGAACTACTGAGTTTAAGAATCCGTCTACGCTACCTAATCCTTTGTCGTTACCTAATCCATTGGGAGCACCAGGAGCAAATTTGCAGTTCAATTTGTCTGGATTATCATGGAAAGGTGGCACTACCTTGGCTTTAACCTATGTAGTGCAAGTAGGCGTTGGTGCTTCGATGGAAAAAACATCAATTAATCGAGCACAGGTGTTTAGTAATATTTTAAGCTCCAATCAAAGTAGTGCTTCTGTATTAGTCACGGGCGGTGTGTTTTCTGATGAAGCTTATCTGATTGGTAAGGTTTTTCTTGAAAACTGTAAAGCTGATAAAGTACAAAACAAGGAAGATGAAAAGGGCAAAGAAAAAGATGCAGATGAAGTAGGTATTCCCGGAGTGCGCTTGATATTGGAGGATGGCACATCTGTGGTGACGGATATAGAAGGTAAATATAGTTTGTACGGCTTATCGCCTATTACACACGCATTGAAGTTAGATAAAAGTACTTTACCTATTGGTTCACGGCTAATTGTATTAAGCAATAGAAACGCTGGCAAAGGAGATAGTCGCTTTGTTGATTTGAAAAAAGGCGAATTACACAAAGCTGATTTTGCTGTAGATCGATGCAATGCTGATGAAGTTGTAAAAGAAGTCTATATGCGTCGCAAGGCATTGGAACAGAAACCTAGTATAGAAGGTGAAGCTGTTATTAATCAAAAACTTGATCCTTCTTATACCGATACTGTTGTATCAACCAAACTAATCGATGCCAGATCCAGACCAGCATCGGGTGTTCTCACACCGACAGGAGCGCAAAGTGTCGCTAATCTTAATAACACATCTAACGGATTACAGAGTTTAACTAATGGTAATTCTGTATTGAGTAATCCACAAAGTTCTGTAAGTAGCAGTAATGCAGTTGGAAACGTGAGTGGCAATAATACTAATGCTGCGTTTCAAACTATTGTAGCTTCGAATCCTAATACCTCTCTTGCAGCACAGCGTTTACAAGAGTCATTTCCTGCTCGTCCTTCTGTGATTCCTTTAGAAGATATTGTTAAAAACTTGGATAGTAAAGTTGGGTTTATTGACTTGAAAGACGGCGATACGCTTCCAACAGATGTAGTGAATATCAGAGTTAAAGGAGTGATTGGTGCTACGCTACAGTTAAAAGTAAATGGTGTAGCAGAATCACTGCGGCGTGTGGGTAAAAAATCCAAAATTGCTGATAAAGGCTTAGAAGCTTGGGAATATATTGGTGTTAATCTAAAAGTAGGTACTAACCAGTTATTATTGGAGTCGTTAGATAGTTTTGGTAATAGCCGTGAAAGTAAAGTAATTAACGTTATTGCTCCAGGAAAAGCAGGACAGATTGAGCTTGATGTGCCGCAAACTGCTGCCGCCGATTTTAAAACGCCCGTAAAAATTACAGTACGATTGTTGGATGATAATGGCGTACCTGTCACCAGTCGTACACAAGTGACGATGGAAGCAGATCAAGGACGCTGGGAAACTAAAGACTTAAACCCTATCGAACCTGGATTACAGGCTTTTATAGAAGGTGGCAAAGCAGAATTTATTTTGATTCCGCCGGGAGAACCTAGAGATGGCGTAGTGAGAGTAACAGCAGGGATTTTGCAACGTGAGGTGAAGATTGCTTTTGTGCCTGAATTACGTCCTTTGGTCGGTGTAGGTATTATTGAGGGCGTGTTGGATTTTAGTAAAGCTGGCAAAGTCAATGTGAATGCACCGACTGCATTTGATGCTTTTGAACGCGAATTGCGTAATCTGTCTGTTTCTGGCAACGATATGAAAGCAAGAGGTCGTGCTGCTTTTTATTTTAAAGGAACTATTAAAGGCGAATATTTGCTTACCACTGCTTATGATAGTGATAAAGATACTAAGCAACGCTTGTTTAGAGATATTCAACCTGCGAAGTTTTATCCAATCTATGGTGATTCTTCCTTGAAAAGTTTTGATGCTCAGTCTACGCAACGTTTTTATTTGCGAGTCGATAAACAAAGGTCTTACTTATTGTATGGGGACTTTACTACAGCTGAAAATAATGAGGCTCGTAAATTAAGTCAATATACTCGCTCAGTGACTGGAGTAAAAACGCATTATGAAAATGGAGACTTTAGCGCAACAGCGTTTGCAAGCCGTGATAATCTTTCTCAAGGAGTGTTAGAAATCCCTGCTAATGGTACATCAGGTCCATATAAACTGAATACTAACGGCAATATGTTGTATGAAAACAGTGAAAAAGTAGAGATTTTAGTCAGAGATAAAAATCAACCTAGCATTATTTTAGAATCTGTTTCTTTAAGCCGGTTTAGTGATTATTCGGTAGATCCAATTACTAATGAGATTTTTTTCAAAGGTCCTGTTGCGTCAATAGATGCTAATCTTAATCCACGCAGTATTCGTGTGACTTATGAAGTGCAAAAAGGTGGTAAAGAGTTTTGGATGGTCGGTGGAGATGCAAGATTAAAACTCAATGATTATTTGGAGATAGGCGCATCTTATGCGCGTGATGGCAATCCAGAGAGAAAATCTCAACTAATGGGAGCGACTGCAACGGCTAGGTTAGGAAGTAATACTACTTTAATTGGAGAGGTTGCACGGACGAGTACCGGAAAAGATACTACAGGATTGAGTGGAAACGGCGGCATTGCTTATCTCAATCAAAACTCATCCGCTTTAAGCGGTGAGGGCTGGGCTGAGCGGGTGATGTTTCGTCATACTGGCGGCGATTTTAAAATTGATGCACAGGTTACTCATACTGGCAAAAACTTTAATAATCCTACAGCTGGTGTTAATAGTGCTCGAACTGAAGCTACAGCGAATGCAAGTTATAAAATAGTCGATGGAACTAATGTCAAGGCTCAGGCTATTTACAGTAAAGATAACAATACAGGTGGAGTGCGATCGGGATTTGTTGCAAGTCTCGAACACGTTTTCAACGACATGATTAAAGGCGAATTAGGCGTTCGTGCTGCCCATGAAACATCAACAGCGGCACAGCCTACTTCAGCGGGAGCTACACCTTACGATTTATTAGCAATTCGTGCAAAATTAGGAGCTAAACTCCCTTGGATTGACGGTGCAGATGTTTATGGTGAAGCAGAACAAGATGTACTGCACAGTGATAGACGAATGTTGGCAGCGGGAGCTGGGTATTTGTTAAATGACAAAACTCGCCTTTATGGACATTATCAATTTATTTCATCTATTAGTAATAGCTCTTATGCGTTAAATTCATTGCAGCAAAACAATACCGCAGTTTTTGGGATTGAAAGCACTTATATAGAAGATGGGCGGTTGTTTAGTGAATATCGAGTGAGAGATGCGATTAATGGCAGAGAGTCACAAGCTGCTGTTGGTTTAAGGCAGACATGGACTTTAGCGGAAGGTTTTAAATTAGGCGGCAGCTTTGAGATGACCCATGCTTTTGCAGGACAAGCAGGCAGCGATTCCAAAGCAATTACGGCTTTAGCTGAATATACAGCTGATCCACGTTATAAACTAACAGGAAGTTTAGAGGCTCGATTTGCGAGTGCTGGCAATTCGTATTTGAACAGCTTAGGTTTGGCTTATAAAATTGATGATGATTGGAGTTTGTTAGCGCGTAATACTTTTTCTGTGCAAGAAACAAGATCAAACCAAAGTGCGCTATGGCGTACTCGCCAACAAATTGGGGTGGCGTGGCGACAAGTGGCAGAGAATCGCTGGAATGCGTTAGCTCGTTATGAACACCGTTTAGAGTTTCAAAAAGGTGGCATAGATCCATATAGCAACGAAAGTCATATTTTTTCAACCCATGTTAATTATCAGCCACATCGTGATGTTATTACTTCGGGTCGTTATGCGTTTAAATATGGTGAGCAAAAGATTAATGATATTGAGAGCAAATTTATAGGTCATTTGCTCTATGGGCGAGTAACATGGGACTTTTTGCCAGATTGGGATATTGGTTTGCAAGCAGGGATGATGGCAGATCAACAAGCGATTCAATATGCGCAAGGATTGGAGTTGGGGCATCAGGCGTGGAATGATTTGTGGGTGTCAGCAGGATATAACTTTCGTGGCTTTGATGCTGGAGATTTAAAAAGCAACGATTATACTTCGCAAGGTTTTTATGTGCGGATGCGGTTTAAGTTTGATGAAGGTTTGTTTCAATAAATGCTGCAAAAAAACATAAAGTCTAAGCAGATATTATGACTGACAAGAAGAAAAATATGATTACCTAAGTGAATATAAAGATTGGCTTTTTTATGAGTTAGGCATGAAAAGAGAAATAGAAAAATCCCTTATTAACAAAGAAAATACCTAAACAGGTAGCAGAGATGTGCCATTTTTTTGCACTCAGAAAAGTATTTTTAATAAATTCTTGATTTTTTAAGATTAAAAAACTAAGCCTAATGTTAATTTTATGTAGAGTAGTGGGGGTTTTTTGTTTACCCACAGCCTGTGAATAGAAACATTTAAAACAACTAGAAAATGATGCTTAACTATAAACTTTCCCCTTTTTCAATTGTTCTTTGCTGTTTAGCAATGTATTCAATTTTCTATTCTTGGGTTGCTAAACTTTTGTTCTCTAGCAAAAATAAAACCGGAGTATCCTCTAAACGCTACTGTGCCGTTTTGTTTCTGATGCTGGGCATTGCAACACCTGTTTATGCTCTTATTCAAGTTGGTCCCAGTATTAGTCCAAATAATATTCTCAAGAATCAAAGTTCAGTCTTTAGTATTCATTTGGTGAATACCTCCGGTGCTCCCATAACTAATGTAGCTTTTAATAATACTTTGCCTGCTGGTTTTATCGCCACATCCATCACCTCAAACACTTGTGGTGGTAGTGTGACAATTCCTAGTGGAACTAACATTGCTTTATCGGGTGGTAACATAGCCGGAGGTGGGAGTGCTTTTTGCGATGTTGTGGTTGGCATTCAGGGTATCTCTGCGGGCACATGGACTGATACTTTTCCTATAGGGTCAGTCACTGCAACAGAAAGTGGTTCACCCGTTAATAATCCTGCTTTGTCTACAGCAACCTTAACCGTTAGCATTCCAACAGGAATAACAGGAACTAAGGCGTTTTCTCCTGTCTTTATGCACGGTGGCGTAGGTGCAAATGCTCTTTCGGTTATTACAATTACTTTAAACAACCCAAACAGTTTGCCATTGAGCAATGCTTCATTTACCGATAATTTGCCGACAAATCCGCCAGTTACATTAGTGGTAGCTCCAGTTCCTGCAACATCAACAACCTGTGTCGGTGGTGTTGTATCAGCAACACCGGGTGCTGGAAGTTTTAGTTTTTCAGGAGGAACGATTCCTGCTAACGGAAGTTGTACAATCAAAGTGACGGTCACTCCGGGTGCATATAACTTTGCTAATAACTCAAACTTTATTAATGAGATTCCTATTGGGGGGGTTACTACCTTAGAAACTGCAACAAATGCGGCGGTGATTGCAAGTGCCGGTGTGCTGGTAGCAACGGGAGGAAATGTGACCAAAGTTTTCGCACCGGCTTCGGTTACAGCCAATGGTGTGACCACTTCCACTATGACTCTGACATTGGAAAATCGTAATTTAGCCCAGATTACTGGAGCAAGTTTAATTGATACCTTACCCGCAGGAATGACAGTTGCTACACCAACAACATTTTCTACAACTTGCGTGGGCGGAAGTGTTACTGCGGATGCAGGCACTAATTCTGTTTCAATCACAGGTGCGACTATACCTGCATCAACTGGGGTTGCAGCTGCAACAGTTGGAAGTTGTACCGTAACTGCAAATGTTGTTACTACTACGGTGGGAACACTGACAAACTCTATTGGAGCAGGAAGTTACGGTGATCCTGCTGGCACAACTTATCCTTCAGTATCAACTGATTTAACAGGGACAGCAACTGCCGTATCCGTAGTCTCTAAAGTATTTGCCCCAGCAAGTATATCACCTGGTGGCACATCCACTTTAACAATCACTTTTAATAACTCCAATGGTACAGTGGCTACCCTAACCTCAGCTTTTATAGATGATTTAACGGCGATGGGGGGAGCACCAGGTGGCTTTACTATTGGTGCGGCAGGTGGAACTACAACCTGTGGCGGTGTATTAACCGCAGCGGCAGGCACTAAGCTTATTTCTTTGCCTGTTGGCACAACGATACCTGCTCAAAATGCGGCAGGAATGATTGGCTCATGTAGAATCACTGTGCCTGTCGTTATTGACCCACTTACGCCTGTGAGTGCTAGTCCGTATAACAATGTCATTTCGGCTGGAACATTAGTTACAGATAAAGGCAATAATGCAGCAGCTACCACTGGTGGGGTAACAGTTATTGCGCCCTCTGTGGCGAAGGTATTTGCTCCTACAACGCAAGCTTCTGGACTCACTAGCACCCTAACGATTACTTTAACCAACCCATCACTCACTGCTGCGACCATTACAAATTTTACAGATGATTTATCAGCAACGATGGGAGCTGGTTTTACTGTTGCAGGTTCTCCCGCTCCCGCTGCCTCTAGCACTTGTGTAGGGAACAATCTTTCTGCTGCTCCAGGCGCTAACATCATCACCATGAGTGCTGGCGTTATTCCTGCAAGTGGCTCATGTATTATTACAGTGCGGGTGCAGATTGTCGCAGGTAAACCAATAGGCACATACACTAATAGCATCGCAATTGGAGCCTTACAAACGACTCAAGGTAATAACACAGGAGCTGCAACTGCCAATTTAACAGTTGGAAATCCAAGTGTGAATTCTAAAGTGTTTAGCATTACTCCTGTTGTGCAAGGAGAAACTAGCACCTTGACCATTACCCTGAATAACCCAGGGAATACTGCAGCAACTATTAGCTCTTTTACGGACTCTTTGTTGACCATGGACGCATCGGGTAAAGTTGTTGTCGCAGCCTCTCCAGCGGCAACCAGTACCTGCGTAGGCAATGATTTAGCAACATGGACAACTGCGGGAGGAACGCTGATTAAAATGACTTCAGGATCTATTCCTGCCAGAGGCTCATGTACCATTACCGTTCCCGTTACTTTTAATACCAACATTACAACAGGCAGTAAAACGAATACGATTCCACCAGGGGCTTTGCAAACCAATTTAGGCAATAACACGAATGGTAGAGCAGGAGATATAACAGTCAATCCGGCGTATACAGCTTGTACCAAAAACTTTGTACCTGCCTCTGTAGGGGTTAATCAAACCTCGATAATGACCGTTACTATGTCTAATGCGGCTGGAGCGGGTGCTTTTACAGGGTTAAATTTCACAGATTTATTACCCGCAGGTCATACCGTTGCAGCGATCCCCGCTTTAATTAATAGCTGTGGTGGTACGGTGACAGGAGCTACATCAGGTTCAGGAACAATCACCCTGTCTGGTGGAGCTTTACCAGCAGGTCCAAGTTCTTGTTCGGTAGTTGTGAATATTAAAGCTCCCGCCACCACTAACGCAGGATTGACAAATACTATCCACTTCAACAATGGCGCACCTGGCCCCCATCCAACGACTGAGGGTTATGTTTGTCCAACCAATGGCACAGCCACACTGACTACTGTTGCATTGCCCACTAATGTTATTTTAAATCAATCATTTACTCCCACTTCTATTAATGCAGGAGTGAACTCCAACTTTGGTATAGTAGTCGATAATACCCAGCTAAATCATGTAGCACTAACTGGCGCAAGTTTTAGCAATACTTTTCCCGCAGGTATCGTGATAGCGGATACTCCTTCGCCAGCCGTTTCAGGAGGCTGTTCGCTGGGAACAGTAACAGCTGACCCTTTTACTAACATCTTTACTGTGACTGGCGCAACTATTCCCGATGCTGCAATATGTACTTGGACGGTTAATGTCACAGGTTATGTTAATGGTACGTTTGTCGACTCAATACCAGTCAATGCTTTTTCATCGGAACAAGGTATTCGCAACACCAACGCACCCACCGCAACTGTTATTATTGCAAGTAACGTAAATCTGAATAAATATTTTACCCCCACCACTATTGCAACCGGTGATAAGTCAATTTTGACGATTGAGGTACTTAACTCTTATTCGACGGTTCGAACCAATGCGACCTTTACAGATAATTTGCCAGCGGGTGTTACGGTTGCAGCAGGACCGGTTACAAATAATTGTACAGGAGGTACATTTGCACCAACCGTAGGTAGCACTTCGGTAACGCTATCAGGGGCAACCCTTGCGGCAACCTCAAAGTGCGAGGTAACTGTGCCAGTTACTTCATCCGTAGGGGGGGTCTATAACAATTCAATGGCAGCAGGCACCTTGACTACTGCTGAAGGTGCGGTTAGCCTTGACCCTACCTCCGCTACATTAACCGTGGTTGGCAGACCGACTATTGATAAGGTTTTTGGATCGTCTAGTATTCCTGTGAATACCAACACGACTTTAAGGTTTACCATAAATAATCCTACTGTGGCAGCACTAACAAATGCTAATTTTACCGATACCCTGACAAATATGAAAATTGCAATGCCAGGTCAAGCAACTATAACAGGGGCTGGTTGTGCACAAGCAGTTGGCAGCAATTTTTTTTCGTTAAATCAAACAGGTTTATTAAATTTTACTGGCTTAACCATTCCCGCTTCTGGAAGTTGTACAGTTACTGTCAACATTACCAGTTCAGTTGTCGGAGATCATCCCAATACCTGTACCGGTGTCATATCAGATCAAACCCAAACAGCCGGTGCATCCTGTGCCGTTAAAACGCTAACGGTTGTTGGTCCACCAACTATTAGCAAAGCGTTTTCAGTATCACCAATTGAGCTTAACGGCACTAGCACACTGACATTTACTTTAACCAATTCCAATCCGACTACAGCCATAAATTTGACAGCCACTTCGGCATTTAATGATTTATTCCCCGTTTCACCTGGGCAAATGAAAGTAGCCTCTCCTGTGGTTGCAAGCACGACTTGTACAGGAAGTACCTTAAGAAATTCATCAAATGCGGCCATTGCAGCTGGAGATGTAGGTATTCAATTAAATGGTGGAACTATAGCAGGTGGGGCGAGTTGTACCGTCACGGTTAATGTAACAGCCGATACTGCTGGGACTTATAATAATGTTAGTTCTAAATTGTCAACTTCTAATGCAGGAACTAGTGCATTAACAGCGACAGCGAGCTTAGTTGTTAAGCCCGGCACCAATGTCACTATCACTAAAGTGAGTAATGGTGGTGTAGGCATGTTTACTTTTACCGGCACTAACGGTTATGCAGGCGACAGTATTCTCACTGTGACTCCTGGTACTGGTGTTGTAGGTACTACGAACACCTTAACCACAGCAGGTGTTGCAACTACCTTGACTGAAATAATTTCACCCGGTTATGTCTTAACATCAGCAACGTGTACTGGGCTAGGTGCGGGAGGAACACAAACGCCTAATTTGGTCGCAGGTACTATTACTTTAGATGCTGCTGCTACAGCGTCAGGTTCTGTTATTGCCTGTACGTTTACTAACGCCAAATTACCGACTGTAAAAGTTGCTAAAATTAGCAATGGTGGCACAAATACATTTGCTTTTACGGGGAACAATGGATATTCAGGCGACAGTATTGTCACCGTGACTCCAGGCATTGCAGTTGCAGGAACTGCACTAACCTTGAGTGCTGTGAGTACTTCAACCGATATTATTGAAAGTGTGCCACCGGTGGGTTATGTCTTAACAGGCATTAGTTGCACAGGCTTAGGCTCAGGTGGCGTTGCAACTAATGATTTAGCTCTTCGCAAAGTTACTCTAGATGCAGCAGCGACAGCCGCAGGCTCAAACATTGTATGTACATTCACAAACTCTTTGAAACCAACTGTTAAAGTTCAAAAAACAACAATTGGTGGTTTTGGCGGGCCATTTAGCTTTTCTCAAACTAATTTGGCAAGTGCAGTTGCAGATATTACAACCATAGCCGCCAATACAGCTACGCCACTTGTACCAACAGCGATTGATATGACAACGTTGGGTGCAGACGTCACTTTGACCGAAACAGTTGCCACTGGCTATGCTTTAACTTCTGCTACCTGTACTGATGCCAATACTGCGGTGACAGGAAATGTTAATCCGGTTAGTACATTAGCGGGGAATGTTTTAACCATACCTGCCAGTAATGTCATAGCTGGAGCTATCATTACTTGTCACTTTAGTAATACCCTAACTCCAGTGGGAGTACCACTCACTATTACTAAAACCACAGTCGGTGGCACGGGGACTTTTACTTTTGGAATTGTGAATGGCGCATCCAACTCATCAGTCAATATTACAACAACGATTGCAGGCACACCTGTAAGTTCTGCTGCACAAACATTACCGAATCTTGGAACAGCCGCAACCATTACAGAAACACCTGTAGCAGGTTGGGCAGTCACCTCAGCAAGCTGTACTGAAACAACTACTGCGACTGGGGTTGCGGTTACTTATAACGGCATTCACGCTGTGACTCTTCCGCCAATAGCAGCTGGAAAAACCTATGTTTGTAATTTCACCAACAGTAAGACAGGATCAACGATTACAGGTACAGTTTTCAAAGATACCGGGACAGGTGCAACCGCTACACAAGTCAATGATGGAATCCAAAATGGCACAGAAACTGGCATTGCACAAGCTACGGTTAAGCTAACTAATTGTGGTAGTACGATTTATAGCACAACTACAACAGATGCAAGTGGTAACTATAGTCTGTCTACACAGGGAGTTGCGACAGGTACTGTCTGTATCGAAGAGACAAACTTACCTAGCTATATTTCCACAGGGGCAAATGTCAGCACAGGAACTTACGACAGAACCACTGATAAAATCACTTTTGCATTAACGGCAGATACTTCTTACAGTGGGATGAATTTTGCGGATGTACCTGCCAATCAGTTTTTAACTGATGGACATAATACAGGGATGCCTGGCACAACTGTCAGTTATCCTCATACTTTTATTGCAGGCAGTGGTGGTACAGTAACTTTCAGTTTGCCCACTTCTACAGCCAGCCCTGTCATAGCAGGATGGAATGAAGTTTTATACACCGATACAAACTGCGATGGCGATCTTGATACTAGCACAGGTGAAACAATCACCTCAGCATCGGCAATTACGGTCGCTGAGGGAGATAAAATTTGCTTAATTCAAAAAGAATTTATTCCCTCAGGAGCTCCATTAGGCGCAAGTAATTTAGCCCCTGTCAAAGCCGCTTTTGTTTACACCAATGCCTTACCTGCACTAACTGCAAGTGATGCACGACAAGATCTAACTAAAGTCACTAATGTGGCCTTGGATTTAAAGAAAGCCGTGCGAACATTGCCATCAGTTGTATGGAAAACTACGAATACAGCGAAATCTGGGGAAACATTAGAATATCGGATTACCTATACGAATAACGGCTTGACTGCGATTAATAATTTAGTCCTAAACGACGCAACGCCTGCTTACACAACGTTTTTTTCTGCGTTGTCAGGATCATTTCCTGCTAATTTGACAGCTTGTCAAAAAATCACTCCAACCGCAGCATCAGCAATTCCTTGTGCTGACCCAGATACCGCAGGCGGAAAAGGTGGGATTAAATGGACATTTACCGGTTCATTAGCCCCCGGCTCTAGCGGAACAGTTTTCTTTAAAGTGACTGTTGATTAAAAACTGTTTAAAACGGATAACATCTTGCAATAGGATGTTGTCCGTTTTTGTTTACAGTAAGTCACTTCAAAATCCTCTTACAAACGCTACGCATTCTAAACGCAAAACTCTCTATCTAAACCTATCACAGATAATTGATACAAAATTTTTCAAGACGACTGGTCGTCTTTTAAAATTTAGAAAATTTCTGATAAAAACTTGAGGTGATTTTTATCAACCATTAATCTGTTTTGCGTAACGCAGTTATGTTAGCGTGTTATAGTATTCACTAGACTCAATTATGAAGTAGCAACATGAATTTGAATCCTCCTAATATCGGCACAATTGTTTCAGTGCGTGGCAGTGTGGTGGATATGTATTTTGCAACAAAAATCCCCGCTATTTATTCGCTAATCCACGCTAGAAATAACACTTGCGCAATTGAAGTATTATCGCAACTTGATGCTCAACGAGTACGCGGCATTGCCTTAACGCCTACCCAAGGCTTGGCACGCGGAATGATTGTCGAAGACATGGGTAAACCATTGCTCACGCCAGTTGGTAAAAAACTGTTAGGGCGAATGTTTGATGTATTTGGCAACACTATCGACCGCCAACCACCTCTTACCGATTTAGAATGGCGCAGTGTTCATCAAGCTCCGCCGCCCCTATTAAAACATTCCACACATTCCGAAATTTTCATCACAGGCATTAAAGTTATTGACGTACTAGTGCCGTTAGAACGCGGCGGCAAAGCTGGCTTATTTGGCGGGGCAGGGGTGGGGAAAACCGTATTACTCAGTGAAATGATTCACAACATGGTTAGTCAACATGAAGGAGTTAGTATTTTTTGTGGCATTGGCGAACGTTGTCGCGAAGGTGAAGAGTTGTATCGCGACATGAAAGACGCGGGTGTTCTGGAAAATATGGTGATGGTATTCGGGCAAATGAACGAGCCGCCCGGTGCGCGATTTCGAGTCGGTCACGCGGCATTGACGATGGCAGAGTATTTTCGTGATGATGAACGCCGCGATGTATTGTTGCTGATGGATAATGTGTTTCGCTTTATTCAAGCAGGCATGGAAGTTTCTGGTTTAATGGGACAAATGCCGTCACGCTTAGGTTATCAACCCACGATTAGCACCGAATTAGCCACGTTAGAAGAGCGAATCGCCAATACTGACAATGGCGCTATTACTTCAATTCAAGCGGTGTATGTTCCCGCAGATGATTTTACTGATCCTGCCGCCGTACATACTTTTTCTCATCTTTCCGCTTCTATTGTGTTATCGCGAAAACTCGCCAGCGAAGGGCTTTATCCGTCTATCGACCCGCTGCAATCAGGTTCTAAAATGGCAACGGCTGGCGTAATTGGCGAGCGTCATTACGAAATAGCGCAAGAAATCCGCCGCACTTTAGCGCAATATGCTGAATTGAAAGATATTATTGCGATGTTGGGATTGGAGCAGTTATCCGCAGAAGATCGCAATATTGTTGGACGAGCACGGCGATTAGAACGTTTTTTAACGCAACCGTTTTTTACCACAGAACAATTTACTGGCATGAAAGGCAAATTAGTCAGCCTTGACGACGCGCTAGACGGTTGTGAGCGGATTTTGCAGGATGAATTTAAAGATTATCCTGAAAGTGCTTTATACATGATTGGCGCGATTGATGAGGCGAAAGATAAAAAATGAATCTAAAAGTTCTCTTGCCCTTTCAAGTATTTGCAGAAAAAAGCACTGTATTGCGGATTGTTGCAGAAACCACCAGCGGCTCAATGGGTTTGTTACCGCATCGCCTTGATTGCGTGGCAATCTTAGTGGCAGGAATTTTAACTTACGAAACTGCGCAGGAAGGCGAAGTGTATCTTGCTGTGGATCAAGGCGTATTAATCAAAACAGGTGCTGATGTGCTTATTTCAGTTCGTAATGCGATTGCTGGGACTGATCTTGCCAATTTGCGTGATACGGTGAAACAAGAATTTCAAAATCGCAATGAGCAAGAACAACAAGTTCGTTCAGTTTTGGCAAAGTTAGAATCAGGTTTTACTCGCCGTTTTGTGGAGTTTCAGCGTGGCTAAAAAAAGGACAACTGAGCAAGACAGCGCGTTTCATCAGCAACTAAATGCTAAAGTAGCGCGTAAACTCAAGGCGCAAGGCAAAGTGAATAAAACCGTTTGGTCTGGATTAGGGATGATGGGCTTAGTCGGTTGGTCGGTGGCGATGCCAACACTACTTGGTGCAGCTTTGGGAATTTGGATTGATAAAAATTATCCAAGTTCGCATTCTTGGACACTGGCTTTGTTAATGCTAGGACTGACGCTCGGTTGCATGAATGCGTGGCGGTGGGTGGACAAAGAAGCTGAAACCATTCGCAAGCAACATGAGAATCATGATGAATAACTTGCTACTGTTCATGCCAGCGTTAGCGACAGGAATGATGCTCGGCATCATTTTTTTCGGCGGCTTGTGGTGGACAGTGCAAAAAGGTTTAGTTTCTGCACATCCCGCGCTCTGGTTTTTAAGTAGTTTATTGCTCAGAACCGCCATCACCGTGACAGGTTTTTATTTAATTTCCGCAGGGAATTGGCAAAAATTATTAGCGTGTTTGTTGGGATTTATTTTAGTGCGTTTAGTGATGACGTATTTTTTACCCTGCGCAAAGCCCATCGAAAACAATTTGGAGAATCCTGATGCACCTTAGTTCTGATGAAGTGATTTTTTGGCAAGCAGGTTTTATCAAGTTGAATGGCACGATTGTCACTACTTGGCTGCTAATGCTTATTTTGACAATCGGCGCAAAGTTGATTACTCGCAATCTTGCTCAAAACAATGCAGAAATATCGCGTTGGCAAAGTTTGCTAGAAGTGATTGTGACATTATTAAAACAGCAAATTGCCGAAGTCGGGTTAAAGCAGCCGCAGAAATACTTAGGATTTTTAGGAACGCTGTTTTTATTTATAGCCACCGCGAATCTGCTGACTATTTTTCCAATTTATGAGCCGCCAACAGGTTCACTTTCTACGACCTTAGCACTCGCGTTAGCTGTGTTTATTGCTGTGCCGCTGTTTGGCATTCAAGAGCAAGGCTTAACAGGTTTTCTGAAAACGTATTTAGAACCGACTGCGATTATGCTGCCTTTTAATCTTATCAGCGAGCTATCGCGCACTTTTGCATTATCCGTGCGGTTATTTGGCAATATGATGAGCGGCTCAATGATTTTGGCGATTTTATTAATTATTACACCGTTTGTATTTCCGATTGTCATGACTTTATTAGGCTTATTGACGGGAATGGTGCAAGCGTATATTTTTACTATTTTAGCCACCGTTTATATTGCCGCTGCTGCTGAAATCTGCGACCTAAAAACAGACAACTGACACAACTTCACTTTAAGGAAATTTTATGGACAACTTAACTATGATTGCCGTAGCCTCCATTATTACGGCAGGCGTTACGATTGCGGTAGGTTGCATTGGCCCTGCATTGGGTGAGGGACGTGCAGTTTCGACCGCGCTGAGTTCATTGGCACAACAACCCGATGCCGCGCCAACCATTACCCGCACCTTATTTGTCGGTTTAGCCATGATTGAATCGACTGCAATTTATTGTTTTGTGGTGAGCATGATTTTGATTTTCGCCAATCCTTTTTGGAATTACATCATTGCTCACGCAGCTGGAAAATAATCATGCTTATTGATTGGTTTACCGTTGCAGCGCAACTGCTTAACTTTGTGATTTTAATTGCCTTGTTGAAGCGATTTTTGTATCAACCGATTTTGCAAGCATTGGATGCACGAGAACATCGAATTAGCGCAGAGTTGAGCGAGGCGGATGCGAAAAAACAGCAAGCGCAAGCCGAATACGAACAGTTTTGCCAAAAAAATCAAGAATTTGACTTGCAACGGGCAGAGCTTTTCAAAACCGCTAGTGAAGAAGCGAAAACAGAGCGGCAGCGTTTGTTAACGGAAGCCAGAATTGAAGCAGATAATCTGCGTAGCCAGCGACAACAAGCGTTAGCACAAGAAGTTGAGGTGTTAATGACTTCATTAACTCGACAAATCCAAACGGAAGTTTTTGCTATCACGCGACAAGTTTTAACCGATTTAGCAGACGTGAATTTAGAAAATCAGATGATTGCTGTGTTTATGGAAAAACTTCGCAGCAGTGATCCTGAAATCGTGAGCGTTCTCAAAAACACTGCTACGCCTTTATTGCTGCGCACGGCATTTACTTTGTCGGAAGCGCAACAGCTTGAAATTCAGCAAACTATTGCAAAAATAGCAGGCAGTGAAATCGAATTGCAATTGACTACAGAAGCGAAATTAATCAGCGGTATTGAATTAAGCAGTGTTGGTCAAAAAATTGTTTGGACGCTGGCTGATTATCTTGGCAACGTAGAAAACAATCTCAAGAATTTATTACAGCAGCATATTGACGTAGATAAACCTGAAAAACATCCTACCGAATTTTCCAAAAGAGCAGCAGAAGATGTCAGCTAATACTTTAACCTCTGGTTTTGACAGTCTTTTTTCCAATTTAGCGCAAGCGCGAGCAACCAGTAGTACAGAACTGACTAGCCGTGAAGTTGGCATCATCACCAGTATCGCCACTGGGATTGCTAAAGTGTCTGGCTTGCCGAATATCGGTTTTGAAGAATTAGTCAAATTTTCTGGCGATGTGTACGGAATTGCTTTTAATATCGACGAAGACGAAATCGGCGTAGTGTTGCTGGGAGAGTATTGGCACTTGCACGCAGGCGATGAAGTGGAGCGCACTGGGCGGGTGATGGATATTGGCGTTGGCAATGCGTTATTAGGGCGAGTGATTGACCCGCTGGGGCGAGTTTTAGACGGAGGTAAGTCACTAGAGTTTGCCGAGCGATTGCCTATTGAACGCCCCTCGCCAGCCATTATGGATCGCGCTCCCGTAACAGTGCCTTTGCAAACCGGCTTGAAAGTAATTGACGCACTCATTCCCATCGGACGCGGACAGCGAGAATTAATTTTAGGCGATAGACAAACGGGTAAAACTGCGATTGCCTTGGATACTATTCTGAATCAACGCGACCAAAACGTGCTGTGCATTTATTGTGCGATTGGACAACGTGCATCTGGCGTGGCAAAAGTGATTGCGACATTGCGAGAAAAAGGCGCGTTAGATTACACAGTCGTCGTTGTCACTGAAGGCAATGAGCCACCGGGACTCGCTTATATCGCGCCTTATGCTGCGACCAGTATTGGCGAATATTTTATGGCGCAAGGTCGCGATGTGTTGATTGTGTATGATGACTTAACACATCATGCGCGGGCTTATCGAGAGCTGTCTTTGCTGTTGCGCCGTCCACCAGGGCGCGAAGCTTTTCCCGGTGATATTTTTTATATCCACTCGCGCTTGTTAGAACGCGCGACGCATTTGCTACCCGAATTAGGCGGAGGTTCTTTAACTGCGCTGCCGATTGTGGAAACCGAAGCCCAAAATATGTCCGCTTATATTCCCACGAATTTGATTTCGATTACCGATGGACAAATTTATCTGTCGCCTTCGTTGTTAGAATTAGGCATTTTACCCGCTGTAGATGTGGGGAAATCGGTATCGCGGGTTGGTGGCAAAGCGCAATTAGCCGCTTATCGTGCTGTTGCGGGAGATTTAAAACTGGCTTACGCCCAGTTTGAAGAATTAGAAACTTTTGCGCGTTTCGGGGCGCGTTTAGATGAAAATACCCGCCACATTATTGAACACGGGCGGCGAATTCGGGCGTGTTTGAAACAATCAGAATTTCAACCGCTACCCGTCACTGCGCAAATCACAGTGCTATTAGCATTAAGTGCCGGATTATTTGATGAAATACCTTTGGCAGTTATGGCAAAAGCGGAAGCCGCAGTGTGGCAAGCCGCAGCAGAAATTCCCGCTGAAATTTGTCATCGTTTTCAAACGGCAACAAAATTAACCGATGCTGATCGTGAAACTATTTTGCAAATTGCACGGCAAACTTTAGCAAGCTTTTATGCTGGGAAAGCAGTCTGATGAGCGATACCACTGCGAGTTTGCAGCATCAAATTTCCAGTGCTGGCGAATTAAAAGGTGTGGTGCGCACCATGAAAACCCTAGCCGCATCCAGTATTAGCCAATATGAAAACGCGGTGCGGGCATTAGATGATTATTACCGCACTGTGCAATTAGGATTGCTGGCTTGTTTTCAGCACAAACAATTAATCACGCAAACAAAAATCACCGCCGGCGCAGATAAAATCAGTGCAGTCGTGTTTGGTTCAGATCAAGGCTTAGTCGGACAATTCAATGACATTATTGCCAATTATGCCGCCCAAACATTAGCCGGTTTATCAGGCAAAAAAACAATTTTAGCCGTTGGTGAGCGCGTGCAAGTCAGATTGCAAGATGCTGGCATAGAGCCTTTGCAGGTTTTTAATGTCCCGACTATTCTGAGTTTAATCACGCCTTTAGTAGGACAGATTTTGTTTGAATTAGAAGCGCAACGCGAAACAGGCGCAATTAATCAAGTTTACTTATTTTATAACTGTTCTAAATCAGGTTCAGTCTATGAACCTATGATGCAACGCTTATTGCCGCCCGATGAAACGTGGCGCAGTGATTTAATGCAGCTGCATTGGCCAACTAAAAACCTACCTGAAATTATCGGCGGCAACGCCACATCGTTACCTGCTTTAATGCAGGAATATCTATTTGTATCTTTATTTCGCGCGTGTGCACAGTCCCTAGCTACTGAAAATGCCAGTCGTTTAGCCGCTATGCAACGTGCCGAAAAAAATATTGCCGAGTTGTTGGAAGAGTTAAATCGAAATTTTCATCGTTTGCGCCAAAATGCGATTGACGAAGAATTGTTTGATGTGATTTCAGGATTTGAAGCCTTAAGCAAAACTGTGCAAAAGTAATCAACAAAACAGTGTTTGTATTTTGCTACGGAACAAAAGAGAATTAACTTTTCTGTTTGCTGAAAATAAACTTTTTCGATTATTTCTAAGTCTAATGTGGTATCTTTCTTATCGAATAAAAAATGACGATTTCAACGGAAGTTGAACATAATATTTAACTTATAAACTGTCATATAATATTTAAAAAACTTAACTAGCTATTTCAAACCAAGTTGCAGAGCGTAACAATCAACCTCTAAATGCTTGCATATAATCACTTAGAATCTTTGCAAACCAGATAGTCACTATGAGAAAACTGCATTGTAAAATCCAACCGTTTATTGTTTTATCACTTTTTTGCCTCACTGCTGTTGCCGAAGATAAGGAATCATTAGACGTGATTGCCGCAAGAGATAAGCAGTTGTTGACAGAACTAGAGGATTTAAAAGAGGCCTATAAATATGTAAAAAGTGCTTCTAAAATTCCTTTGAAAGAACGTGACGCTCCCGGTATCGTCACAGTGATTAGCGAAGAAGAAATTCTCAATTCTGGTGCGAGAGATTTAGTGGATGTTTTGCGTCTTGTGCCGGGATTTGATTTTGGTGTTGATGTAGAAAATACCATAGGCGTAGGAGTGCGTGGCAATTGGGCGCATGAAGGAAAAGTAGTGTTGCTGATTGATGGCTTGGAAATGAACGAGCGGCGTTTTGCTAATTTGTTTTTAGGGCAACATTATCCGATAGACCACATCCAAAAAATCGAAGTGATTCGAGGGCCCGGCTCTGTGATGTATGGTGGATTCGCTAAATTGGGCGTTATTAATGTGATTACTAAAAGCGCAAATGATTTGCAGGGAATCTCTGTGGTTGGGCGTTATGGACAAATGGCAAAAAGTAACGGACATCGTAATATCAATTTTTACGCGGGCAAAAAACTCACTGAAGACATGTCTTTTAATGTGTCAGGAAAAGTTGGCGAAGCGCATCGCAGTGATAGACTCTATCAAGACGCTTTCGGCACAGAAATCAATCTCGCTAATACAAACACCTCAAGTAACTATTTGCTCAATGTTGGCTTTCAATACAAAGACTTAGCCTTGCGTTTTTTTATGGATGATTACAAAGTAGAAAGCAGCGACCGATTTGTTGCAATAGATAATAACGCAATGACGCGAGACTTTAAAACATACGTTTTTGATCTTAAATACCAACACGAATTAGCAGAAAACCTTAAGCTGCATGTTAATTTTGATTATTCCAATCAACTGCCTTGGGTGACTAAAGCCTATCTTGATGGAAAAACTCGATACACCAATGCGCTATTAACGCAGCGATATTTGGGCGGAGCGCGTTTAGATTATGCCTTTAAAGACACATTAAAACTAACAGGCGGGCTAGAGTACAGCCATGAAGATTTCAAAAATCTCGCCGGACAATATGACGATTTGCATACAAAAGATTTTTATATGCAAAAATTGCCCACTTATGAAAATGTTGCACCGTATTTAGAAGGCTTAGTGAAAACAGAATGGACTAATTTCACCTTTGGTTTACGCTACGATTACCATAATACCTTTGCACCTAATTTTTCACAGCGATTTGTATTAACGGATAGTTTTGGCGATTTCCATTATAAATTGCTTTATAACAAATCTTTTCGGATTCCAACCATTGAAAACGCCATCTTAAGCACAACGCAGCTGATAAAACCTGAGCGTAATAAATCTTATGAAATCGAATTAGGATATGATTTTAATAAAAACTTAACGTTTAATGTCAATGCGTTTTATTCCATTTCTAAAGATATTATTGTTTATGGCATTAGTCCAGCCAATCGCAACGCCGCATTAGGACAAGGACAAGAATATTATAATGCCAATCAAAAAATAGAAAGTGTTGGTGTAGAAAGTGAATTGCGCTGGAAACAAGACTGGGGATATTTAACTTTAAATCACAGCTATTCACAATTTGTAAACAACTTCAAAGATTTTCAACCTATTAATCAAATCACTAATCAAGTCGTTAATTCTAATTTAGCCTTAGCATTTCCTGCGCATAAAGTTACTTTAAATACACATATTGAATTAACGCCTTCATTGTCAATTAATCCGTCTTTTATTATTTCAAGCAGTCGTTATGGTTATAACCAATATGATAAAACGGGTACTTTATTGATATTACATAAATATCCTCCAGAAGTATTGGCGAATGTTTACTTCCGCTATAAAAATTTATTTTTTAAAAACTTAGAACTCGGTATTGGTGCTTATAATTTATTTAATGCAAATCATAATTTTATTCAACCGTATAATAGCGGTCATGCACCTTTACCAGACAAATCAAGAGAGATTATTTTTAGACTCTCTTATCAATTATAACTAAGTCTTTTAAGATGTAATCAAAAAACAGAATATGAAGAAAATCAGCATACTTTTTTTTGCTTTTCTTTTGATCTTAACAAGTAGTGGATTAACTACTTGTTTTGCAGAGCCTGTGACTATTTATTTTTACAATCCAGAAAGTAGTATTGATAACTTTGCTATGTTAAAAACAAATTTTGATGATTATTTATTAAAACAAGGTAGTTATCAATTTCAACCTTTTAATAATATGGAAAAGTTTGAGGAAAAACTTGATAAAAAAAATAGCATATATTTATTATCAAGCTGGCATTTTAATACACTACAAAAAAAATACCCGCTCAAAATTGCCTTACTTGGCACTTACAAAGACACTATCAAACAAAAAAAAGTGCTGTGTGCAAAAAAAGAGATTGTTGATTTGACAATGCTAAAAACGATTAAAGTCATTGCCGGTGCGGGCAGCGAGGCTTATAGCCGCAGTATTTTGCAACAAATATTAGGCACAAGATATAAAGAGATAGACGAAATCAGAATCCTTAAAGTTCCTAAAGACATTGATGCGTTAATGGCCGTTGGTTTTGGTATGGCGGAGGCCGCCATTTCCGCAGAAGGTACTTTAAAATACTTAGAAGACATAAATCCAAATCAATATAAGCAATTAAATTATTTGGGATATAGTGAAGCAAATTATCTATTGGTGGCAGCTACCATGGACAAACCGGACAAGTTAGAAAGTAAATTACTCGACATTTTATATAACATGCCAGCGGATGAAAAAAGTCAAAGGGATTTGCTTTTATTGGGGTTAGATGGATGGAAATGGAAATGATAAAAATTTATAAAATAGTCATCATCTTAAGTTATTTATTTAGCCAGTATGGATTTTCTCAGAGCAATAAAATACTGATTGTTAATTCGAGTGGCGCAATCACAAAATATGCAAAAAATGCAAATGAATTTAAACAAAGTTTATCAAAAGACTATCAATGGTCAGAGTTGAATTTAGCAGGGCTTGAGAATCCTGAAAATGAATTAGAAAAATTGATTAAAACAGAAAACCCTAGTGTTATTTATTGTATTGGCACAAAAGCTTATCTTTTGGCGCAGCAATATGTCGAAGATAGAAAACTATTATTTTCTGCGGCAATTAATTGGAAAAGATTAAATGTAAATGAAAAGACGTATGGAATTTCCAATGAATTGCAACCTTCACAAGAAATGTCGTTTTTAAAGATGTTTTTTCCCAAAGTCAAAAAAGTGGGAATTATTTATAGCAATAAATTTAATCAGCAATATGTAGAGCAAGCCAAAAAAGAAATACAACTTTTACAAATAGAAATTATTAGTCAAGCTATTGATGAATCGTCAGAAGTTGCTTCAGCATTAAATGAATTGTTGCCCAAGGTCGATATATTATGGGTGATTTCAGACCCCGTTGTTTTAGATAATAAAGATGTTGTAGTGCAGATTTTTAAAACGGCTGCGGCACAACAAAAACAAGTCTATGCGTATAGTGATATTTATATTCAATACGGTGCAGTGTTAAGTGTTTCTTATGATGCGGGTACAACAGGCGGGCAGGCGGCGGGATTGTTAAAGTCAATCCCTAGCCAAAAAGTGGAAGTTCCCGCAGGCACGGATATTACGTTAAATATGTGTTTGATTGATAAGTTGAAAATAGATTTTAATAAAAGTGCGTTGTCTTCAGTGACGAATATGTTTAATTGCACTCAGGAATGAAGAATAAAATGAGTGCTTGTTTCGGCAAAAAAATGCAAACTGATCATACTTTAAAAGTAAAGCGCGGCATTAGTTTTAGATTATTGGTGACAACATTAAGCTTAATTGTGAGTTTATTGGTTACTTTTGTGGGCGTTGAATTATTTTTGCAAAAAAAAATAGTTGAAGAAGAATTAAGTTGGCGAATTCAGTCTGTGCAAGCTAATTTAAATGAACAAGGGCGCGTATTGTCTGTATTGCTAAGTAATCAAATAGAATCTGAAATTGCGCTGAGTAATTATTCTTTAATTAAGGGGCTTATTGAAAATGCGGTAAAAGAATCAAAGTCTTTAGATTATGTGATTTTAACAACGAAAGAAGGCAAGGCTATCGTACATACAGCGCAAGAATCTTTAGAGTATCAAAAATTAACAGAGCCACAAGATTTATTTGCTATTGCACAAACCCATTCGGGATTTCAAGATTATCCACAACGGCATGTTAGAGAATATATTACCCCGATTAAAATAGGAAATCCTTGGGGGGTTTTGCGATTAGGATTTAGTTTAAAAGATTTGGAGTCGCAAGAATCAAAATCTAAACAAGAAATGCGCCGATATACGCATGAGATTTTGAGCACTTCTATTATTGTGGCAATTATTTTTATTATTATTGCTTCAATTTTGGCTTCTATTATTTCCACGACGATTTCCAGACCTTTGATTAGTTTAACAAAACTAAGTCAGGTGCTTGGCAAAGGGAATTTTGATACCAATACAGATACTTATCATCGTGATAATAAAATTGATCCTCGCACTGAAATTGGCGTGTTAGCGACCGCGTTTATTCAGATGGCAGATGAGGTGAAATATTCGCAGCAGCAACTTGAGAACTATAACCATACTTTAGAAGAAACCGTTGAGCAGCGCACCAGTGAATTGTTGGTGGCAAAAGAAATGGCGGAAACGGCGGTAAAGGCGAAAAGCTCGTTTTTGGCAAATATGAGCCATGAAATTAGAACGCCCATGAATGCGATTATTGGTTTGGGGCATTTGGTGCTGCGCACCGATTTGAATCCTAAACAACGTGATTATTTGCAAAAAATCACCTCATCGGCGGAAGCGTTACTCAGAATTATCAATGACATTTTAGATTTTTCAAAAATAGAAGCAGGAATGCTGACAATTGAAAAAACGGCGTTTAATTTATCCAGTGTGCTTGAAAATGTTGCTAATTTGAATGCGATTGGTGCTTTTGAAAAAAATATTGAATTGTTGTTTGCGGTGAATACCAATGTGCCAACGCTGTTAGTGGGCGATCCTTTACGACTAAGCCAAATTTTGCTCAATTTAGTGGGAAATGCCATTAAGTTTACCGATCAAGGCGAGATTATTATCTCAATTAAAATGGGGGCAGCGCAAAATATCGGAATCGAATTGATTTTTGAAGTGGTTGACACAGGCATTGGCATGACTCCAGAGCAACAACTGTCATTATTTCAATCGTTTAGCCAAGCAGATGCCTCAACAACGCGCCGTTTTGGGGGAACAGGGCTGGGCTTGGCGATTAGCAAGCAATTGGTTGAATTGATGGGTGGAACGATAGTTGTGGAAAGCAAAGCAGGAATTGGCAGCTTGTTTCGGTTTTCCGTGTTGTTGGATTTGCAAAATCAGATTTGTGCAAAAGGAATGCTGCCAATAGAAAAAGACGATGAGGTTTTTTATTGTCGCACCTGTTTGACGGTTGATTGCGGCTCGCAGTCTTTGCCGCATTTGCAAGACGTGAAAGTGCTGGTGGTCGATGATAACGCGAGTGTGCGAGATGTTTTAACCGATATTTTAAACAGCTGGCAAATGCAAGTTGTGAGTGTTGATTCAGGATACGATGCGTTACAGGCGTTAGAAAAAGCCGCCGCGAGAGATGAGAGTTTTGATTTGGTGTTATTAGATTGGAAAATGCCTGAGTTGGATGGGATTGAAACTGCGCGATTAATAAAACAAAAGAAAAACCTGCCTAAAGCACCGGTGATTATTATGGTGTCTGGTTTTAATCGTGAAGAGGTAATGGCAAAAGCGCATTTGCAAGCGGTTGAAATACCAGCATTTTTAACAAAACCTATAGAAAACTCTATGTTGTTAGAAACCATTGCGGCAATTTTGGGAGCACCTATTTTAAAATCAACGGTGGAACGAGAAGAATTGATGGCTTTACCAAAACTACAAGGCATTCATGTGTTGCTGGCAGAAGATAATGAAATAAATCAACAAATTGCGTTGGAGCTGTTGACGGATGTAGGTGCGTGTGTCGATATTGCTAAAAATGGACAAATTGCAGTGAGCAAAACGGTGCAGGAGCATAATTATTACGATTTGGTGTTAATGGATGTGCAAATGCCGTTGATGGATGGGATTGAAGCGACGCGCAAAATTCGTGAATACAGAACGGATTTGCCCATTATTGCGATGACAGCTCATGCGATGCCGGAAGAAAAACAACGTTGCTATCAAGCTGGCATGAACGATCACATTGCCAAACCGATTAATCCACACCATTTTTATCAAGTGTTGGCACGTTGGGTGAAAAAACGCCCTGAAGTTTGCGACGTTTTGCCAATCACAACGCCGAAAACTGAACACACAGAATTACCAGAACAACTGTTGCCTTTTGATCTTGCAACGGCTTTAAATTATGTGAATGGCAAAAAATCGTTATTGTTAAAAATTATTATTGATTTTAATAAACAATACGCGGGCGCAATGGCTGAGTTGCGGCAGTTATTGCAAGACCAACCCGCCGATGCTGTGCGATTGGTGCATACATTGAAAAGCATTGCTAGCACGTTGGGAGCGACAGAATTATCTGAGGCTGCAAAAAAATGTGAATATGGATTTCAAGATGGAGGCGCGGAGCAAATTAGCCAATTGTTGAATGAGCTGGAAGCCGTATTAAATCCTGCATTGGCGGCTGCATCCACTATGGCAAATCCGCCCGCACAACAGACTGCGCCTGCTTCTGACTCTGTTCCTGAGAAAGCCATTGATTTTGAATTTGCTGCGCAATTGATTAGTGATTTGTATAGATTATTGGAAAAAAACAGCTTAACGGCTCGCAAGCATTTTTCGCAATTGCAACAAGTGCTCAGTGGCAATGAAGAAACACAGGAAATTATTGTGACTATGGCGGGTTATATTCAAGATCTTGATTTTCGCGCAGCTGAAGAAGCTTTATTAACTTTAGAAACATTGCTGGCAAGCAAAACTTCTTAAGAAATGAGCACGAAACAACTTATGCAAGTTTATTTTGTGTAGGTGCGGATTTATCCGCACTGTGCGAATGAATTCGCACCTACAGCAGTCGAGCTTATTTCATGCACGTTCCTAATTGATGTATTGGATGAAAAAATAACTGAATAATGATGTAGATGCGGATTCATTCGCTTTGAGTGATTAAAATCCCCCCTACATTGATTGCATTTCAGATATAAATGACCGAAAAATTTTCAAGATGACCAGTCGTCTTAAAAAATTTCAGCTCAAATAACTATTTGTTCGACGCATAAAGACGCGATTAATCGCGCCTCTACCGAAAAAACTCCTTTTACATCAAGAAGCCTTACTGCTGACAAGTAATTTTCGTAATTCTGGCACGCACGACCCGCAATTTGTCCCAGCTTTTAATGCCGCCCCAATCGCATCCACAGTCACCAAACCTTGTTGTTGAATGGCTTTGCGCAGCGTATTCACCCCAACACCAAAACAAGCGCACACCGTTTCTCCGGCATCTTCCGCACCTTGCGCGGCTTTTCCAGCCAATAAACTCATGCGGTCACTGTCGTTTAAACTGTCTTTGCTAAATAATTGACTTAACCAAGTGCGGGTCGGCAAATCAAAACTTTGCGCAACAAATAACACCGCTTGCAAGCTTTGGTTTTTCACTAACGCGACGCGATAACGTCCCGTTGCTCTATCGCTAAATTCCAACCATTCGCCATCGCCATTGAATAAAGCTTTTATCCACTCATGCCAATTTTCTGGCACGGTTTCGCCTGCCAATTCATAGCGAAAAAACTGCCGCCCACGCGCCATCACCCAATAATCTTGTTGATTGACGTTTAACGCCGTGCGCGATAACACGAAACCTTGCCACGCCGGAGTATAAGCCTGCATTCGCACGGGAGTATGTTTTAGCTCAGGTTGCCCAGAAATAGGATCAACCGCTGGATTGACTAAACAACCGACCACCGCTTGACTGGCGAATTGGTCATTCCAGTGCATGGGCATAAAAATTGTGCCGCGTGTTTGGTCGTCACTGCAATGCAGACGTGTGATGGCGTGCCCCCATTGACTACTGATTTTGACTAAACAGCCGTGCGCTAGATTTAACGCTTGCGCATCGTGCGGATGAGCGGTGATAAAAGGTTCGGGCGCATGTTCCATCAATCGAGCTGTTTTGCCGGTGCGGGTCATGGTATGCCATTGATCACGCAAGCGTCCTGTATTTAAAATCAACGGATAATCAGGATTCGGCAGATTGGTAGGCAGGCGCGGCACAATCGCCACAAACTGGGCTTTGCCGCTAGCAGTAGGATAGTGATTATCGACAAACAATCGCGCCGTACCTTTGCCATTCAGAACCGGCCATTGGATGGGCTGTAAATTTTGATAGTCGTCATTTGATAGATTGGCGAGTTCTGAAATATTAAATAAACGCTTGCCGTTATTTTCAAAACCCGATAGCGCGGCATGTTCACGAAAAATATCTGCGGCGGATTGATAATTAAACGCGGTTTCAAAACCTAATCGCTGTGCAATTTGGCTGATAATCCACCAATCGGGTTTGACTTGTGCAGGCAAAGGTAAAAAAGCGCGTTGTCGGGAAATACGCCGTTCTGAGTTTGTAACCGTGCCATCTTTTTCGCCCCACGTTGCCGCCGGCAATAATACATCAGCATAGCGCGTTGTATCGGTTGCTTTCATGCAATCAGAAACCACCACAAATTCACATTGCGACATGGCTTCGCGCACTAAATTAGCATCCGGCAAACTCACCGCAGGATTGGTTGCCATAATCCATAATGCTTTAATTTTGCCTTGTCTGACGGCTTCAAATAAATCAACAGCTTTTAGACCTGCTTTTGTTGCAATCACAGGACTTTGCCAAAAACGTTGTACTAAGTCGGTATGTTCAGGGGTAAATTCGGTATGCGCGGCTAACATATTAGCTAACCCGCCAACTTCGCGCCCGCCCATTGCATTCGGTTGTCCTGTGATTGAAAACGCGCCCATGCCAATTTTTCCGATGCGTCCAGTCGCCAAATGGCAATTGATAATGCTATTGGCTTTATCAGTGCCGCTACTGGATTGATTAACGCCTTGCGAATATAGCGTGACTGTTTTTTCAGTTTGCGCAAACCAGCGAAAAAACTCAGCAACACTGCTTTCTGGTAGTCCACACAAAAAAGCCACTTGCGGAATGGAGCGGGCAGATTCTTGTGCAGCGCGGACTGCGGCAGTAAATTGCTCCGTATGTTCTGCAATAAATTCTAAATCGAGCACATCTTCGCGGCGCAGATAATTTAATAAACCATTAAATAAAGTCGTATCGCTGCCTGCTTGCAGCGGCAAATGTAAATCGGCAATGTCGCAAGTGGCGGTGCGGCGCGGGTCAATCACAATCACTTTTAATTCAGGACGCAGTTGTTTTGCGGCTTTTAATCGTTGATAAAGCACCGGATGACACCACGCGGTATTTGAGCCAACTAATACCACTAAATCTGCCAGCTCCACATCTTCATAACTGCATGGCACAGCATCTTCACCAAAAGCGCGTTTATATCCTGCCACCGCAGAAGACATGCAAAGACGCGAATTGGTGTCGATATTCGCAGAGCCAATAAAACCTTTCATCAGTTTATTAGCAACATAATAATCTTCTGTTAATAATTGCCCGGACACATAAAAAGCAACCGCATCCGCACCATATTGGTTCTTAATCGCTTGAAATCGGGCGGCAACCGTATCGAGAGCAACATCCCATTCAACTTGTTGACCATTAATTTCTGGATAAAGTAACCGCCCTTCCAAATCCAATGTTTCAGCAAGAGCCGCGCCTTTAGAGCAAATGCGCCCAAAATTTGCCGGATGATTTTTATCCGCACTAATTGTTAATCCGTCAGAGGATTCAGAAATGGTGACACCGCAACCTACGCCGCAGTAAGGGCAAGTGCTGTTTATGAGAGAGGATTGAGCAAGGGACATGATAAATTTGCAACTATTAAGAGAGTTGTTACAGAAATGCGCATGATTCATGCCATTTTTACAAAAATGGGATGTAGAGACGCAAAATATTGCGTCTCTACGGTTGTGGATAAAATCTGTCCTCCTGCCATTTTAGCGGATTGGTTTGGGTGTATTCGGCAATTTTTAGATACGATTCTTGATTACGAATGATGTGGTCATAAAAACGCGGTTGCCAAGCAAAGTTTTTTTGCATCAATTTTGCCTGTTTTGTTACGCCAATTTTATAGCCGCGAATGATAGATGCTAAATTTTGCGATTGCGGTGCGAATTGGTTTTGCACTATCGGCGGTGATTGTAGAGACGCAAAATTTTGCGTCTCTACGGCGTGTGGTTTTACTGCATGATTTGGCGATATATTCGACGTTTGTAGAGACGCAATATTTTGCGTCTCTACGGGTTTGTTGATAATAATGATGCCATGCACATGATTGGGCATGATTATAAAATGGTCTAGGATGGCAAAGGGAAAATGTGCAGGGATTTCCAGCCAGCAATTAACCGCGTGTTTCCCTAATTCCTATAAGTGCATTTCGCCATGTGTGATATTGCCAAAATAACAGACCTTATTTGCCGTGCAGAGGGTGACAAAATAGCTGGCATTCCAGCCGTAATTCCAATTTTGTAAGCGGGTGGATTGTACGCGGTATTTGTTTTTAAATTTATCCACGATGTGTTCCTGTTTGCAATTCTGTAGGATGTTGCCACCCTTGTAGACGCAAAATTTTGCGTCTCTACCGGTGTTATTTTGCCCCATTTTGCCGTTGCGCTGTGTGCCTTTGTGGTTTGGGCGCGTAGAGACGCAAAATATTGCGTCTCTACAGGTTTTAAAATTTCAACTTTTCATTTTTGATTAAATTTAACCTGATAAATCAATCCTAATTTATCATCACTAATCAACAAACTGCCATTGGGCAATTCCAAAATATCCACCGGACGACCTAACACCTCTTTATTTTGCGTCAACCAACCATCAATAAACACTTGTTCACTCACAGGTTTAGTCTCTCTAAATTGAATTAACGCAATTCGATAACCATCCGGCTCAGTGCGATTCCAAGAACCATGTTGCGCAACAAATAATTGATTTTTATAACTTTCTGGAAATTGTTTGCCTTGATAAAAACGCATTCCCAGTGGCGCGTTATGCGCTTTAAACTTCCAAACCGGCGCGACAAACTCGCTACATTTTTTATCGCCGCCTAGAACAGGATCTAAAATTTCACCCGCATGACAATAAGGATAACCAAAATGCTCGCCAACTTTTGTCCAATGATTTAATTCATCCGGTGGCACATCATCGCCTAATTCATCGCGCCCATTTTCGGTGAAAAACAAAGCATTGGTGTGCGGTTGCCAATCAAACCCAACCGTATTGCGCACGCCGCTGGCAATGATTTCAAACTCACTGCCATCTGGATTTATCCGAAATAAAGAAGCATAAATTTGTTTGGTTGGTTTGCAAATATTGCACGGCGCACCGACCGCAGAATAGAGTTTATTATCCGCACCAAACCGCAAATATTTCCAGCCGTGATGTTTATCCGCTGGCAATTGATCGAAAATCACCACAGGCTTCGGCGGTTGGGCTAAATGTTTGCCAATTTGATCAAAACGAATAATCCGGTGCGGCTGCGCCACATACAACGCGCCGTCTTTATACGCCACGCCGTTGGGCATATATAAATCGCTTGCCAACGTATAACTTTTATCCGCTTTGCCATCTCCGTTGCTATCTTGCACGGCATACAGTTTTCCCTCTTGGCGCGTGCCGACATAAATCACGCCATCATCGCCTAACGCCAAAGATCGCGCATTCGGCAAATTATCGGCAAAAACAGAAATTGAAAATCCCGCCGGAAGATGCAGCTGGTTTAATACATCCTGATGTTGATTAACGGATGCGGCGGCGGTGCAACTCAGTCCTAACCAGCCAAGGGCAATAAATGCAGTGTTTTTCATGGTAAGTCTCGCAACTAAAAGCAAAAGTGATCAACATGTTATCACTAAATTTACGGTAAAATAGATGGTTTTCCAAAGATAACGGACTTTTTCAGCGATAGCGACAAGGCTTTTTGCATAACAAAAAATGCTGATGGTTTATAATCCGCGCCTTTTTTTATAGCTTAGCGCGTAAATCGGCAAACAAAAGTTGTATCGTCCAAACCTTCCAGGTCTTTAAGACCTGAAAGGTTTTTTAAGCTCAATGACTTAGCCCGTTAGTCTTTTTTTCACTTACCTTTACTGAAATCCTATCTCATGCAAGAAATTAATCCGATTAAAAACCAGATTTTAGATTTAACCCAACGCGGCGAATCGCTCAGGGGGTATCTTTGACTTCGACATTAAAAGCGAGCGTTTAGTTGAAGTCTTACGCGAGCTAGAAGACCCCAATGTCTGGAATAAACCAGAGCAAGCCCAAGCGTTAGGCAAAGAGCGCGGGCAATTGGAGCTGGTGGTCAATACCATTACTGAATTGGAACAAGGTTTGGCGGATGCGCAAGAATTGCTGGAGTTAGCGGTTGAAGAAGATGATGAAGAAACGGTTGCAACGGTTGTTAAAGACTTGAATGAATTAGAAAAACAAGTGGCGGATTTAGAATTTCGGCGCATGTTTTCTGGCGAAATGGATGCCAATAATGCGTTTTTGGATATTCAATCGGGTTCAGGCGGCACAGAGGCGCAAGATTGGGCTTCCATTATTGAGCGGATGTTTTTACGTTGGGGCGAAAGCAAAGGTTTTAAAACCGAATTGATTGAAGAGTCCGCAGGTGATGTGGCAGGTATTAAAAGTGCCACGATTCGCTTTGAAGGTGAATATGCGTTTGGCTGGTTGCGCACTGAAACAGGCGTGCATCGTTTGGTGAGAAAATCGCCGTTTGATTCCGGTAATCGTCGCCACACCTCGTTTGCCTCGGTCTTTGTTTCACCCGAAATTGATGATGATATTGAAATTGATTTGAATATGGGTGATGTGCGAATTGACGTGTATCGTGCCAGTGGCGCGGGCGGGCAGCATATTAACAAAACTTCATCAGCCGTGCGGATGACGCATATTCCCACGAATACAGTGGTGCAATGTCAAAGTGACAGGTCGCAACATAAAAACCGTGATACCGCGCTCAAGCAATTGAAAGCAAAGTTATATGAATTGGAAATGTTAAAACGCAATGCCGATCAGCAGGCATTGGAAGAAACGAAATCGGATATTGGCTGGGGCAGTCAAATTCGTTCTTATGTTTTAGACCAATCGCGGATTAAAGATTTGCGCACTGGCGTGGAGACAGGCAATACGCAAGCCGTATTAGACGGTGATTTAGACCAGTTTATTGAAGCGAGTTTAAAAGCGGGATTGTAATCGCTAAAAATGTTAGAGTTCTCAAGATTTAAATCTTTAACCGATAAGTAATTACACATAAGTTTTCAGGTATTGCTATTTGATTTTAAGCGTAGAGACGCAATATTTTGCGTCTCTACAATGACTGAAAATTTTTGCCACATTACTTACAATAACTTCCGATTTGCAACAGGAATCAACACGATGAGCGATTTTACCTTAGAACAAATGTTTATTTATCCGGTTAAGTCATTAGCCGGAATTGCCGTCAACCAGTGGCAAGTCAACGAAAAAGGCTTGCTGTACGATAGAAAGTGGATGTTGATTGATGAGAAGCAACAGTTTTTATCACAACGCCGCGTGCCGCACATGGCATTGATAAAAACAGCAATCACAGAAACCGAATTAATTCTCTCAGCTCCGAATCGAGCGAATTTAGTTCTGCCATTAAATCCCACTGATGGCGAAGTGATTGCCAGCCATCTGTGGGATGATAACTGTGAGGCGCGGAGTGTGTCCGCAGCCGCAGATGAATGGCTGAGTAAATTTCTTAAAATTAAATGTCGTTTAGTGTATCAACCGGATGATTTGATTCGTCCAGTTGATCCCAATTATGCAAAAGAAACCGATCAGGTGAATTTTTCCGATGGTTTTCCATTTTTAATCGTGTCGTCCGCTTCTTTAGTATCATTAAATAAAGCCATGAACTTATATTTGTCCATGCGGCGTTTTCGTCCTAACTTGGTAATTGCCGGATGTGGCGGTTATGAAGAAGACAGCTGGCGCGAAATCAGCGTGGGTGAAATTGATTTTAGATTGCCGAAACCTTGTTCGCGTTGCTCTGTGCCGGCGATTCATCCGCAAACAACGCAAGTTTCAAAAGAGCCGTTAGCCACGTTAAGTCGGTTGCGCAAATGGGAGAATAAAGTTTATTTTGGACAAAACGCGCTGCATGATAATTGCGGCACATTGACAGTCGGTGATGTGGTGACGGTTAAACTGAAAGGTGAACCGCAACCGCCATTGTAATGTGAAAAAATGGTTAGGCTGTAGAGACGCTACATTGCAACGTCTCTACGGTAGGGTTGCTATTTTGTATCGCGTATTTTTACCACAAACAAAACGTTTATTTTTTCAGATTGCCAGCATGTAAACCGCATTCTTTTTTGCCCTCTTCCCACCACCAGCGTCCGGTTCTCTCGTGTTGATTTGGCAAAATTGCACGAGTACAAGGCTCACAGCCGATACTAATATAACCTCGGTTGTGCAGCTCATTAAACGGCACTTGATACGCCTCAATATAATCCCAAACTTGCGCCGAACTCCAATTCGCCAGCGGATTGAATTTAATCAAAGGTTTTTCAGCACTCGAAAATGCTTCGTCTATTTGTACTTCCGGCAAATCTTGGCGCGTATCTAAACTTTGATCTTTACGCTGTCCGGTAATCCACGCATCCAGCTCGGATAATTTGCGCTTTAACGGCGCAACTTTGCGAATCGCGCAGCATTCTTGATGCCCATCTTCATAAAAACTAAATAATCCTTTGGCTTTCACCAGTGATTCTAACGCCGTAGATTCTGGTGTTAAACACTGAATTTCTATTTGATAATGCTTTCTGACTTGCTCCATAAAACGATAGGTTTCAGGATGCAGCCGCCCAGTATCTAAAGAAAACACCTGAATATCTTTTTTCAGTTTCACCGCCATATCAATCAACACCACATCTTCTGCACCGCTAAAAGAAATAGCGATATTGTCGAATTGCGCAAGCGCGGCTTTTAAAATGGTACGCGGATTTTTTTGTTGCAATTCAGTTTGCAAGTTTTCAATAGTCAAAGATGTCATAGCGTTTCTTATTATTTAGATTGAGCTGGGTAAAAATCCGCCTATTTTAGGCGTGTTTGCTGCTGAGTAAAATAAACTTTTGAAATAATTGCTTCGTTTTATTCTGAAGAATAGATGGTATGTAAAACAAAGTAGTCGCTGAGGAAAATCCGCTGAAATTTTTCAAGACGACTGGTCATCTTAAAAAATTCTGATGAAAACTGTCTTTATAGTTGTCTGAATCAGGATTTACAAGATTTTAGGATGAACAGGATAATCCAACTAGAGAGAAACTAAGTATAAAAAACATCCTGCAAATCTTTTAATCTTGAAAATCATGATTCAGACCATCCGGCTAAGTATTTACGCTGAATAAAAGCAAAACCTATGATTCTTCTCGCTTAAACGAACCAGCTTAGTGCGCTACGCCCGAAACTGTACGGATGATTTTTCTACACGCACCTTTCCAACCGTGATTTCCAGTGTTTTTACTCTTGGCATCCTTATTGCGTTAGCTGTTTAAAAAGCAGATTGCAATCAACTTTCGAGTGTTCGCTCACTATTGGCTTTTTAAGCATCCAATTTTTAACGTTAAATTTAAGGCTAATTTTATGAAACACATTGAAAAAAACACTGCGAGAAAACAGTTCGCAGCCCTTTTTGCCGCGCTTGCGATGACAACACTCTCTGTTTTCCCCACTGTTTATGCCGCAGAAAAACTCGAAAAGCCTAATCTCAAATTCGGTTTTATCAAACTCACGGATATGGCTCCTTTGGCAATTGCGTATGAAAAAGGTTTTTTCAAAGATGAAGGCTTAAACGTGCAATTGGAAGCGCAAGCGAATTGGAAAGTGGTTTTAGACCGCGTGGTGAGTGGGGAATTAGACGGATCACACATGTTAGCTCCTGTGCCTTTGGGCGCGTCGATTGGTTTTGGCACAAAAGCAGACATTATCACCGCATTTGCCATGGGCACAAATGGCAGTGCAATTACCGTTTCTAATGAGATTTGGAAACAAATGAAACCCGCCGTGCCAGCCGATAAAACAGGTCTTCCGATTCATCCAATTAAAGCCGACAGTTTAAAACCAGTCGTTGCGTTATACAAAAGCAAAGGCAAGCCTTTCAATATGGCGATGACGTTTCCGGTTTCCAGTCACAATTTTAAATTGCGTTATTGGTTAGCAGGTGGCGGGATTGCGCCGGGATATTACGCACCGCCGCAAGATACGTCCGGTCAAATTAATGCAGATGCGTTGTTATCGGTGACTCCACCGCCACAAATGCCGTCAACAATGGAAGCGGGCACGATTTTTGGCTATTGCGTCGGCGAGCCTTGGAATCAACAAGCGGTTGCTAAAGGCGTGGGCGTTCCGGTGATTACTGATGATGAAATGTGGAAAGATATTCCTGAAAAAGTGTTTGGTGTGAGCAAGGCGTGGGCAGAAAAAAATCCTAAAACTCATCAAGCGGTGATTAAAGCGTTGATTCGCGCGTCAATGTGGTTGGATGCGGAAAAGAATAAAAACCGCATAGAAGCGGTGAAAATTTTGGCAGAAAGTAAATATGTGGGTGCGGATTCCAAAGTGCTGGATAACAGCATGACTGGCACGTTTGAATATGAAAAAGGTGACACGCGCTCAATGCCTGATTTCAACGTGTTTTTCCGTCACAATTCTACTTATCCTTATTACAGCGGCGCGGTTTGGTATTTAACGCAAATGCGTCGTTGGGGACAAATCAACGAATATAAAGACGATGCGTGGTACATCAACACCGCAAAACAAGTTTATCGTCCTGACATTTATATGGCGGCGGCAAATGCGTTAATTGCTGAGAAAAAAGCAGTAGCGGCTGATTTTCCTGCCAAAACCGAAACAGGTTTTAAAGGTGTGCAAACCTATTTTATTGATGGCATCCCTTTTGACAGCAGCAAACCAAATGATTATTTAACAAAATTCGCGCTGGGTTTAAAAGGAAAACAAAAATTAGTCGGCGGAAAAGTTGTTGAAAAATAATATTTTGTAGGTTGGGTTAGCCTGTAGCGGTAGCGGAAGGCGTAACCCAACATTCAGCCGCTTTGTTGGGTTACGCTTTTTTTCTACGAAAAAAATGCTAACCCAACCTACGACCTAAACTCCGCAAGGTGGAAACTATGTACAACAAACTGATTAAATTTTTCAACATCACCGGCTTAACGTGGTTTGTGCCGTTTATCAAAATCTGCGCGGGCGAAAACCCTGCGCAACAAATCAAACAAATGTGGTTGATGATTGGTGTGCCGATTATTGCCTTTATGATTTTTTTAGCGTTATGGAGTGCTTCTGCTTCACAAATCAACACCAGTTTAGGCGCGATTCCAGGCCCCAGCGCGGTGTGGCATGAGTTTGGTGGCTTATTAGATGAACATGCCAGCGAGCGACAAAAAGAACGCGAGTTTTATCAACAGCAAAGCAAAGATAATCAAGAACTTTTAGCCAAAGACCCCAAAGCCGAAACCACGCATTTTACTTACACGGGCAAATCCACTTATTTAGATCAAATCGTCACCAGTCTTTACACCGTATTTACGGGCTTTATTATCGCCACTTTGGTTGCTGTGCCGTTGGGGATTTTATGCGGCATGAGTTCAGTCTTTAACACCGCGCTCAATCCACTCATCCAAATTTTTAAACCCGTTTCCCCGCTGGCATGGTTGCCGATTGTGACTTTAACCGTCAGCGCACTCTATCAAACCAATGATGATTCGTGGTTTGACAAAGCGTTTTTAACTTCCGCAATTACTGTCACCCTCTGTTCCTTATGGCCAACCTTGATTAACACGGCTGTCGGTGTGTCTTCCATTGATAAAGATTTAGTCAACGTCAGCAAAGTGTTACGCTTGAATTGGAGCACCCAAATTCGCAAAATCATTTTGCCATCAGCATTACCATTTATTTTCACCGGAATGCGCTTGTCGCTGGGTGTGGGTTGGATGGTGTTGATTGCCGCAGAAATGTTGGCGCAAAACCCTGGGCTGGGAAAATTTGTTTGGGATGAGTTCCAAAACGGCAGCTCACAATCGTTAGGACGGATTATGGTCGCGGTGTTTACCATCGGCATTATCGGTTTTATTCTCGATAGAATGATGAATTCGCTGCAAAACGTCTTCTCTTTCGGCAAACAATTTTAGAGGTGAGCTATGTCCGCAGTCGTCAAACTTAAATTCGCCTCTTCTCCTGAAAGCTCCCACAATCTTATGAATCCCTCCAATGATGAAACCCAACCGTTGGTTGAGCTGAAAAATGTTTGTAAAAGCTATGGCAGCAGCTCCATTCTGAAAAATATCAATTTAACCGTAAAAGAAGGCGAATTTATTGCGATTGTCGGATTTTCAGGCAGCGGCAAAACGACTTTAATTTCTTTGATTGCAGGCTTGATTCAAGCCGATAGCGGTGAGGTGTTAAAACAAGGTCAGGCGATTACTGCACCTGCGCCAGATCGTGGTGTGGTGTTTCAAAACTATTCGCTGATGCCTTGGTTGACCGTCTATGAAAACGTATTGCTGGCAGTGGATGCGATTTTTAAAGATTGGACAGCCGCACAGCGCAAAGCTCATGCAGAACATTATATTAATATGGTGAGTTTGGGTCACGCGCTGACTAAAAAACCGGCGGAATTATCCGGTGGAATGCGTCAGCGGGTGAATGTGGCGCGGGCGTTAGCGGCAAATCCTGATATTTTGTTGCTTGATGAACCTTTAAGTGCATTAGACGCACTAACGCGCGGCAATTTGCAGGACGAAATTTTGCAAATTTGGGCGCAAGAAAAGAAAACCGTGATTCTGATTACCAATGATGTGGACGAAGCGATTTATATGGCGGATCGGGTGATTCCGTTAAATCCTGGGCCTGATGCCACCTTTGGGCCGGATTTTCATATCAATATTGACCGCCCGCGCGACAGAACGGCGTTGAATCATAATGAAGAATTTAAAAAACTGCGTGCTGAAATCACTCGTTATTTAATGGCGATTGGCATGGAAAAAGCGGGCGAAACGATTAAAGATAAAATCGTGTTGCCGAATGTGAAACCCAATACGAGCAATGATTGGCAACAGGATCAATCGGCTTTAAAACCCAAAACTTCCGATTTAGGCAAACCACGTTATTTAGAATTTTCACAACTTTCAAAAGTTTATCCAACTCCAGACGGAAATAGCACAGTTAAAGTCGTTGACGGTTTTGACATGATGCTGAAAAAAGGCGAGTTTATTTCAATTATCGGGCATTCCGGTTGCGGCAAATCCACTGTGCTTTCAATGACCGCTGGGTTAACTGAAATTTCCGAAGGCGGGATTATTTTGGATAACCGCGAAGTCGATATCGCAGGCCCTGATCGCGGCGTGGTGTTTCAAGCACCGAGTTTATTCCCGTGGATGACGGCATTTGAAAACGTGATGCTGGGTGTGAATAGAGTTTATCCTCATGCGTCTAAATCGGAACGTGAAGATATTGTGGAATATTATTTAACCCGCGTCGGTTTGGCAGAAAGTTTACGCAAAAAAGCGGGCGAATTATCCAATGGAATGCGTCAGCGGGTGGGAATTGCGCGTGCGTTTGCGTTGTCACCTAAATTGCTATTGCTTGACGAGCCATTTGGGATGTTAGATTCTTTAACGCGCTGGGAATTGCAAGAAGTGCTGATGGAAGTGTGGGAACGCACCCATGTGACGGCGATTATGGTAACGCATGATGTGGACGAAGCGATTTTATTAGCCGACCGCGTTGTGATGATGACGAATGGGCCAATGGCGAAAATCGGCAAAATTGAGGAAATTCATTTACCGCGACCACGCACTCGCAAATCCTTATTAGAACATCCTGACTATTACAAATACCGTGAAAGTTTGCTGACGTTTTTAGCAGAGTGCGATAAAGCCCACTAAAAGCCATCACAATTATCTGCATAAGTTTGTCACTTATTGATTTATCGACGCGCTGTAGAGACGCAACATTTTGCGTCTCTACCTTTAAATCAATAAGATATAAAGTATGCAGATGGTTTTGTAAAAGCAATATCTCGGAAAATGAATGCAAATTTATAGTCCTATTAAGAACTTACTGTTTGGAAAAAACATGAAACCACAACGCGAAAAATTAGTGTGCATCGGGAATGGCATGGCAGGTATCCGCACCTTAGAAGAGCTGCTAAAGCTTGATAAGGACAGCTATGAAATTACAGTTTTTGGTGCAGAACCACATAATAACTACAACCGAATTTTGTTATCACCTGTGCTGGCAGGGGAAAAAACCTTTAACGACATTATTCTCAACGATGATGCGTGGTATATCGACAACAATATTACCTTGTATAAAGGCAATCCTGTCACCCAAATTGACCGAGTGAAACGGCAAGTCATTACAGCCAGTGGTGAAAGCGTAGCCTATGACCGTTTATTAATCGCCACCGGTTCAAATCCTTTTATTATCCCTATTCCCGGACATCAGCTGAAAGGCGTGATTGCGTTTCGTGATATTAACGATGTGGATTTAATGCTAAAAGCCGCAGAAAACGGCGGTCATGCGGTGGTGATTGGCGGCGGCTTGCTGGGTTTGGAAGCGGCAAATGGCTTAATGAAACAAGGCATGACGGTGAGCGTGGTGCATGTTACTAATGTGCTGATGAATAATCAGCTGGATTCCGTTGCCGCCAATCTTTTGCAATCCGAATTAGAAAAACGCGGCGTACAGTTTTTAATGTCTGCGCAAACCGAAGCGATTTTAGGTGATGAATTTGTCACTGGTGTGCGTTTTAAAAATGGACATGAAGTTTCTGCCAGTTTAGTGGTGATGGCGGTAGGGATTCGTCCAAATATTGAATTAGCGAAACAAGCGAGTTTGTATTGTGAACGCGGCATTGTGGTTAGTGACACTTTACAAACTTACGACCCACGCATTTATGCAGTCGGTGAATGTGCGCAGCATCGCGGGCAAGCTTACGGTTTAGTCGCGCCGTTGTTTGAGCAAGCGAAAGTGTGCGCGAATCATTTAGCGCGTTATGGAATTGCTCGTTATGAAGGCTCAGTCACTTCGACTAAATTGAAAGTCACGGGCATTGATTTGTTTTCCGCAGGCGATTTTATTGGCAATGACAAAACTGAAGAAATTGTGTTCAAAGATGCACAACGCAATATTTATAAAAAATTAGTGATTGAAAACAATCGCATCAAAGGTGCGGTGATGTACGGCGATACGATGGATGGTTCGTGGTATTTTCAATTGATGCGTGATGAAACGGATATTACCGCGTTTCGGGAAAATATTTTATTCGGTAAAGCCCATGTTGGCGATGCAGGTCATGGCGAAGTGAATCAGGTTGCTTCTTTGCCGGATGATGCAGAAATTTGCGGTTGTAACGGTGTTTGTAAAAAAACGATTGTCAGTGCGATTACCGATAAAGGTTTATTCACACTGGATGAAGTGCGCAAACACACCAAAGCCTCAGCTTCCTGCGGTTCGTGTACTGGTTTGGTTGAACAATTATTAGCCAGCACGGTGGGTGATTATTCTACCGCGCCGCATAAAAAATCCTTGTGTGCGTGTACTGATTTTACCCACGATGAAATCCGCAAAGCGATTAAAGTGCAGCAACTGAAAGATATTCCTTCTTTAATGAAATCATTAAGTTGGAAAACACCGGATGGTTGTGCAAGCTGTCGTCCGGCGTTGAATTATTATTTATTATGTGAATTTCCAGCAAGCTATCAAGATGATCCGCAATCGCGTTTTATCAATGAACGCGCTCATGCCAATATTCAAAAAGACGGCACTTATTCCGTTGTGCCGCGTATTTGGGGGGGGGTGACTACGCCAAAAGAATTACGCGCCATTGCTGATGCGGCAGATAAATATCAAGTTCCGGTGGTTAAAATCACTGGCGGACAGCGGATTGATTTAATTGGCGTGAAAAAAGAAGATTTGCCAAAAATGTGGGCAGATTTGAATGCGCAAGGAATGGTGTCGGGTCATGCCTATGGAAAATCGTTGCGAACTGTGAAAACCTGCGTGGGTTCAGATTGGTGTCGCTTTGGCACGCAAACCGCGATGAGCATGGGGATTGAGCTGGAAAAAATCACTTGGGGTTCGTGGACTCCGCATAAATTTAAAATGGCGGTGTCCGGTTGTCCGCGTAATTGTGCCGAAGCGACGATTAAAGATTTTGGTGTGGTTGGTGTGGATTCTGGTTGGGAATTGCATATTGGCGGAAATGGCGGCGTGAAAATTCGTGGCACGGATTTGTTATGTAAAGTGAAAACGGATGAAGAAGTGGTGGAATATTGCACCGCGTTTATGCAGTTATATCGCCAAGAGGCGCATTATTTGGAACGCACCGCGCCTTGGATTGAGCGGGTGGGTTTGGCTTACGTTAAACAAAAAATTGTGGATGATGCGCCGGGGCGTAAATTATTGGCGCGGGATTTTATGGAGTCGCAAGAATATTCACAAACTGATCCTTGGGCGCAGTGTGTGGCAGAGCCGGTGGCATTTAAACCGTTGTCAGTATTAAAAGCGGAGATAGCATAATGGCTTGGATGAAAGTGGCTGATTTACATGAGATTCCGCGTTTGGGTTCACGGGTTTTAAACACCGAAAACGGCGCGATTGCCATTTTTCGCAGCAGTGACGATCAGGTGTTTGCGGTAGAAGATCGTTGTCCGCATAAAAACGGTGTGTTGTCGCAAGGGATTGTGCATGGTTGCAAAGTGACTTGTCCGTTGCATAGTTGGGTGATTGAGTTGGAAACGGGCGAGGCGGTTGCGCCGGATAAGGGTTGCGTGAAAAAGTTTGCGGTGAAAGTTGAATCCACTGAGGTTTATTTGGATTTGCCGTAAGGTTTTGTGATTTGCTTGCGGGTTATAAAAACCGCCGTTGGCTTTTGCTGATGGCGGTTTTTTTGTCTGAATCATGATTTTCAGGATTTTGGGATTTGCAGGATTTTTTTAAGACGACTGGTTGGCTTGGAAAATTTAAGCGTAAATTCTATAAAACAGCACAAACACAAAGAGTTGTTGCGGAAAGAAAGGGGAGCGATAAGCTCCCTTTTTTGTTGTGAAGGATTGTGAGGTTAAGGGTGAGTTATAGAATGAAGTCGCTGGTGCTAAGCGTTGTTACGCCTGTTAGCAAGATAGAAAAATCTGCCGTTGCATCTGCATCATTATTACCCCAAAGAATATGTGTTGTTTGGTCAAAAAACAAAGCAGCCGATACACTGAATGAACCAGAAAATGTAGCTCCTTGATTGAGTGTTGCAAAGCCATCGTTTCCAGTCACAGCAGTATTTGCATCAATCGCTGATAAGTCAATTTTGTCACTTTGCGCAATTTTGAAATCGGTGATGGTGTCACGAGTAGTTGCGGTGATGCCAGATTCTGATACAGCAGCAAATTTGAATTTATCCGCGCCAATTCCGCCTGTTAAATTATCTTTTCCCGCGCCACCTGTTAGAGTGTCATTGCCCACGCCACCGCTTAATATATCTCTTCCTAAGCCACCATTAAAACTGTCGTTACCTGCTGCACCATTCAGTGTGTCGTTACCATTCCCTCCATCTAAATAATCATTATCAGATTCCCCCAAAAGCTTGTCATTACCATCACCACCATGAAGGCTATCATTCCCGTAACCACCGTAAAGCGTGTCGTTACCTGCGTTGCCTGATAAATCATCGCTCATGTTTAAGCCGTAGAGTCTATCATCACCACTCAAGCCAACAAGCACATCAGCTTTGTTTCCACCTATATCGCCATAAAGTTCAATTGGGATAAGATGATTTACAGTTACCAAGGCAGTGGGGTTGCTGCTGACACTTTCAGAATTACCTAAACCGTCAGTATAACTGGCGGTCACTTGAATGGATTTTCCTAATTCGTTAGCAGTAACAGTGTAAGTGTTGCCTGTGCCTAAAACAGTTGAACCTGTTTTCCATGTGTAGCTGATTGTGCCTAAGCCATCTGCATCGGCTAGAGCATTTGAAGCTGTGAGGAGTTGGTTTTGTTCGGGGGTAGTATCGTTGATGGAGAGTGTGCCAGTGGGTAAATTATTAGGGATTACACCACCATCGAAAGTATTGTCTAAGCTGCCATCAGAATTGTAGCGAACTAACGCAAAATCCTCATTAATACCATTGTGGCTATAGCCCGCCACCAAGACTTTACCGTCTGCTTGTTGTGTTACAGAGTATCCTACGGCAGAAAGAGATCCTATTATGGCTGTGGTAACTTTTCCATCACCATCAAAAGCGTTATCAAGTGAACCATCGATGTTATAGCGTACTAAAGCAAAATCATCTCTACTACCATTACTACTAAGACCAGCTAGTAAAATTTTGCCATCGCTTTGTAGCGTAGTAGAAAATCCTTCGTCATATGAAGAAGAACCTATTGGAGTAGTAACTTTACCGTCTTCATCAAAAGTGGAGTCAAGTGAGCCATCGCTGTTGTAGCGCACTAAAGCAAAATCAACACTATTATCATTGACAGTTTCACCTGCGACTACAATTTTGCCATCCGATTGAACTATGACGGAATATCCTTTGCCATACGAGGCATTACCTGTGATGGTGGTTAGTTTGCCATCGTTATCAAACGAGGTATCCAAAGAGCCATCTATGTTATAACGCACTAAGGAAAAATTAGGATAAACATCAATAGTGCTATAACCTGCGACTAAAATTTTGCCATCGGCTTGTATCGTGACAGACTGGGCATACCCCCCCGGTATCGCAGTAGTTAGTTTTCCATCGCTATCAAACGAGGTATCCAAAGCCCCATCGCTGTTATAACGAACTAGGGCAAAATTAGCATCAATGTAAGGATAATCTGCTTTATTGCTGAAGCTGGAGCCTGTGACTAAAATTTTTCCATCAGATTGTACTGTAACAGAGTAGCCTCTATCGTCAGAAGTAGAGTCTATCGCGGTAATAACTTTACCATCATTCCCAAACGTAATATCTGTTGAGCCATTGCTGTTATATCGGACTAAGGCAAAGTCATAATTATTGCCATTCCAGCTTGTGCCAGCCACTAAAATTTTCCCATCAGCTTGTAGCGTAGAAGAATAGCCAAAATCAATAGACGAGCCTATTGTCGTTACAACTTTACCATCATCATCAAATGTATTATCTAACGAGCCATTACCGTTGTAGCGTATCAATGCAAAGTCACCATTGCTGTAGCCTGCGACTAAAATTTTGCCATCATCTTGAACAACGACAGATTGAGCAGAGTCATTAGAGTTAGAAGTATCAGTGCTGAAATCAGCGATAACAATACCTTTTTGTTGCGTTGCCATATTTTTATCCTCTGTGTGTCAATGTTGTTTTTGCGATGCATTCGTAGAGACGTAAAATTTTACGTCTCTACTGCAAAATCATCTCTTCTGTTAGCCCTGTTGCTTTCACAATAGACTCAATATCCAGCCCCATTGCCAATAGAGCCTTAGCCGTTTCTAATTTCCCTTGTTCAATGCCTTCATTACGACCTCTTTTTTCAGCCTCAGCAATATACGACTCATCAATCATCCGCGCCATCTCCTCCGGCGTGACATCTTCTTCTCCAATCGCCAACAACAGCTTCTCAATTTCAGGCAAGTGATACAACGACTCATCCACCTGATTATCCAAACTATCCTCAATTACCCGTAACCACTCCTGATAAAACTCAGGCGTTTTTTCATTCATATATTTAGGACAAAGATAAATAATCTTATGCTTGATTTCATTTAATCCCTTACCATCCAAAGTTTTAGGGTCAAAATCAATCACCGCAACATCGCATTGATTCTTTTCATCACCCGATGTTAAAACCACAATCGTATAAACTGTGGTATTCGGCGAATAATAACGATATTGTGCACTTTTCGGCGGCTTTTTCAGTTGCTCTAATAAAGCAACACAATGATAATGTAAAAAACGGTCATAATGATCGGCATTTCTATCATGCTGAATTTCGACAATAATCCGATTTTTAATATCCTCAGCATATAAATCAAACTTCACAGCCACATTACCAATCGGCGGCTTAAATTCCTTTTCCGTTTCAACCTTATCTATCTCAAGACTAATTCCTAAAATATCCAAAACAAATCGCTTAAATATATCCACATCACAGAAAGCTTTTTTAAAAATTACGCCGTAACGTAATGGAGCAACTCGTTTCATAATTTTTTCCTCATAAATGTAAGCGTAAAGTTATTGCCAATTAGCGGCTACAGTCTACTGTAAAATCATCTCTTCCGTTAGCCCTGTAATTTCAATAATCGTTTGCATATCAAAACCTTTCACTAACATCGCTTTGGCGGTTTCTAACTTTCCCTGACCAATCCCCCTCTTTTCAGCTTCAGCAATATAGGATTCATCAATCATCCGAGCCATTTCTTCCGGTGTAACACTCTCTTCACCAATCGCCAACAACAGCTTCTCAATTTCAGGCAAATGATACAACGACTCATCCACCTGATTATCCAAACTATCCTCAATTACCCGTAACCATTCCTGATAAAACTCAGGCGTTTTTTCATTCATATATTTAGGACAAAGATAAATAATCTTATGCTTGATTTCATTTAATCCCTTACCATCTAACGTTTTAGGGTCAAAATCAATCACCGCCACATCACATTGATTCTTTTCATCACCCGATGTTAAAACCACAATCGTATAAACAGTGGTGTTCGGCGAGTAATAACG
>ERZ1034363.135-NODE-135-length-50576-cov-5.429315_pt1 | contig 50576 bp, 46 predicted proteins | sample MGYA00520616_ERZ1034363 | MGnify/ENA primary metagenome ERZ1034363 (study PRJEB33736, sample SAMEA104284506) | Azolla filiculoides | biome: Urban; feature: Water surface; material: Ditch water | place: Netherlands | collected 2015-10-28 | depth 0-0.1 m ...
CCAGCGGCAATCAATGGAATTTTGATTTTTTCTTTTACCATCGGAATTAAAGTAAAAGTAGTGGTTTCCTCTCTTCCATTGTGTCCTCCGGCTTCAAAACCTTCGGCAACCACGGCATCTACTCCAGCATCTTGAGCTTTCAAAGCGAAAATTGAACTGCTGACAACGTGAACAACCGTTATTCCTTTTTCCTTCAAAAAGGGAGTCCAAGTTTTGGGATTTCCTGCCGAAGTGAAAACAATTTTCACCCCTTCTTCGACCAGAATAGTCATAATTTCCTCGATATTGGGATACAACATCGGAACATTTACCCCAAAAGGTTTATCAGTAGCTTTTTTGCATTTTTGAATGTGTTCTCTTAAAACTTCGGGATACATTGAACCTGCACCAATCAACCCCAAACCGCCAGCATTGCTGACTGCACTAGCCAATTTATATCCAGAATTCCAAATCATTCCAGCTTGAATGATGGGATATTTGATACGAAAGAGTTGAGTGATTTTGTTCATTTACTGCTTTATAATTTTTCCACTTTCGGAAATACCATTCGATTCAATTTTATAAAAATAAATGCCGCTATTCAAAGATTTCAATGAAATAGTTGGCGATTGTGTAGAGATATTTTTTTCTAAAACTTTTTGTCCCAAAATAGTATAAATAGCAATTGTTCTAACCTCTGACCCATTTGGTAAAGTGACCGAAATGGAATCATTGGTTGGATTTGGATAGACCTTAAAATCATTTGCAGAAAAAGCTGCAACCGATAATCCATTGGATAAAGCCAAACTAAAATTAGGAATTCCATAACCATATTGAGTTCTTGATCTTACTGCTGGTTCAGAAAAATTATCCGAAGATTGAACAACTAATTGTTTGATTTCTTGCGCATTTTTCCCCGGTAAAGCTTGCCACAAACAAGCCACCATTCCAGCTAAAATAGGACAAGAATAGGAAGTTCCGCTACCACCATTATTAATTGTTCCACCAGAATAAGTATAAGGATTTTGTCCCTGAGCCATTACATCTGGTTTTACTCGCCCATCATAACTTGGGCCAATAGAACTAAACAAAGCATAAGTTCTATCGTCTTTCACAGCACCAACTGCAATCACATTTAATGCCTCGGCAGGAACACCAACATGTGGTTCGGAATTAGCTCCTTCGTTTCCAGCACTTGCTAAAACTACAATTCCTTTGCTAAAAGCAACATTAGCTCCTTTTGAAGCAAAGGCTTCATTTCCTGTCATATCCGAATAAGTGTGTCCGTAAGAAGCATCGTCAAAACCAAAATACCCTAAAGAAGTTGTGATGATATCTACACCTACTCTATCGGCTTCCTCTGCAGCTTCGACCCAATTCGATTCTTCGACAGGATTTTCGGTAGCATCGTCTTCAGTAACGTACAAATAATATTGAGCGTCGGGAGCGGTTCCCACCAATTGTCCATCAACAAAACCACCCATCAAGGATAGTACAGCAGTACCGTGTGTTCCTCCAGAATAAAAATTACTGCTTTTAGTTACATAATTATATCCACCTAAAATTTGATTGTTTGTGATTAATCTCTGGAAAGGTTGTGCCGCATTTACATCAGGAAAACCGGAATCTAAAACTGCAATTATTTTTCCAGAACCCGTATAATTAGCTTGATGCAACAAATTTCCATTCAACATCTGAACCTGATTCAAAGAATTGCCATAATTATAGGTTACGGCCGTTTCCATCGTTTTGTTTACAGGAGTGTATTTTAATTTTGCTTTAGTTTTGTTAGGAGAACTATTCAAGGTTTTATCGGCAAAATCCACATTTTGAACAAAAGACAATACTTTTAGTGCATTAATATCAGCTTGCGAACCCCGAACGTGAACACAATTGAACCATTTAGACTTGGCTTTGACACTAATTCCAGTCGAAGCTACTACTTGGTCAATATAAGGTTGATAAACAGGAACGTCTTTACTGTCCAATGCAATTCCTTGATTGGAACGTCGGTCCAAAGCTCTTTGCGAAAGCATCGTCAACGGATTACTCAAATAAGTAGCTGCATCGGGTTTGTCTTTGAAATAAACCCAAGCATCTTCTTGCGAAAAGCCAACTAAACTAGAAACTAAAAACAGGAAAAGAATTATTTTTTTCATATCAATTTGAGGAAATAAAATACTAATTTAGGAAATAACTCCCGAACCTACTAATTCATCTTCTAAATACCAAGCTACGAATTGCCCTTCGGTGATAGCTGATTGTGGTTCTTCAAAAGCGACATACATTCCACCTTCGAATTGGTGTAAAGTTGCTTTTTGCAAGGGTTGACGATAGCGAATTCTCGCCATTACTTCCATCGTTTCTCCATTGGCTAAAGCCATATCCGTGCGAATCCAATGTACTTCGGATTTTTCTATAAACAACGCTTTTCTGAATAATCCTGGATGTTGACTGGTCAATCCAGTGTAAATCGAATTGGTTTCTACATCAGTTGAAATGATGAACAAAGGATCGGTGGTTCCGCCCACATTGAGCCCTTTTCTTTGACCAATGGTAAAATAATGTGCACCTTGATGTTTGCCTACCACTTTCCCCATTTCTGGAGTATAATCTATTTTTTTGGCATCGAAGGCTAATGCTTCTTCAACAGAAAGATGGGCTGGTTTCTCTAAATTATAAATCGGTGAATCTTTATCTATTTGGTAAATGATTCCGTCTTTGGGTTGCAATTTTTGTTGTAAAAATTCGGGTAATCTTACTTTTCCAATGAAACACAAGCCTTGTGAATCTTTCTTTTCGGCAGTAACCAAATCCAATTCCAGAGCGATTTCTCGCACTTCGGGCTTTGTTAATTCGCCTATTGGAAACAAAGATTTTGCCAATTGTTCCTGTGATAATTGACAAAGAAAATAAGATTGGTCTTTATTAGTATCGGCTCCAGCCAAAAGTTGATAGACTTTTTCGCCATTGACTTCGGTTTCTCCTTTCCGGCAATAATGACCTGTTGCCACGAAATCGGCACCAAGGCTTAAAGCGATTTTCATAAAAACATCGAATTTTATTTCGCGATTGCAAAGCACATCTGGGTTTGGAGTTCGCCCTTTTTCATATTCGTTGAACATATAATCAACGATTTTTTCTTTGTATTCTTCGCTTAAATCTACGGTTTGGAAAGGAATCCCTAATTTTTCGGCTACCAATAAGGCATCGTTACTGTCTTCGAGCCACGGACAATCATTAGAAATCGTTACCGAGTCGTCGTGCCAATTTTTCATAAAAAGACCTATGACTTCATAGCCTTGTTGCTGCAACAAATAAGCCGCAACACTCGAATCTACACCACCAGAAAGCCCAACAACTACACGTTTCATTTTGAAATAATTATAATTTTACAAGTTTGCAAAGTTACAAAGATTTACGGAAGGATTTATGGTTAATAAATGGATTAAGGTTTTGTTGGGAAATTTTACCGCAAAGACGCAAGGAAGGCACAAAGAGCGCTATTTTTTAGCGACAGATTTTCACGAATCAAACGGATTTTCACGATAATTCAAAAATTAATTCTTTTTAGTTTTTGAAGCCGTTTGTTGATAGCTCATATTCATTTCATTAACCAATTTCCCCTTCTCGAAAAACTGCCAAATTCCGGCTTTTTTTCCGTTGATGAATTTTCCTTTTGAAACAATTGTCCCATCATCTGAATCTCTAAAAATGGCTAATCCATCGTACTGATTGTTGATGTAATTAGATTCTTCTATGATGATTCCAGATTCAGTATATCTTTTATAAGGGCCATTTTTCAGGTCATTTTTATATACTATTTCTTCGGCAATTTTTCCATTAGGATAAAAAACAGATCGCAAACCTTCCAGTTTTCCTTTGCTGTAATTTTCGATTGTCATTACGGTTTTTGAAGCCTTATGATAATATTTCCATTGGCCTTCATATACCTTATTAACGACTTTGCCTTCGCTTACTTTATTTTTGAGTTGGTCATAAAAAATGGTGTAAGCCGAATTGTCTGTAGGGTTGAATTCGCGAGTGGCAATGACAATTTTGGTTTTAGTATTGTCAAAAAAAGTAAAAGTACCTACCTCTTTTCCGTGTTCGAAAGTTCCTTCGTATTTTGGATTTTTAGTATCTTCATAAAATCCTTTCCACACCCCATGTTTCTTGCCATTTTCGTCTAATTTATTGAAATTGGTTTGAGCTAGAATACAATTGAAATTGAAAAAAATCAAAACAAATATTCCTATTTTATATAATTCTTTCATCTATTTTATTTATTGTTTTTTTATTGGTCGTATGCAATTTGGACTACATCATTTATTAAACGATTTTAAAGGTCAAAAATTATGCTAAAATACATTTCGATAGAGAAAAAACCAAGTAGTTTTCATCTTCCCTCTTTTTTATCTTTATTTAAATTTTAGCAATAAATTTATATGTTATTTGTAATCTTTTTTATCTTTAATTATTAAAAAAGTGTTTTTTATCGGTTTTATTTGTGTTTTAATCGTTCTTGTTATAGATTTACTATTCTAATCTTAACACACTCATTATGAATACATTTAACTTAAAAGGAATTAATCTCTCAAGTAAAATTTTGTGTTCTGTTTTGGGACATAAAATCATCACTACCCGAAATGTAACGGGCCATTTTAGAGAATATAAATGCTCTATTTGCGGTCTCGAATTGACGAATGATCTTCATGGTGCTAAAATTTTTCTCACTCCAGAACTCAAAGATATTAATGAAGCTTTAATGCAATTGTATCAAAAAAGAAATTATTCAATTTAATTTATTCACATCCTAAAGCCCCAAAAAGATGCTGATACTACTACTTATAAAAAGTCTATTGCTATTAAAACAAACAGCAAATAAAAAACGTATGTCTCGAATTATGGAAATCGAGCAACGTTTATAACTATTTCAATTCCTAAATGGTTGTTTTTCAAACAATTATTTAATATATATTTTTATAATTTCGGGTGATAAAATCAAAAGCTGAGTGGAGCACATTTCCCATAGATTTTGCCCTTTTAAAATTGATATCTTTTGTTAATCGATACAATTCCAGTTTCAATTGATCTACATGACTATCAGGGGCAATAATATCGTTCCCCATAATTTGCAATAATTTCTTGATACGAGTTTCTGCCGAAAAAATTCTTTTGGCCAAAGCAGCGCGCTCTTCGCTTTTATATTGTTCGATGGAACTGTTCTCTAATTTATCTTTAACCAATTTTACCATTGGATAATTTTCTTTAAAAAACTGAGGACGATACACTTTCAAATTTCCTTCGTAACATTGCTGGTCAAAATCTATTGGTCGAATTCTAAAAACTACTTGATCAAAATCGTGAATGGGAACAATTACATAATTATAAGCACGCATATCGCCCAAAAGACGAATCATACAACGCTCATTAAACTTGACAAACTCTTTGGCAATTTGTGCTTTTTCGACTTCGGAGCAATTCTTTAATAGCGTTTCCATAAATACATCACCCGGAATTCCCATGATGTGTTCTTCGATCAAAGTGTCTTTGTAAACTAGAAAATGTATTTTGTCTGGCGAAAGAATATGTTCCAATTCTAAGCCATAAACTCTTGAAGCATCGGCTTTTTTTACATAAAAATAAGTGTAATTATCGTTGAGAATGTTTCTAACTTTAATGCGAAAGGGTTTTGAGTTTCCGAAAGTGCAATAATCGATAGCGTCCACATTCAAAAACTTTATGATGTCTGAATTTCCATCAGAATGAAGGTAAGAATATATTTTTTTTAAATTCAAATCAATTTCATTCCTTTCAAACTCATTATAATAAACCCGAATCCATAAAGTATCGACGTTATTTTTGTCAAACACAGTTATAGAGCCCGAGAAACGCAATAAATCATCATAAAAAATAGAAACTTTAGACACTCGATCAAATCGTTCTAAATAATCTAAAAACAAATTATTTATTGGATAAGTTGGCTTTTTAAATACCATTAATTGTTCTTCACTCATTTTGAAAAAATTTGATACAAATTTACAGTATTATCAGTTGTGAATTCAAACTTGAACGCAAAATACCTCACTTTTTAGCATCTAATTGGTTGAAATTAGCAAATGAATCATTCCTTTTTATAAATACAGATTTGTAGTATCTTTGTAACACTATGAAATGGGCGCAAACACTACTTTTATTTGGTTTTATTTACTGCAATACACCATTAGTATCGGCACAAAACATTACGGTTGACGATACTTATACCGCTAAACAACTAGTCGAAAATGTGTTGGTAAATAGTTCATGTGCTTCGGTTTCAAATTATGCGGCAACAGGAGACACTTCGCCTGTTGGCCAAAATAGTTATGGCTATTTTAATAATGCTGGCGGAAGTTTTCCATTTTCAGAAGGTGTTATTTTAAGCACACAATATGCAAAAAAAGCAATTGGGCCTTATAGTTTCACTAATGGTAACGACAATGATGGGAGCTGGTCAGGCGATGCTGATTTGAATCAAATATTGGGAGTTTCATCAGTAACTGCAACCGTTTTGGAATTCGATTTCGTACCACTGACCAATTTTTTAAGCTTTGATTATATTTTTGCATCAACTGAATATGCCGATACAGGTTCTTGCCGATATACCGATGGATTTGCTTTTTTAATTAAAGAAAATAGTCCCGGTTCTGTTTATGACAATCTAGCCGTAATTCCGGGAACTCGAACGCCAGTTTCTTCGACCAATATTCATCCTACCATTCTTCCGTCGGGAATTTATAATGGTTGTGCAGCCATAAACGAGAATTATTTCAGTAATTTTAATAACAATTCAAGTCCCATAAATTATGCTGGACAAACTGTTATTATGAATTCACAAACCCCAGTTATAGCTGGAAAAAGTTACCATATAAAATTAGTTATCGCCAATGATTTCAACGAATATTATGATTCGGCTGTTTTTCTTAAAGCAGGAAGTTTTTCTCCAAAAATTGACATAGGTCCTGACCGTTTAGCGGCAATTAATCCAATTTGTTTTGGAGAAATATTTACTATTGATACCCAATTGCCTGCAAGCTATACTTATAAATGGTTTAAAGACAACGTAGAAATAGTTGGCGAGACAAAACCAACTCTAACTGTTACGAATACGGGCACTTACAAAGTGGAAGTAATTTTTTCGCCCGCAACTTGTATGGCGACTGACGAAATAAGACTTGAATATGCTCCTGAAATTATACTGTCAGACGCAACTTTAGCACAATGTGATGACAATAATGACGGAATCTCGATTTTTGATTTGACCAAAGTAGATGCTATTATAAAAAACAACGATACCACTTTAAGTCCTGTTGTTTATTACGAATCTTTAGCGAATGCAAAAGCAAATATGAATCCTATTTTAGCTCCAACAGCTTATACCAACAAACCCACAATTCCTACTCTATTTGCTAGAGTTACCAACACTTTTGGCTGTGCCAATTATGCTCAACTTAGCCTTATTATTGCAAATAATAACATAGCAAACCAAAATCCAATTTCAACTTGCGATGACGATGCAGTTCAAGATGGTTTGTATCAATTTGATTTGAATGCTCAAGTTTCGCCCCAACTTTTGAGTGTTTTACCTTCTGGAATGAAAGTCGAATATTATTATAATTCTACCGACGCCATTTCGCAAAAAAATGCGTTGCCCAATATTTTCAAAAATACTACAGCAAACCAACAAATTATTCAAGCACGAATTGTAAATGGCCCGGATTGTTACGGAATTACTCCTATAACACTTATTGTAAACACTTTTACTCCAGCAAATTTTCAAGATGAAACTAGTTTTGTTTGTCTTGGTTCTTCAACTGATTTAAGAGTTGCAACTGGTTTTTCGAGTTATTTATGGAATACTGGAGCAATTTCAAGTGATATTACAGTCAATACTGCTGGAAATTACTCGGTTACAGTTACCAATTCAAATGGTTGTAAAGCAATTAAAAAATTTACTGTAACAAGCTCCGAAATAGCAACAATTAGCAATGTTACTGTAAATGATTTTGCTGGCTATGAAAATTCGGTTTTACTGCAATATACTGGAATTGGCACCTATGAATTTTCGCTTGACGGCTCTTTTTTCCAAGACAATGCATTGTTTACAGGAATTGCTCCGGGGAAATATTTTGCAGTTGCCCGAGACAAAAACGGTTGCGGAATATCGGCTCCATTTACTGTTTATGTTTTAGATTACCCACGGTTTTTCACTCCAAATGGCGATGGTTATAACGATCTTTGGAAAATAAAAAATCTTGATTTATTTCCAAATGCAGTTGTTAGCATTTTTGATAGATTTGGCAAATTATTGAAACAAATTTCGGCAAAAAGTGCTGGATGGAATGGAACTTTTAATGAATTACCATTACCTGCATCCGATTATTGGTTTCATCTTAATTTTGGCGATGGAAAAATAATAAAAGGGCATTTTTCATTAAAGAGATAGCAATTATTTTATTATTTTTATCCAATGAAAAAAATTGCTCTACTACTGTTTGTTTTTATATCTATAAGTTGTTTTGCACAGTTTAGCAAAACTCATTATATACCACCTATCACGGCATCTTCAAATAATATTGTAAATGACCATTATTTATATATTTCTACTCCTAACACCAATAATGTAAATTTTAAAATTATTGAAAATGGTGGTGCGATAATCACTGGAGTAGTAAGCAATAGCAATCCTTATATTTACTATATTGGTTCAGGAAGCAGCTCTCAATTATTTACCCCTAAAAATATCATAGGAAAAATTAGCAATAAAGGCTATACGATTGAAGCAGAAGACCTAATTTATGTCAGCATGAGAACCAATGCAGGTAATGGAGCTCACGCTGGAGGCCTTGTATCTAAAGGGAATAGTGCATTAGGCAAGATTTTTAGATTAGGAGCCATGTTAAATCCAAATGTAGATTCCAGCTTACTTAATTTTGCTTCAATATTAGCAACAGAAAACAATACCAAAGTTACCATCTCTAATTTTCCAATAGGAACCATCTTTACAGACGGAACAATTTATACTGCCCCAATTACAGTTACATTGAATAAAAATGAAAGCTATGTAATGGGCTTAGAAAACTATTCAGGCAACAACTTCCCTTCTAATTGCTCAAAAATAATTGGAGCATTAGTAGAATCTGATAAATCGGTAGTTGTAAATTCGGGATCGTTTGGCGGAACTAATAGTACAAGTACAAACGGAAGAGATGTTGGTTTTGATCAAATAGTTTCTTTTGATAAAACAGGTAAAGATTATGTTTTCGTAAAAGGCATCGGAATAGACGAATTAGAAAGAGTTTTACTTATTGCTCAAATTCCAAATACAGATGTTTTTTTGAATGGAAGCACAACCCCATATACTACTTTAGCAAATCCTGGAGATTATGTTGTTATTGATGGCAGTCAATTCATAAATAGCAATTTATATGCCTCAACAACTGAAAATGTGTTTGCCTATCAAAGTATTGCAGGATCAAACGTGCCCGCCAATCAAAATTTATTTTTTGTACCACCTTTAAATTGTGCCACACCAAATTCTGTCGATAATATTCCATCAATTCAATCCATAGGAAATGTAACTTATAATGGAAGTTTGAACATTGTGACCGAAACAGGGGCTCTTGTAAAAGTATATCAAAATGGGATATTAACTTCAGCAGGGTCAGCAACGGCAATTACTGGAAATCCTGGATTTGAGCGCTATTCAGTATCTGGATTAAAAGGCAACATTTCAGTAAAATCAACTAAGCAAGTTTATGTTTCTTACTTTGGCACCAATGGAGCAGCTACTTATGGTGGTTATTACTCAGGTTTTGACCTAAAACCAGAAGTAGTATCTGATAAAATATCGGTAATAAACTCTTCCTGTATTCCTAATGTTGTATTGAAAATAAACACATTATCCTCTTACGACACTTTTCAATGGTATGAAAATGATGTAGCCATTCCAGGAGCTACAAACAACTCATTTACACCAACAACACCAGGTTATTATCAAGTTAGAGGCGCAATTTCGGGATGTCCAAGCAATGGTTTTATTTTTTCTGATAAAATTCCCGTTAGCGAATGCCCTACTAATCAAGATAATGACAAAGCCTGCGACAATATTGATTTGGATAATGACAATGATGGCATCCTAAATTGCACAGAATCTTTTGGAAATCAAAACATAGATGTTTCGAATTCAAATGCAGGAAATATAATCAATAATACCTACTCCAATTCGTTTACAGGAGTAACAACAACTACAGGAACTGACTTGCCAATAGGAACCTTTACAGGAAGTGCAGACGGGAGTTTCATCACTGAAATACCAGCCGGAAAAGACAATAGTGTAACCTACAAAATGACCTTTGCAAAACCCATGAGCGTTGGAATTGAATATATTTCTACGGCAAATGCAACCGATTTATTAAATTCAAATGCTGAATATGTTATCAATTCCGAAGTTAACAAAACAATAACGGTACTCAATCCTGATAATCAACTATTAATTGACGTTAACTATGATGGAATATATGAAACTGGAGTAACTGAATATTCGTCGTTTGAAATTCGATTTCGATTAAACAATACAATTCCTTTAGCAGCAGGTACTGGCACTTTCAAATTTTCAACTTATTTAGCAAATTCCATAAGTATAACACATAAAAATCTATCGGAAACTGAGCCTAATAAAGCAAGTTTTAAGTTCTTTACACCTTGCGTTACAAAGGATTCTGACAATGATGGAATTCCTGATCAAATAGATACTGATAGCGACAATGATGGAATTCTAGACATAATAGAAGCTCAAGTAAATGCTACTGTTGCTATTTCAAATACGGACACCAATAACAATGGTATTGACAATGTTTTTGAACCCGGATTAACACCTGTTGATTCAGATAATGATGGCGTTTTAGATTATTTAGATTTAGATAGTGACAATGATGGAATCTTGGATTCAGTAGAAACTGGAAATGATTTAGACGCAGATGGCATTAGAAATTACCGCGACTTAGATAGTGATAAAGATTTATGTTCTGATGTAATCGAAGCCGGTTTTACAGATGCTGATGGTGATGGAAAATTTGGAAATTCACCAATTACTATTGACTCGAATGGTTTAGTTATAGGAGCTCCGTATAGCGTTCCAAATCCAAATTATTTAATTTCGGCACCCATTGTAATAACAAAACAACCTGCAATTGCACCTACTTGCGAATTACAAAATGCTTTAGCAACGATAGTTGACAATGGCGGAAACACCTATCAATGGCAACTTTCTACAGACGGAGTAAATTGGAACAACCTCACAAACGATGCAACTTATCCTGATGTAACTGCAAATCCGCTAACCATAGTAGGTATTACCAATGCGATGAACGGATATAAATATCGTGTGGCACTAAATAAAACAGGAAATTCTTGTGGATTAACTTCGGCCGAAACTACTTTGACCACGCTTGCTTTACCAACCGTAAAAGACATCAGTATTGTGCAATGTGATGACGATTTAGATGCCATTTCCTCCTTTAATCTTACAGTAAAAAATAATGAGATTTCTACTGATTTTGCGAATGAAACGTTCACTTACTATAAAACATTATCTGGAGCCAATACTGCCGACCCAACACAATTAATTACAACTCCATTGGCTTTTACAAATACAACACCTGGAACAATACCAGTTTGGGCAAGGGTTGTCAATAAAAATGGTTGTTTCAGAACTGCTCAAATCACCTTAAAAGTTTTAGCAACCCAAATTCCAATAACTTTTAAAAGAACTTTCGAAGTTTGTGATGATTTGTTAGATATAAACGGAGCAAATAATGCTAATAACAACAAAAGAGATGGTGTTTCTACATTTAATTTTAGCAGTGTGACAACCGATATTCAAGCGATGCTTCCCTCAACCGGAATTTATTCCATAACCTATTACCGCAATCAAGCCGATGCTTTGGCAGAACTTAATAAAATTACTGATATTGCCAATTATAGAAATATTGGTTATCCAAACACACAAGACATTTGGGTTCGTGTCGATAGCGATGTTGACAATGCTTGTTTTGGTTTAGGACCCTTTGTAACTTTAACAGTTGAGAAATTACCTTTCGCAAATACTGTTACAATTCCAAGACAATGCGACGACAATCAGGATGGGATTTTTAAATTCAATACAGCAACTTTAGAAAACACTTTATTAGGAAGTAATCAATCATTTCCGGTTACTGTAACTTATTTTGATGCAGCTAATAATCCGCTAAAAGATGCTAACGGAGTCTTGATAACAAGTCCATTTCCTGCTACTTTTAATTCGAATTCACAAATCATTAAGGCAGTTGTTACCAATAATACCTCTTTAAAATGTTATGATGAAACCACCATTGAATTCATAGTAGATGATTTGCCAGAAGCTTTTCCAATACCTGTTTCGTTGACATCAATTTGTGATGATGAAATAGATCCTTTGAAACAAGATGGAAAATTTGATTTTGATACTTCCACATTTCAATCCACAATCCTTGGAACACAAACAGGAATGATCGTTAAATACTATGATGAAAACGGAAATGCTTTATCAAGTCCGCTACCCAATCCGTTCCAAACAAAAACACAAAACATAAAAGTAACCGTTGAAAATCCAATAAACACAACCTGTGTAGCAACACGAATCATTCCTTTTATAGTAGATCCACTACCAAATATCAATTTAAACACTGATAAAAACGACGACGAATTAGTTTGCTCAAATATTCCAACATTTTATGTACAACTCAATGCGGGAATCCAAGATGGATCTTCAACAAATAACTATACTTATGTTTGGTCAAAAGACGGAATCATTTTGCCTGGTGAAACAAACTACACTTTAGATGTAAATACTGAAGGGTTATATACAGTAGAAGTTATAAATAGCGTTGGTTGTGGAAGATCTAGAAAGATTCAAGTTACAGCATCAGATGTTGCAAAGATTGACAGTACCATAATAGTAGATATGACAGACATCAATACCATTACAGTAAACGTTTCTGGATTAGGCGATTACGAATATAGTTTAGATGAACCTACAAGCTATTTTCAAGATTCGAATTTCTTTACAAATGTTTCGGCTGGCATTCACACCATTTACATCCGTGACAAAAATGGCTGTGGAACTATTGACAGAACAATTGCAGTGGTTAGTGTTCCAAAATTCTTTACTCCTAATGGCGATGGCTACAATGATTATTGGGGTGTAAAAGGTGTAAATGCAGATTTTAATAGTAACTCTACGATATACATTTTTGACCGATACGGAAAACTGCTCAAACAATGGGTTCCATCGTCGAGCGAAGGTTGGGATGGTACTTTCAACGGAATCCCAATGCCAGGTGACGATTATTGGTACACCATAAAACTAGAAGATGGCCGAGAAGCCAAAGGGCATTTTAGTTTGAAACGATAATATTTTTGACCACATTACCCATAAAAAAAGCCATTCTCTCGAATGGCTTTAATTTTATAAAAAACAGAATTAGATTTTAAATCTTTTTCTATCTGTTTCAGTCAAATAAATTTTTCTTAAACGAATTGATTTTGGTGTAACCTCAACATATTCATCTTTTTGAATGTATTCTAAAGCTTCTTCAAGAGAGAAAATAATCGGAGGGATAATTCTAGCTTTTTCATCATTTCCAGACGAACGAACGTTAGATTGTTTTTTCTCTTTCGTTACGTTTACACACATATCATCGCCACGAGAGTTTTCTCCAATTACCTGACCTTCATAGATTTCAGCATTTGGCTCAACAAAGAATTTACCACGATCTTGTAATTTATCGATAGAATAAGGAATCGCTTTTCCTTTTTCCATAGAAATTAATGAACCTTTGTTACGTCCAGCAATTTCTCCTTTGTAAGGCTCATATCCTATAAAACGGTGTGCCATAATAGCTTCACCAGCAGTAGCAGTAAGCAATTGATTACGCAATCCAATAATTCCACGTGATGGAATGTTGAATTTTACAACCATACGATCTCCTTTGGTTTCCATACTCAACATTTCTCCTTTGCGCATAGTAACAAATTCGACAGCTCTACCTGAAAGATTTTCTGGTAAGTCGATTGTTAATTCCTCAATTGGCTCACATTTTTTACCATCAATTTCTTTGATAATAACTTGTGGCTGACCGATTTGCAACTCATAGCCTTCTCTTCTCATTGTTTCAATAAGCACAGACAAGTGAAGTACACCACGACCAAAAACCATAAATTTATCAGCAGAATCGGTTTCACCTAGCTTCATTGCTAAGTTTTTCTCTAATTCTTTTGTCAAACGTTCTCTAATATGACGAGATGTTACAAATTTACCTTCTTTACCAAAGAAAGGTGAATCGTTAATAGTGAACAACATACTCATCGTAGGCTCGTCAATATCAATCGTTTTTAGACCTTCTGGGCTTTCATAATCAGCGATAGTATCACCAATTTCAAAACCTTCCACTCCAATGATGGCACAAATATCACCTGCAATAACTTCTTGAACTTTTTTACGTCCAAGACCTTCAAAAGTGTGTAATTCTTTAATTCTTGACTTACTAATAGTACCGTCTCTTTTAACTAATGAGATTGGCATACCTTCTTTCAAAACACCTCTTTCTAGACGACCAATGGCGATACGACCTGTAAATGCAGAGAAGTCTAGAGATGTAATCAACATTTGTGGAGTTCCTTCAGATACTTTAGGAGCTGGTACATTTTGGATAACCATATCCAATAAAGGCTCTATGTTTTCAGTTTGGTTTTTCCAATCATCAGACATCCAGTTATTTTTAGCTGAACCATAAACGGTTGGAAAATCCAACTGCCATTCTTCAGCACCTAATTCAAACATTAAGTCGAAAACTTTCTCGTGAACTTCTTCAGGAGTACAGTTTTCTTTATCTACTTTATTGATAACCACGCAAGGTTTTAAACCTAAATCAATAGCTTTTTGCAATACAAAACGAGTTTGTGGCATTGGTCCTTCAAAAGCATCTACAAGAAGACAAACACCGTCTGCCATATTTAGAACTCTTTCAACTTCTCCACCAAAATCGGCGTGACCAGGAGTATCAATAATATTAATTTTTGTTCCTTTGTAAACTACTGAAACATTTTTTGAAGTAATAGTAATACCTCTTTCGCGCTCTAAGTCGTTGTTATCTAGGATTAAGTCACCTGTATTCTCATTGTCGCGAAATAACTGACAGTGATACATAATTTTATCAACCAAAGTTGTTTTACCGTGATCGACGTGGGCAATAATTGCAATGTTTCTAATAGCTTCCATCTGTAAATTTTAATGGGTGCAAAGGTACACTTTATTTTTATATAAAAAATCTTTATATTATTGTTTGCAATTTGTTAACCTTTTTATCTAAATATCAAACCTGTAGAAATAAGTTTTGAATGATTATAAATAATAACATAAATTAATTATATTTGAATAATGAAAAATAACACCAACAAAATAACCATTCTCTATATAATAGTATCCATTATTCTGGCTATTCTATACCGCGAATTTTTTAAAATAATAATTCCATCAAATCCACTTGCTTTCAGTTTTATAAATGACCTTCTATTTATAGTGGTTTCTGGCATACTTCTTAGGTTTGTTTTGCATAAAAACAACATTAAAAACTCCGAGATTTACAGAAAATTAAAAAATACAAATAATGAAATCAAAGAGTCTAATGAAAGATATGATATCGTATCAAAAGCAACCAGTGATATCATTTGGGATTGGAAAATTTTAGAAGACACCATGACCTGGAACAAAGGAATCGAAGCAGTCTTTGGATACAAACAAGAAGAAGTAGGCAAAGGTTCAAAATGGTGGTTTGATAATATACACCCAGAAGACACCATCAAAATGTCTATTAAATTATATTCTTTTATTGAACAAAAAACCGAAAAATGGCAAGATCAATATCGCTTTAAATGTGCAGATGGCACTTATAAGTACGTTTTAGATAGAGGCTTTATTTTAAAAGATGAAACCGGAAAATCAGTACGAATGATTGGAGCCATTCAAGATATTACCAAACAAAAAGAAGAAGAACAGCGACTAAAACTGTTAGAAACAGTTATTACACATACAAAAGACTCTATAATTATTACCGAAGCCAATTTGAATGAAGGTAAAATACCCGACATTGTTTATATAAATCCCGCTTTTTCTGTCATCTCAGGATACACTTCAGACGAAATTATTGGAAAATCTCCTGAAATTTTTATTGGCCCAAACTCAAATCCAGAAGACCATAATACTCTAATAAAAGCTATAAAAAATAAGCAAGAATGCCATATTGAAACACTAAGTTACAAGAAAAACAATGAACCCTATTGGGTTAATTTCAATATGCTGCCAGTATATAATTCTGATGGCGAACTTTCACACTGGGTTTCAATACAAAGAGATGTCACAGAAGAAAAAAAACAGGAAGTAGAAAAAGAACAATTAATTAAGGAATTAACCCAGAATAATAAAGATTTACAGCAATTTTCATACATCACCTCACACAATCTTAGGGCTCCTCTGTCAAATTTAACTGGGTTACTAAACTTAATTAAAGATATCCCTATTGAAAATCAAGAGCTTAAAGAAATTATTGACGGCTTTAACAAATCAACTCATTTATTAAACGAAACTATAAATGATTTAGTAAGAGTAATTATCATCAAAGACAACCCTTCGATCGAAAAACAATCGCTATTGTTAAAAGACATTTTTGAAGACGTATTTAGTCAATTGGATTTTCTAATTGGATTACATAAACCTATTATAAAATTCGATTTTGAAGAAGTAACTTTCCTCAATACCAATAAGTCTTATTTAGAAAGTATTCTATTAAACTTATTGACCAATTCAATTAAATACAAATCTGAAACCCGAAAATTAAAAATAAACATTGCTGCACATCAATTAGAAGATAGCGTCGTATTAACCTTCAAGGATAATGGAATAGGCATTGATTTAGAAAGAAATAAAGATAAAATTTTCGGACTATATCAAAGATTTCATGATTACCCTGATAGCAAAGGATTAGGGCTCTACCTAGTAAAATCACAAGTTGAAACTATGGGAGGCACAATTAGTATAGAAAGCAAAGTAAATATTGGAACTACATTTACATTAACTTTTAAAAACAAATAAAATGCTCAACAAGATTTTATGCATTGATGACGATCAGATTACGCTAATGCTATGCAAAATGGTAATTGCCAAAGCAACTTTTTCAAATGAAATAGTCACAGCAAAAAACGGAGAAGATGCCCTTAATTTCTTTGACACACTCAAAACATCAGATAAAACAATTACAAAACCAGAATTAATTTTTTTGGATTTAAACATGCCTATTATGAATGGTTGGGAGTTTTTAGAAGCCTTCAATACCGAAAAATATGCAGAGTTTCATAACACCAAAATAATTATCCTCTCCTCAACAATAGATCCTGGAGATTTAGAAAAATCAAAAAAATTCCCACTAGTAATTGATTTTTTACCCAAACCAATCTCAAAAGAAATGCTTGAATATTTAAAAGATAAAATTCAATTTTAATTCATTTCTTGCAAAAAAACTATTTTTGAGACCACATTTACCGATTTATTAATTGGTCTTTTGAGACACATTTCGATTACTGCATTTTCTCTAAAATCTTCTTATTGATTGCTTTTATTAATGCAGGGCCTTCATAAATAAATCCTGTATAAAGTTGGATTAAACTTGCTCCTGCATTCAATTTTTCAATTGCATCTTCTGCCGAATGTATTCCTCCTACTCCAATAATCGGAAAGGCTTTATTGCTTTTTTCGGAAAGAAAACGAATCACTTCAGTCGAACGATTTCGCAATGGTTTTCCAGACATTCCACCCGTTTCCAATTTGTTTGGAGATTGCAATCCTTCGCGAGATAAAGTAGTATTAGTGGCAATTACGCCTGCAATTTTAGTTTCTTTTACAATATCAATAATGTCTAACAATTGCGAATCGGTCAAATCGGGAGCAATTTTCAAAAGAATTGGTTTTTGCTTTGACTTTTTTAAATTCTGATTTTGCAAGGTTTGCAACAATTGTTTCAACGGCTCTTTTTCCTGTAATTCTCGAAGATTTGGTGTATTGGGCGAACTTACATTAACCACAAAATAATCGACATAATCATATAAAGCATCAAAGCAAATGAGGTAATCCGAAGTAGCCTCTTCATTAGGAGTTACTTTATTTTTACCAATGTTTCCACCAATAAGAACACCTTTATTTTTCTTTAATCTTTCAACTGCGTCCTGAACACCTGCATTATTGAAACCCATTCTATTAATAAGTGCATTGTCTTCTGTTAGGCGAAAAATACGTTTTTTTGGATTTCCATCTTGTGCTTTTGGTGTAATGGTTCCGATTTCAATAAATCCAAAACCTAGATTAGACAATTCGTTATACAAAGTAGCGCCTTTGTCCATTCCTGCTGCTAATCCAACGGGGTTTTTAAACTTTAAGCCAAAGACTTCGGTTTCTAATCGTTTGTCATCTACAACATATAAAGATCTAAAAAGTGATGGAATTCCTGGTATTTTGGATACATTTCGAATTAATGAAAAAGTAAAATAATGCACTTTTTCGGGATCAAAACAAAAAAATAGAGGACGGATAATTTGCTTGTACATAATATAATAAGTTGTGGTGCAAAAATAGAATTATCTTATCGAATTATAAATATTTACACGAAATTAATTTTCCAATAACCTATTTATTGGTGACCAAAACTGCAAACTGACCTCTGTTCACTGCCAACTTTTTTATTACCTTTGCAAAAAAAATAATTTTATGTCAAACATCTATTTAGGCTACCATTTTACAGTTGAACCCAAAGAACTAGGTTCAGAAATTTTGGTTGCCGAACTTGGCGAGTTACCTTTCGAAAGTTTTATCGATACTGATTTTGGTATTGTTGCTTATATCCAAAAAGATCTTTGGTCAGAAGGAATTCTTGACGATTTGTTCATTTTAAAATCGCCAGAATTTACTATTTCTTATGAAGTACAAGAAATTGATCAAGTAAATTGGAACGAAGAATGGGAAAAGAATTTTGAGCCGATTGATGTAGATGGAAACTGCCACGTTCGCGCACCATTTCATCCCAAAACCAAAGCCGAATTTGATATTGTTATAGAACCCAAAATGAGTTTCGGAACTGGTCATCACGAAACCACACATATGATGATTCAGCATTTATTAGAAATTGATGTCACTGGAATGAAGACGCTGGATATGGGTTGCGGAACAGCAATTTTAGCCATTTTAGCCGAAATGAAAGGCGCTCAACCTATTGATGCTATCGATATTGACAATTGGTGTTATTTAAATTCTATCGAAAATTCAGAACGCAATAATTGCAAACACATTACTGTTTATGAAGGTGATGCTACCTTGCTGAAAGACAAAAAATACGATTTAATTATAGCTAACATCAACCGAAATATTTTGTTGAATGATATGCAAAGCTATGTAGATTGTCTAAATCCACAAGGAACTTTGCTACTGAGTGGATTTTACACAGAAGACATTCCGTTTATAGACGCTTCTTGTATTGAAAAAGGATTAACATACGTTAAAAAATTTGAAAGAAACAATTGGGTATCTTTAAAATTTGTAAATTAGTGCACTAAAATCGAAAAAATTAAACAAAGCCAGCATTATTTTTATTTATAACCTACAATTATTTAAAAATGAGTACTATAGAAAAAACAAGAGTAAAAGTTAGCCAGAAAGAAGCAATTTCAATAAACAACGAAATTATAGTATATAATGACGATGTAAACACTTTTGACCACGTTATCGAAACCTTAATTAGGGTTTGCAACCATACTCCCGAACAAGCAGAACAATGCTCATTAATAGTTCATTATAACGGAAAATGTACTGTAAAAACAGATGTTTTAGAAAAATTGAAACCACAATGCACCCAATTACTCGAAGCTGGTTTGAGTGCTGAAATAATTTAAATATTTAGTTTGTAATCATAAAAAAACAGGATTTTCAAAAAGAGAATCCTGTTTTTTTTATATCATTTTTCTTGAGTTTAATGAGGTAATTTATCTTTTATCACTCCATATAAAAACGTTCCAAAAAGTGCTCCAAAGAGAACTAACAACAAAGGCAAAAATCCAGCTCCAAGAAGTATAAATATCGGTCCAGGACAAGCTCCTACCAATGCCCATCCAAGACCAAATAAAATTCCCCCAACCCAAAACCGTATTGAACCAGGTTCTTTTGGAATAATTTCAATTGGAAATCCTTTAAAATCTTTTATATTTTTCCTTTTAATGATTTGGATTCCAATGACACCTGTAATAATGGCAACCATAATTATTCCATACATATGAAAAGATTGAAACATGAACATTTCATAAATTCGATACCAAGAAACTGCCTCCGATTTTGTCAAAACAATTCCAAAAATAAATCCGACAACTATATATTTTAATGCTTTCATACTAAAAAATTAAAGGTAAAATAAAATGTGCCATTATTAACCCTCCAATAAAGAATCCAATCACAGCTTTCAAGGACGGTAATTGCAAACTACTCAAACCATAAATAGCGTGTCCCGAAGTGCATCCGCTAGCATAACGTGTACCAAAACCAATTAGAATACCTCCAATTATTAAAATAAAAATGCTTTTTGGAGACTGAAAAACAGCATTTGAAAACAAGGCATCCGGTAATAATTTTCCGTTTGGAGCGTCAATTCCTAGTTGGGTCAATTGTGCAATCGTTTTGGGATTGATAGCCACATTAGAAGCATCACTCATAAAATGAACCGCAACAAAACCACCTAACATTGCGCCTAAAACTACTACTAAATTCCAACGTTGTGCTTTCCAATCAAAGTCAAAAAAACCTACTTTTCTACCTAAACCCGACATTGCACATAACGAACGTAAGTTAGAAGACATCCCAAAGGTCTTTCCAAAATAGATTAAACTTAGCATTACCATTCCTATCAAAAACCCCGAAACATACCAAGGCCAAGTTTGAAATAAAATCTCCATAATAATATGTATTTATTTGGCTAAAATAATAATTCTAATTTTATTAAAATGAATAATTAAGGCATAATTGTTGTTTATACTAGCAATACCTTATAAATTTGCAATTAAATTATACTGCGTTTATTTCGCAACAAAATCCTATAAATTCCTATAGTACGATTATGAAAAAAAAAGCTCTTCTTATCGCTCTACTAATTAGCATCAGTTCGTGCACAAGTACAAAATCGACCCTTAAAAATGTAGATGACAATGCTCCAACACCAAGATTAATAAATAACGAAACCTTTGAAATTAAGGAGTACAGCAAAGACAAAAAATATGGTTACGATAAAGATTATCCTATCAATATTTTTTATGGAAACACTACTAACGAAACGATAAATCAACAACGATTCTTGAATGCGTTGGCTGGCCCAAATGGCGAACAAATCACCTATACAAAACTAGAAAGTTGCTGCCCTTTTCCAACGAAAAGAAGCGTAATGGGTGCTGGATTTCTTGATGTGTACCAATTAAGGTGGAAAGGACAAAAAAATCCTGTAACATTATATTTAAATATTTACGAAAAAGGAGTGTTAATGGTTCCTATCGGACTTAGTTTGAAAAAGAAATAATTTGATTTCAAAATCACAAATCATAACTATCTTTGCCATCTGAAAAACCACATTATGAACATACTCAATATTCCACAAATAAAACATACAGACAGCGGAAACTTCTTTCTACTAGCAGGACCTTGCGCCATTGAAGGTGAAGAAATGGCGATGAAAATTGCCGAAAAATTAGTTTCAATTACTGACAAACTAGAAATTCCTTTTGTTTTTAAAGGGTCATTCAAAAAAGCCAATCGCTCTCGAATTGATAGCTTTTCGGGAATTGGAGACGAAAAAGCACTAAAAATACTTGAAAAAATAGCTAAAACTTTTGGTGTACCAACCGTAACAGATATTCACACTAATGAAGATGCAACAATGGCTGCTCAATATGTTGACGTGCTTCAAATTCCCGCTTTTTTAGTGCGTCAAACCGATTTGGTTGTAGCTGCTGCCAATACAGGAAAAGTGGTCAACCTTAAAAAAGGACAATTTATGAGTCCTGAAAGCATGAAACATGCGGTTCAAAAAGTATTGGATTGCAACAACCAAAATGTGATGATAACCGATAGAGGAACCATGTTTGGCTATCAAGATATGATTGTAGATTTCAGAGGAATACCAACCATGCAAAACTATGCTACTACCGTTCTGGATGTGACTCATTCTTTACAACAACCCAATCAAACTGCTGGAGTTACTGGCGGAAGACCCGATATGATTGAAACCATTGCCAAAGCTGGAATCGCGGTTGGTGTAGATGGTATTTTTATAGAAACTCATTTTGACCCTGCTAATGCTAAAAGTGATGGTGCCAATATGCTTCATCTAGACTATTTCGAAGCTTTAATGACCAAACTAGTCGCCATCCGAAAAACCATAAATCAATTTTAAATTAATCTATTTTGAAAACTTCAATTACATTTTCAGCTTTATTATTTTTTTGTATTTCCCTGAACTCTTTCGCTCAAAACGACACTATCGCAAAAGAAAGATATACTTCTCATAACAAGGGAAAGTTCACTATTTCCTGGGGTGGAAATAGAGAAAAATTTACCGACTCTGACATTCACTTCATGGGCGATGATTACAATTTCGTAGTCCAAAGTGCAACAGCTCACGACAAACCAAAAGGATGGCAAATAGACTATATTACACCTGGTCGAATGACAATTCCTCAGACCAATTTTAAATTAGGCTACTTTTTTACCGACAAATACAGTGTTTCTATAGGAGTTGACCATATGAAATATGTAATGACTCAAAATCAGACGGCTAATATTACAGGAATAATTAACGGCAATCCTCCTTTCAATGGGAGTTATGCAAACACACCAACTGTGATGACAGAAGAGTTTCTAATGTTTGAACACACCGATGGTTTAAATTATGTATATGCCGAAATTGCCCGTCAAGATGACATCTCAAAATGGTTTGGCATAAAAAACACCGATAAATTTCAGGTAAACATCAATGGTGGCTTTGGTTTTGGTGCCTTATATCCAAAAACCAACACAACACTTATGGGCAAAGAAAGGCACGATGATTTTAATGTAGCTGGTTATGGCACTTCTGTAAAAGCGGGAATCAACTTTACAATTTTCAAATATTTCACAATCGAAGGCGATTTGAAAGGTGGTTATATTAATATGCCCAATATTAGAACAACTAAAAGTTCATCGGATAGCGCTAAACAAGAATTTTTCTTTGGAGAAACCATCATTGCTTTTGGCGGAATTTTTAGACTGTAAAACTATTTCAACACAAATTAAAATCTCCTAATTGGGAGATTTTTTTGTTTATACCAACTTTAAATCCAAATAATTAGTTGCATTCTAATCGGTTTTTCCAAAGATTAATTCTTAAATTAGTACTCAAAATTTCTTATATATGAAACCGAAAATTGGAATCCTGTACTCAACTGTAGATGGTCAAACTCTGAAAATTTGCAGGTTTATTCAAGATCTTTTATTCGAAAAAGGATACACTGTAGCACTTTTTACCCCTGAAAATTTCGACAAAAAAGTAACCGATTTCGATATGTTTATTATTGGTGCTAGCATTCGCTATGGCAAACACAATCCAAAAATAATCGAATTCATAAACCAAAATAAAAGTGCACTCGAAAAAGTAGAAAACGCCTTTTTTTCAGTCAATCTTGTGGCTAGAAAACCTGAAAAAGCTAGTCCAGAAACCAATCCCTATTTTATTAAATTCTTGAAAGAAATTGATTGGGTTCCCCAAAAAACAGCAGTTTTTGCTGGAAAACTAGACTATCAAAAATATCCGTTTACAGACAGATTGATGATACAATTGATAATGTGGATGACAAAAGGTCCAACAAATTCAAAAACCAAAATTGAATATACTAATTGGGAAAAAGTCAAGGAATTTGCAAATTCAATTCATATCAAATAACATTTGGTCGATTATTTTTTCCTTTTAAAGCTTTTTTAGTAGTTTGCAGATAAATTTTGTGTTACTTTAGAAAATTATAAAACACTACAATTTCAAAATCAATTATATTGCCTTTTCAATACAAAAAGCAGTCTAAATTTATCTTCTAATATGAGCAAACCTCTAAATTGGTACTTAAAAAGACACCCCTTATTATATAAAATCCGTTTTAGATTAGTATCTAAAAATGTTTCTTTGAATGCCATCAACAACTTTTCTTATAATGACATCAATAAGAAAAATAATATTCCAAAACTATTTTACGAAACAAACGACTTAATATTTAACGAAATAAGTGAGAAATTAAGCGATTTTGAAAAAGCCAAAACAATAGCTATTTGGCTAAAAAACAACATAAAAGGTGGGCCAGGATTAGGCAAATCATCGGCAACAGCTTTACACAAAATGATAAAAGGTGAAGGAGGGGTTTGCAGCGATTTTTCCCAAATTTTTTCAAATTTTTGCGTTATAAACAATATAAAAGTAAAAGAATGGGGACTAAAAAGCCTATCGACTGACCCAAAAGTCTCAGGAGGACATTCGTTTAATGAAGTTTACTGCCCTGAATTTCAAAAATGGATTATGATAGACGTAGCAAAGTCCTGCTTATTTTATCAATCCGAACTAGACATTCCTTTGTCAACAATAGAATATATGCAACTGAAAAAAGAAAAAAAAGAAATTATCATTAGAACCTTAAACGGACTTGACACTACCGACAACAACATTTTAAATGTATTCATACTCTCCAATTCAATGCCTTTTATCATCACCAATTATGATAATAAAACCGTCGATTATTTCCTTGATAAACTAGATTTTTTTCCAGTATCAATCATTCACGGAATACTTATTCTTTTAGGCAAAGGATATCGATTTGAATTTCCTGAGAATTATTAAACCCTTTATGCTATAAAACTTGAATCGGTTTCTTTTTAAAATCAAAAACTCATCTTTGATTAACTTTTCATTGCACAATCATTCGGATTTGTATCTTTGTTGAAAATACAATCTTATGCAACATATTATAGATCGCTTTATAAGCTACGTCATCATTGATACCGAATCTGACCCTAATTCTGAAACTACTCCAAGCACCGCTAAACAATGGGATTTAGCCAACAAATTGGTCGATGAACTAAAAACAATTGGAATGCAAGACGTTACAATTGACGATAAAGCCTACATCATGGCGACTTTACCTTCAAATGTAGATCACAAAGTGCCAACTATTGGATTTATTGCACACTTTGACACCACACCCGATTTTACAGGAACTCATGTAAAACCTCAAATTTTCCCCAATTATGATGGTGGCGATATTCTATTAAATGCAGACCAAAACATTATTTTATCACCCAAATATTTTAAGGATTTATTACAATACAAAGGACAAACCTTAATTACTACCGACGGAACCACACTCCTTGGAGCCGACGATAAAGCTGGAATTACCGAAATTGTCACAGCAATAGAATTTCTAATCAAAAACCCTGAAATCAAACACGGAAAAATTAGAGTTGGATTTACTCCTGACGAAGAAATTGGACGTGGAGCACATCATTTTGACGTAGAAAAATTTGGCTGCGATTGGGCTTACACAATGGACGGAAGCCAAGTAGGCGAACTGGAATACGAAAATTTCAATGCCGCTGGAGCTAAAATTACTTTCAAAGGAAAAAGTGTTCATCCTGGTTATGCCAAAGGGAAAATGATTAATTCTATGCTGATCGCCAATGACTTCATCAACGAATTACCAAAAGGAGAAACACCTCAAGAAACAAGAGGCTATGAAGGTTTTTTTCATGTTCATCATTTAAAAGGAAGTATCGAAGAAACAGTTTTGGAACTTATAATTCGAGACCATAACAAGAAAAAATTTGAAAAACGAAAAGATTTAATTGAAAAAATCACCAAAAAATTCAATAAGAAATTCGCAAAACAATTTGGCGAAGACATAGTTATTGCCGAAGTAAAAGACCAATACTACAATATGAAAGAAAAGGTATTGCCTGTAAAACATATTGTAGATATTGCCGAAACCGCAATGAAAGAGTTGAAAATAAAACCAATTATAAAACCCATCCGTGGCGGAACAGATGGCTGCCAATTATCTTACAAAGGCTTGCCTTGCCCCAATATTTTTGCAGGTGGTCACAATTTTCACGGAAAATACGAATATGTTCCTGCTGAAAGTATGCAAAAAGCAGTAGATGTGATTGTAAAAATTGCCGAATTGACAGCTAAAACTATTGTCAAGTAATAGTATTATAAATTCAACTGAATTACCAAAAAGCCATCAATTTGATGGCTTTTTTTGAATAAATAATTAAGGAAAAACTTAACATTAAGAAATTGATTTAATGATTATCTTTGATTACAATTAACTTATCCTTAAAAAAATCAATCCTAAAAAATATAAATTATGGAAGAAAACAAAGAAGAAATTGTAAACCAAACAATCAAAGAAGTAACTACTCCCAAACCTAAAAAACCTAGAACTAGCAGAGCAACAAAATCAAGTCAAGAAGTTGAAAAAGTTGAAGCAGTTGAAGAAATTACACAAACTGTATCTGATGCAGAAGAAAATCAAATAGACCCCTTTTTAGAAGAATTGGATGCACTAATTGAAAAAGATGAAAAAAAGGACAAGAAAAAGAAAAAAAAGATGAAACTAGAAAAGAAAAAAGACAAGGAAAAAGAAAAAGCTAAAAAAGCTAAAGCCAAAGAAAAAGCAAAGGCCAAAGCAAAAAAAGCGAAGAAGGCTAAAAAAGAGAAAGCCAAAAAAGCCAAACTCAAAGCTAAACTCAAAGAGAAAAAAGCGAAAGCAAAAGCTAAAAAAGCAAAGAAAAACAAAAAGAATAAAAAGAAATAATTCAATTGTTTTAAAACTAAAAATCCCAAATTCCAATGCTAAATCGGAATTTGGGATTTTTTATTGTAGGCAAAAACTATTTTTTAGCCAAAGCTGCACTCATTTCCATAGAAATAGCAGAACGCTCCATTTTTAGTTTTCCAGCCATCGTTTCGATAACAACTGTAGTTTCAGCAACCTCAGCCACTTTTCCGTGAAGACCACTTTTGGTGATGATTTTATCGCCTACTTTCAATGCGCTTTCAAATTCTTTTTCTTGTTTGGCTCTTTTTTGTTGTGGTCTAATCATAAAGAAATAGATTACCACAAACATTAATAAAAACGGCGCAAATTGAGTTAATTGTCCCATAATTTTAATTTAATTTTTAATTTTTATTTTCTTTTTTTTACATTAATCCGCGACCCACTTTTTGGATTCTATTGCTGGCTTGCAATTCTTTAACCAAGTTGTCTAAAATTCCGTTGATAAAAACACTGCTTTTTGGTGTCGAATACTCCTTGGCCAATTCTAAATATTCATTCAAAGTTACTTTTACAGGAATCGAAGGGAATTTCAACAATTCACAAATAGCCATTTTAAGGATAATCGTATCAATTTCGGCAATTCTTTCGCTGTCCCAATTGGGAGTTTTATCTACATATTCTTTTGCCAATTCCTTTTCGTTCAAAATTGTTTTTCGGAATAAATCTCTAACAAAATCCTTGTCTTCGTTGTCTTTGAATAATTTTACAACTCTAAAATTACCACCTTCAACAGCTTTTATAGCTCTTAATTGCTTAATAATTTCAGTATTTACAACTGGAATATCATCGATCCAAGTTAGTTTATTGTCTTCTAGATAGTCGTATAATTTTTCGTTTGGAACAATAACCTGCTCAAACAAATTGACAATAAATTCCTTATCTTCTTCGAATGTGTTAACGGCATTGCTCATATAATTTGCATACAACTTGCTCTTTTTAACAGCATCCAAAAGAATTAAAATATAATCATCATTCAAAGCCCAATTGTCTATTTTACGCGTTTCTAGAGCAATACTCAACGAATTATTTTCGGCAAGTATTTGAAAAATAGCGTTTTTTATAAATTTTTCGTTGGGTTTGCGCTCTTGCGGAGTGGCAAGATGTTTTTGGCTAGACTTATGCAAAAAAACAGATTCTTTCTTGCAAATTTCGATCAATGAGGAAAGCATTATAAGGTATAAATCCTGAATAGCGTCTATACTATAAAAAAGGAATTTTTCTTCTTTTTCTAAATTATCTGACCCATTTTGATGCATCGCATATATGGATTGCATAACCTTAACGCGAATATGTCTTCTATTTACCACCTTGTAAGAACTTTTTTAAATTAGTTTGCAAAAATAAGAATTTCATTTTTTAAAACAGAATTAAACCTGAAAAATATCTAATTTTCCTATTACCTTTGAAATTCTTAAAAGAAGAAAAATCCAGATGAAAGAATTACAATATTTAAACAAATATTTTGTCAAATACAAATACAGCTTTTTATTAGGCATCATTATTACCATAGTTGCACAATTTTTTTCTTTGTTTACGCCTAAATTAATAAGCAAATCTTTTACCATAATCGAATCATTTGCCAAAGATAAAACGGTTACAAAAGCAATCATTCAACAAGAATTAGTTTCTAATATTTTATTGATAATTGCAACAACAATAATTGCTGGCTTCCTTACTTTTTTGATGAGACAAACACTAATTGTTATGTCTCGCCACATCGAATTTGATTTAAAAAATGAAGTTTTCAAACAATACGAAAATCTATCGCAAAATTTCTACAAACAAAACCGAACTGGCGACTTGATGAACCGAATTAGCGAAGACGTTTCGAAAGTGAGAATGTATGTAGGTCCTGCCGTAATGTACACCATAAACACTATTATTCGTTTTACAATTGTAATCGTTTATATGGTTAATGTCTCGCCAAGATTGACTTTATTCACCTTGCTTCCATTGCCAATTTTGTCGTATGCTATATTCAAAATCAGTTCTGAAATCAATAAAAGGAGCACTATTTTTCAGCAATATTTATCTAAAGTTTCGAGTTTTACTCAAGAAATATTTTCAGGAATAAGAGTCATAAAAGCCTATTCATTAGAAGATCAACATCAAAATAATATGATTGATTTGTCTAACGAAAGTAAACACAAAAGCTTGAGTTTAGCAAAAGTACAAGCCTTATTTGGCCCTTTAATGATGGCTCTGATCGGAATAAGCAACTTAGTTGTAATTTATTTTGGTGGATTAATGTACATCAACGGAACCATCAAAAGCATTGGAACTATCGCCGAATTTATCCTGTATGTAAATATGTTGACTTGGCCAGTGGCTTCATTAGGTTGGGTTTCATCAATGGTTCAAGAAGCCGAAGCCTCGCAAAAACGCATCAACGAATTCCTGAAAATCGTTCCTGAAATACAAAATAATACCTCCGAAAAATCGATAATTGAAGGGGCAATTTCTTTCGAAAATGTGAGCTATATTTATGAAGACACCAACATAAAAGCTTTGCAAGACATCAGCTTCACGGTTCATAAAGGAGAAACTCTGGCTATTTTAGGAAAAACTGGTTCAGGAAAATCAACTATTATTTCACTAATTTCGAGATTATATGATGTATCCGAAGGTCAAATTACTATTGACAAAAAAGAAATTAGTAAAGTCAATTTATTCGATTTGAGAAACAGCATTGGAATTGTGCCGCAAGATGCTTTTTTGTTTTCAGACACCATCAAAAACAACATCAAATTTGGCAAAGAAGACGCTACCGACGATGAAATAGAAGCTGTTGCAAAAAGTGCAGTAGTTCACGACAATATCATCGGTTTCAGCAAACAATATGATACCATTCTAGGCGAAAGAGGCATCACACTTTCAGGCGGACAAAAACAACGGGTTTCGATTGCGAGAGCCATCATCAAAAATCCTAAAATTTTATTATTCGACGATTGTCTATCAGCTGTTGATACCGAAACCGAAGAAGCCATTTTGAACAACCTCGAGGAAATTTGTAGAGACAAAACGACCATAATTGTGAGCCATAGAGTATCTTCGGCAAAAAATGCAAACCGAATAATTATACTTGACGAAGGGCGAATTATCGAGCAAGGCTCTCATAATCAACTAATAAATCAAGATGGATATTATGCCGCTTTATACCTTAAACAACTTTCTGAAAAAGAATTGCAATAATTGTTGTGTAATACATATATTTTTTGGATTTTTGAGTAGTACTTAACAACCACAAATTGACCGAAGGATTATGAGAGAAAATGATATATTAGAAAAAGAAGAGATTTTTTCTAAAGTTTTAAGAGCTGGAAGAAGAACCTATTTCTTTGATGTAAGAGCTACAAAAGCAGAAGATTATTATATTACAATTACCGAAAGCAAGAAATTTACCGAAGCCGATGGTTCATTTCACTTCAAAAAACACAAAATATATTTATACAAAGAAGATTTTGTAGCTTTCGCCGAAATTTTAGAAGAAATGACTTCTTACGTTTTGAATCACAAAGGCGAAGAAGTAATCTCTGAAAGACACCAAAAAGATTTTAAAAAAGAATATGATTTTGACAAAATCGATGAAGAAAAAAATTCTTCTATTTCTAGTTTTACCAATATCGAATTTGAAGATATTTAGATTTTAATTCAATAAACCAAATAATAACTAACCAAACCCAACCACCAAGTCCGAAAGTCGAAAGATTTTTGGACTTTTTTTTGCAATGTATCTCCAAAAATATCCAAATAAAAAATCCCAAAACTCTCGCTTTGGGATTTCTATTTATAAAACTAATCACTGACCACTAAAAACTGATGACAGGAATACTATTTTACATCCATTAATTCTACATCAAAAATCAAGATAGCATTTGGCGGAATCACTCCTCCAGCTCCGCTTGGTCCATATCCTAAATCAGATGGAATAACAAAACGAGCTTTATCTCCAACTTTCAACAAAGCGATTCCTTCGTCCCAGCCTTCGATCACTTGACCAATTCCTAGTTTGAATTCGATTGGTTTTTTTCTTGGATAAGATGAATCAAACACTTTTCCGTTCTCTAAAGAACCTTCATAATGTACAGAAACAGTTTTTCCATTTTCTGCTTGTTTTCCGCTTCCTCTTTGGATGAATTGGTAACGCAATCCGCTTTCTGTTTTTTCGAAACCAGCAGCTAATTTTTCCATTTTTGCCTCAGATTCTGCTTTCAAAGCAGCTAATTTTTTCAAACGAGCACCTTTCAAACCAACATAAGCTTCAATTGCATTCCATTTTTTTGCTTCCTCTCCTACTCTAATAATTTCAAGAGTTTCTAATTTATCGCCTTGAGCAATGGCATCCACTACATCTTGACCTTCGATTACATGACCAAAAACAGTGTGTTTATCATCTAACCACGGAGTTGCAACATGCGTAATAAAAAACTGAGACCCATTACTTCCAGGGCCTGAATTTGCCATAGACAAAACCCCTGGCGCATCGTGACGCAAATCTGAATGAAATTCATCATCAAATTTATATCCAGGATCTCCTGTTCCAGTTCCAAGAGGACAACCACCTTGAATCATAAAATTAGGAATCACTCTATGGAAATTCAAACCATCATAGAATTTTTGCCCTTGTGGTTTGATTTTGTTTTCCATATTTCCTTCTGCAAGTGCTACAAAATTCCCTACAGTTCCTGGTGTTAAATCGTGTGTTAGTTTTACTAAAATCGAACCTTTTGCAGTGTTGAATTTAGCGTATATTCCGTTTTCCATTTTTATTGTTTTTTATTGAGGTGCAAATTTACAAAAATAATTAGAGTTGACGATTTGCAAATACAGTGATTTTTAAAATTCCCTTTTTAATAAGTCATTTTTTGCATAAAATCTTCCCGAATTGGGCTAAAAACGTCAATCAACAAACCGTCTTCCAAACAAACCACACCGTGAATAATATGCGGCGGAATATAGAAACAATCGCCTTGTTTCATTACTTTGGTCACTCCATTAATAGTCACTTCAAAAGCACCTTTAGCAACATTAGTTACTTGCGAATGATAATGTTCGTGAGGCGTTCCGATTGATCCTTTTTCGAAAAGTACGTTGGCCATCATAATGGTATCATCATAACCCATTATTTTACGCTTGATGCCTTCTCCCACTACTTCCCAGTCGAGTTCATCGTCTTTTATAAATTCTTTACTTGCTCCAAAACTTTGCATATGTTATTATTTTTGTGTCTAAAATTCGTTCTTGTAAAAGTAATTTTTTTCAATAAGAAACAAAAACGAAATTTATAACATCAATTCCTAGCCCAGATAGCAGTGGAAATCCTCCCGATTTTTCTTCGGGAGATTGTAACGAATAGCTGGAAATAGCTCCTGAAAAAAAACTTTGTACATTTGCATCCTAGAAAATAAAAAAATGCGCATAGATATTATAACCGTATTACCTGAATTATTACGAAGTCCGTTTGAGGCTTCGATAATGAAACGTGCTATTGACAAAGGAATTGTGGAAGTGCATTTTCATAATTTGCGAGATTATACGACCAACAAACAAAAAAGTGTCGATGATTATCCCTATGGTGGTGGTGCTGGAATGGTGATGAATATTCAGCCGATTGACGATTGTATTACGCACTTGAAAAGCGAAAGAACTTACGACGAAATTATTTATATGTCGCCAGATGGTGATACTTTGAACCAAAAAATGGCTAATACAATGTCGATGTATGAAAATATCATCATTCTTTGCGGACATTATAAGGGAGTGGATCAACGCGTTCGTGATCATTTTATCACCAAAGAAATTTCGATTGGCGATTATGTTTTGAGTGGCGGAGAATTGGGTGCTTTGGTGTTATGCGATTCTATAATTAGATTAATTCCTGGTGTTTTGAGTGATGAAACTTCGGCATTGACGGATAGTTTTCAAGATAATTTATTGTCAGGTCCAATATATACAAGACCTGCTGATTATAAAGGATGGAAAGTACCCGAAGTTTTAACCAGCGGAAATTTTGCCAAAATAGACAAATGGCGTGAGGATATGGCCTATGAACATACTAAAAATAGACGACCGGATTTGCTAGAATAGTCTGAAAATAGCGTTATGCGAAAATATCAATAAAAAGATTAAAAAAAAATCGTAATTCATAATTCATAATTCATAATTTATAATTATTTTTGCGCCCTCATTAGACCAACCTCTGGCGAAATCCGTGAATGTTGCTCTTTTTAAAACCATAAAATAAAAATAAAATGGCAGATTTATTGAAATTCGTTCAAGACGAATTCGTAACAAGAAAAGATTTCCCTGAATTTGGAGCTGGAGACACAATCACAGTTTTCTATGAAATTAAAGAGGGTGAAAAAACAAGAACACAGTTTTTTAAAGGTGTTGTTATTCAAAGAAGAGGTTCTGGAAACACAGAAACTTTCACAATTCGTAAAATGTCAGGTGCAATTGGAGTAGAGCGTATCTTCCCAGTTAACTTGCCAGCTTTGCAAAAAATTGAAATCAACAAGAAAGGTGCTGTACGTAGAGCTAGAATTTTCTACTTCAGACAACTTACTGGTAAAAAAGCTAAAATTAGAGATAAAAGAAGATAGTCAGCTATCTCTTTGTTATAAAACTCCCAATTTATTTGGGAGTTTTTTTTGACCAAAAATCAAAATATTTTACAATATAATCAGCAAAATTAGAGATTTCAACCATTTCCCATTTTTCAATTTAATAAAATTAGAAGCGAATATTTAACAATTCTCTTTTAGCAAATTAAAAAATCATAATTTCATAAATATTAAGGCTAAAGCAAACTTAATTGAGATTGTTTTCGATTTACGAAAACGTTTTTCTTACATTTGTTGCCCAAAATAAATACTAAACAATTTTTATTCAAATGTCAACAAAATCTAAAATTTTTTACACGCTAACCGATGAAGCTCCATTGTTAGCCACTTATTCTTTTTTGCCAATTGTTCAAGCATTTACAGCAACATCCAATATCGAAATCGAACCTAGAGACATTTCCGTAGCAGGAAGAATTTTAGCCAACTTTTCAGATTATTTGAATGAAGACCAAAAAACAAAAGATACTTTGGCCGAACTAGGAAAACTAGCCACAACTCCAGAAGCCAATATCATAAAACTACCTAATGTTTCGGCTTCTGTTCCGCAACTCAAAGCAGCTATTGCTGAATTACAAGCGAATGGATATGCCTTACCAAACTTTCCCGAAGATCCACAAAATGAAGAAGAAAAAGCTGTTAAAGCTAAATATTCTAAAGTTTTAGGTTCGGCTGTAAATCCAGTTTTGCGCGAAGGAAATTCTGACCGTAGAGCTCCAAAAGCAGTTAAGAATTACGCAAAAGCCAATCCGCATTCAATGGGAGCTTGGTCTGCTGATTCTAAATCAAAAGTAGCCTCGATGGAAAGTGGTGATTTTTACGGAAGTGAAAAATCAGTAACTATTACCGAAGCTAATGATATGAAAATTGAGTTTGTTGCCAAAGACGGAACTGTTACCGTTTTAAAAGCAAGCACACCATTAAAATCAGCCGAAATTATTGACAGTTCTGTATTAAACATACAAAAGCTAAGAAGTTTTGTTGCTGAAGCCATAAAAGAATCTAAAGAGAAAAACATTTTGTTTTCAGTTCACTTGAAAGCAACAATGATGAAAGTTTCGGATCCTATTATTTTTGGAACTATTGTAGAAGTATATTTTGCTGATGTTTTCGAAAAATACGCCACTTTATTTGCCGAATTAAATATCGATACCCGCAATGGTTTGGGTGATGTTTATACAAAAATTGCAGGGAATGCAAAACAAGCCGAGGTAGAAGCTGCATTAAACCAAGCAATAGAAAACGGACCCGCTTTGGCTATGGTGAATTCAGACAAAGGAATTACCAATCTTCACGTTCCATCTGATGTAATTGTAGATGCTTCAATGCCTGCAATGATTCGTACTTCTGGACAAATGTATAACAAAGAAGGAAAACAACAAGATACTCTTGCTCTTATTCCAGATCGTTGTTATGCAGGTGTTTTTGAAGCTGTGATTGAATTTTGTAAAAAACATGGAGCTTTTGACCCAAGAACAATGGGAAGCTGTTCAAACGTAGGTTTGATGGCACAAAAAGCCGAAGAATATGGATCACACGACAAAACATTCCAAATTAAAGAAGACGGAATTGTTCGAGCTGTTGATGCAAATGGAACTGTCTTAATGGAACAAGCCGTTGAAAAAAATGATATTTTTAGAATGTGCCAAACCAAAGATGCTCCTATTCAAGACTGGGTAAAACTGGCAGTAAATAGAGCTCGTTTGACTAGTCTTCCAACAATTTTTTGGTTAGACAATAACAGAGCACACGACAGAGAATTAATTACTAAGGTCGAAAAATACTTAAAAGACTACGATACAACTGGTCTAGACATTCAAATTCTTAATCCAATTGAAGCTACCAATTTTACAATGGAGCGAATGATTAAAGGATTAGACACCATTTCGGTTTCTGGAAATGTATTGCGTGATTATTTAACTGATTTATTTCCAATCTTAGAACTAGGAACTTCTTCAAAAATGTTATCAATCGTTCCTTTAATGAATGGTGGTGGATTGTTTGAAACAGGTGCTGGAGGTTCTGCTCCTAAACACGTACAACAATTTGTAGAAGAAGGCTATTTACGTTGGGATTCTCTAGGTGAATTTTTAGCTTTAGGCGCTTCTTTAGAATATATTGGAGAGACTTTAAACAATTCGAAAGCCTTTGTTTTGGCTGAAACCCTTGATGCTGCCACTGAAAAATTCTTGGCAAATGACAAATCTCCTGCTCGTAAAGTAGGACAAATTGACAACCGTGGATCACACTTTTACTTGGCAATGTATTGGGCAGAAGCCTTAGGAGCACAAGACAAAGATGCCGAATTAAAAGCCATTTTTACTCCAATCGCTGCCGAGTTTTTCGCAAATGAAGCAAAAATCAATGCCGAATTAATTGGAACACAAGGAAAACCACAAAATATTGGCGGTTACTACCAACCTAATCCTGAATTGACTAGCAAGGCAATGCGTCCGAGCGAAACATTTAATTCTATTTTGGCAAAAATTGCATAAATGTATTTTTACAATTATAGAACACTAATAAAGACGACTTTCGGGTCGTCTTTTTTTATATATTTGAATGAACCAAAAAACATCCAACAGATTTTAAAAACAAACTTCTGAAAATGACAGCAAAAAAAACCATTACTGTAGAAACACTTATAAAAGCTCCCATCGAAAAAGTTTGGGAATTCTGGACAAATCCCGAACACATCACAAAATGGTGCACTGCTTCTGAAGATTGGCACACCACCCGAGCCGAAAACAATCTGAAAACTGGAGGTAAATTCCTCACCAGAATGGAAGCCAAAGACGGCAGTTTTGGCTTTGATTTCGAAGGAATTTATACCGATTTAATAACCGATGAAAAAATTGGTTACACCACTTTGGATGACAGAAAAGTAAATATTACATTTTCACAAACCGAAAGTGGAATCCAAATCACGGAAACTTTTGAAGCCGAAAACGAAAATCCCATTGAAATGCAAAAAATGGGTTGGCAAGCTATTTTAAATAACTTCAAAACTTATATTGAAAAACAGTAGTAACATTAAATCCTAAAACTATGGCAGAAACAATGACCTTTTAATTGCGCCAATAAATCATAGATCATCAAATTCTAAAATACATTAACAATGAAAAAAACAATTTATCCTTGCTTATGGTTTGATGGTAATGCAAAAGCATCAGCCGATTTTTATTGTTCCATTTTCAAAAATTCAAAAATAATAAATAACACTCCAATGGTGGTGCGTTTTGAAATTGAAGGTAAATTGATTATGGGGTTAAACGGTGGACCAATGTTCAAAATAAATCCATCCATATCTCTTTTTGTCACTTGTGAAACCAATGAAGAAATAGAATCTATTTGGAACCAATTATCAAAAGAAGGAACTATAATGATGCCTTTAGACCAATATCCTTGGAGTGAAAAATATGGTTTTGTTGCTGATAAATTTGGCGTTTGCTGGCAATTAATGTTGGGAAAAACTCCGCCAAATGAACAGAAAATAATGCCTTGCTTTCTATTTGTTGGAGAACAATACGGCAAAGCACAAGCAGCTATAAAACAATACACTTCCATTTTTCCCAATTCAGAAATACGAGATTTGAGTATTGATGAATCCGAAGATCTGCAACAAAACGGAAGTTTAAAATTTGGTAATTTCACCTTAGAAAACCAATTATTTGCTGCGATGGATGGTTTTGGCGAACACCATTTTCAATTTAACGAGGGGGTTTCTTTTGTTGTTGAATGCGACAATCAAAGCGAAATTGATTCATATTGGACAAAACTAACTGAAGGCGGAAGCGAAAGTCAATGTGGCTGGCTCAAAGATAGATTTGGCGTTTCTTGGCAAATTGTGCCAACCATTTTAAGCGAATTGATGTCCGATCCCGAAAAAGCACCTAGAGTCGTTCAAGCTTTTATGAAAATGAAAAAGTTTGATATCGAAACTTTGTTAAATACCTAAAAACAAATATTTTGAAGACCATTTTCAAAGATATTGACCATTATATTTCTGTTCAAACTCCAGATGTTCAAAGTCTTTTGGAGCAAATGCGGCAAACCATAAAAAAAGCTGCTCCAAAAGCTGAAGAAGTAATCAGTTATAATATGCCTGCATTTAAATATCACGGAATGTTGGTTTACTTTGCAGCTTATAAAAATCACATTGGTTTTTACGCTACACCAACGGGGCACTCACAATTCAAAGAGGAATTATCGATTTACAAACAAGGAAAAGGTTCGGTTCAATTCCCTTTGACAAAGCCTTTACCATTAGATTTAATTTCAAGAATAGTTCAATTTAGGATGGATGAAAACCTAAAAAAATCAACTAAAAAATAAGCCAAGCAATAAACTAAATTGTTGTTTGCCATTAAAAACTTTATAAAACTTTAACGTTTGTTTTCCTGCTTATAGCTTTGGATTTTACGAAATTTGCAATTCAAAAATTTAGAAATGATTTCAAAGAAAATTATTGCCTTATTGCTGTTTTTTTTAACCACAATTGATTCTTTTTCCCAAGACACAAACTCCGGTGAACTAACAAAGCAAAAATTCACATTGAGTGGAACCATTACCGATGCCAATAGCAATGAAACGCTAATTGGAGTAAACGTTTCCATCGCTGAATTAAAAACTGGCGTGACTACCAATGAATATGGATTTTATTCGATAACGCTACCTAAAGGAAACTACACCTTGCAAATTGCCTATTTGGGTTTTCAAAATTTGGAAGAAAAAATTCAATTATCTCAAAATTTCAAAAGAAATTTCAAACTACAAAGTAGCGAACAACAATTGCAAGAAGTTGTAGTCACCTCTAACAAAAAAAGCACCAACATCAAAACGCCCGAAATGAGTGTGAACAAACTCTCGATGGGAACCATCAAAAAAATGCCTGTGGTTTTGGGAGAAACCGATGTGTTGAAATCTATTTTATTGCTTCCAGGAGTTACAAACGCTGGCGAAGGACAATCGGGTTTTAATGTTCGTGGTGGTGGTGCCGATCAGAATTTAGTTTTATTAGACGAAGCTACAATATTCAATTCCTCTCACGTTTTTGGTTTTTTCTCGGTTTTTAATCCCGATGCGATTAAGGATTTAAAACTCTACAAAGGTGGAATTTCCGCACGTTATGGCGGCAGAGCTTCATCTGTATTAGAAATTTATCAAAAAGATGGTAATAGCAATAATTTTCATATGAACGGAGGAATTGGTTTAATCTCCAGTCGATTATTAGCCGAAGGTCCGATTGTGAAAGACAAAGGCTCTTTCCTAATTGGTGGTCGAACTTCCTATGCACATTTGTTCTTGAAATTGGCAGACAATGACAATTCGGCTTCGTTTTATGATTTGAATGCCAAATTAAATTACAAACTAAACGCTAATAATAGCCTTTATGTTTCGAGTTATTTTGGTAGAGATTTTTTTAATATTAGCAAAGAATTTCAAAATACGTACGGCAACAGCACTTTCAATTTAAGATGGAATCATTTGTTTTCCGAAAGACATTTCTCAAATTTATCGGCCATTTTTAGTGATTATTATTACGGTTTAACCCTGTCTTCGGTAGGTTTTGATTGGCAATCGAGTATTAAAAATTTTAATATAAAATATGATTTAAAATACTATTTGAACGACAAAATCAAATTGAGTTATGGACTGAATTCTATTTATTACAAATTCAATCCAGGAACAATCGAACCCATTGATGCCAATTCGAGTATTAATTTCAAGCAATTGGACAAGAAAAATGCTTTCGAACCTTCGATTTATTTGGAAGCAGATCACCAAGCCACTCAAAAATTATCGTTTATGTATGGTTTGCGCTACAGTATGTTTTATAGATTGGGAGCATCAAATGTTAATTTATACGAAAACAATCAAGCTGTAACCTTCAATAATCAACTCAAAATTTACGAAAAAGGAGTGCCAACAGGAACAAAATCTTACGGTTATAATGAAGTAATCACCTCGTTTTCAAATTTAGAACCTCGTTTTTCTAGTTCGTATGTTTTAGACGAAAAATCATCTATAAAAGCCAGTTACAACCGAATGGTGCAATACCTCCAATTGGTTTCGAATACTGCCTCACCTACTCCGTTAGATATTTGGACACCAAGCGATCAATACATTCAACCGCAAATTGCCGATCAAGTGGCTGCGGGTTATTTCAGAAATTTCAAAGACGACATGTATTCTTTGGAAGTGGAAAGTTTTTACAAAAAAGTAAAAAACCGAATCGATTATATTGATGGCGCTGATTTAATTGCCAACAACGCCATCGAACAAGTAATCCTCAACGGACAATTGAGAGCTTATGGATTGGAATTGATGTTGCGCAAAAACAGTGGTAAATTCAACGGTTGGGTTGCATATACTTTGTCTAACTCAGAACAACAAACTCCTGGTAGAAGCCCAAACGAAACTGGAATCAACAACGGAAATTGGTACAAATCGGGTTATCATAAATTGCACAATTTGGCTGTAACGGCTAATTACAATTTGAATCCAAAATGGACTTTCGGAGGAAATTTCATCTTGCAATCGGGTCAACCTGTGACTTTTCCGAACGGACAATACCAATACCAAGGCATTACTGTTCCTAGCTATGGCGGTCGAAACGAAAACAACCTGCCATTATACCACCATTTAGATTTGGCGGCAACTTACACACCTAAACCCGAGAAAAGAAAAGGATGGCAGAGCGAATGGGTTTTTAGTGTTTACAACATCTATAATCGAAAAAATGCCGCTTCGATTAGCTTCCGAGAAAACCAAACATCTGGAGCTAATGAAGCTGTCAAATTATCCATTTTTGGCGCAGTTCCATCTGTGAGTTATAATTTCAAATTCTAAAACTATGCAAATTTTAAAATATATTACACTATCATTGCTACTTCTTTCCATCATCAGTTGTGAAGAAGTAATCGATGTTGATTTGAAAACGGAATCCCCACGATTGGTTATCGATGCCGCAATCAATTGGCAAAAAGGGACAGATGGTTCATCTCAAAAAATAATGCTATCTACCACAACTAGTTTTTACAATACTATCATTCCAAAAGTTTCTGGAGCAGCTGTTTCTGTAAAAAGTAGTGAAAATTTTAATTATATTTTTACCGAAATACCCAACACAGGCGAATACCAATGTACGACTTTCAAGCCCATTATTGGCGAAACTTATACCCTAACTGTTGTCTATAAAAACGAAACCTATACCGCGACCGAAACGATGCAATCGGTCAGCCCTATTTATAGTATTCAACAAAAAAATGACGGCGGATTTTCGGGCAAAGATTATGAAATTGAAGTTTCGTTTAAAGATCCGCTAGTTAAAAATTTTTATATGGTAAAATTCTTTCCTGATATTTATAAAGCACCCAGTTATCAAGTTATTGGCGACGAATATACAAATGGAAATCTAAAATCTTGGCAATTCAGTGACGAAGATTTAAAACAAGGAAGTACCATCGCCATAACCCATTACGGAGTTTCTGAATCGTATTACAATTATATGAACAAACTCATCTCGGTAGCAAGCAGTTCAGGCGGAGGAAGTCCATTTCAAACACCACCAGCGACTGTAAGAGGAAATATTGTTAACCAAACTAATATCAACAATTATGCTTTGGGCTATTTTTCACTAAGCGAAGTTGATTATCAAAATTATATCATTAAATAAAACAGAAATCAAACTCGCAATTTATTGTCTTTCCTCTCTTAAAATTACAAATTTTCAATTACGAATTACGAACCTAGAAATACTATCTTTGAAAATTAATCCATAATTGAAAATTCATAATTCCTATTTAACTATGTCTTCACACCATATCGTTCGCGATGACCAAGAACCCGCATTAATCATTGCCAACGGAGCTGCTTGTAATCCCGAATTATTGGGACAATTACTCGAATGGTCGCCATTGGTAATCGTGCTTGACTCGGCAATGGAACGGGTTTTAGAATTGGGCATAAAAGTAGATGTTTTGTTAGGCGATTTCGACCGTGGTTTTGACCCTAATTACTATAAAGAAAAACAATATCCATTGGAAATTGTCCACACACCAGACCAAAACAAAACCGATTTAGAAAAAGCATTTGATTACCTAATCGAACGAGAAATTCCTGCCGTAAACGTAGTTTGGGCCACCGGAAAACGTGCCGATCATACTATAACAAATATTACCAACATCAGTCGTTACAGAGATTTAATTAAAATCGTTGTTTTGGACGACCACTCCAAAGTGTTTTTATTGCCAAAAAAATTCGAAAAATGGTATCCTGCCAACACACCACTTTCCTTGATTCCAGTAGGTCACGTTACCGGAATTCATTCTGAAAATTTATTTTATCCTTTAGAAAATGATACGCTAACCATTGGCTATAGAACCGGAAGCAGCAATCACGTAAAAGAAGATGGAATAGTAATTATAGAACACCAAGAAGGAGATTTATTAATGATGGAATGTTGGGATTAATTGATTGTAGATTTTAGATTTTCCACATCAATCTAAAATCTGAACTCTAAAATCTAAAATCCTATTTTTCGACTATCTTTACATCGAAATAAAGAAAATGAAATTGAAACCGATCATCGAAAAAACGAATTTACATCCCAGAAATCAACATCGAATGGGATATAATTTTGAAGAATTAATTGCCCTTTGTCCTGAACTTCAACAATATGTTTCCATAAATGAACATAATATAAAAACCATTGATTTCAGTAATCCACAAGCCGTAAAAGCTCTCAACAAAGCCTTGCTGATTGCCAATTACAACATTCAAAATTGGGATATTCCTTCAACGAATCTTTGCCCACCCATTCCTGGTCGCGTAGATTACATTCATTATATCGCAGATTTATTAGCATCCAACAATAACGGCATCATTCCCGAAGGCGAAAATGTGCAGGTTTTGGACATTGGTGTTGGTGCCAATTGCATTTATCCTATTTTGGGAAATACAGTTTATGGTTGGTGTTTCGTTGGAACCGAAATTGACGAAAAAGCTATTCAAAATTGCAAAAAAATCATTGAAGCTAATCCAAGATTAATGGATTATATCAGTTTGCAATTGCAAACCGAATCGCGTTTTATTTTCAAAAACATCATCACGCCCGAAGATCGATTTTCGCTAACAATTTGCAATCCTCCTTTTCATAATTCTGCCGAAGAAGCGACAAAAGCTTCCATTCGCAAGGTCAACAATCTCGAAAATACGCGAACTACCAAACCTGTCTTGAATTTTGGCGGTCAAAATGCCGAATTATGGTGCGATGGCGGCGAACTAGGATTCATCACCCAAATGATTTTCGAAAGTGCCAAATTCCCGATGCAATGCCTTTGGTTTACGACCTTGGTTTCCAAAAAAGAGAATCTTTCCAGTTTATACAAAACCCTGAACAAAGTCAATGTGGTCGAAGTAAAAACCATTGATATGGCTCAAGGTCAAAAAACAAGTAGAATTTTAGCTTGGACTTTTCAATCGGAAGCGCAACAGAGGAACTGGAAGTTTGAACTGGAATAGCCTCTATAACTAGTATTTCTTAACTTTTACATTTTTCCACAAACTGTAATTAATCTAAATCAAATGCATTTTTCAATCATTCCCTTTCTTTTAGTCTCAGGTTATGTTGTAACAATTAGTAGATCAATGCTAAATGAAAGATATAAGAAAAGATTAATATTATCTGTGGTAAGTCTAATTTTAGGTATAGTATTCGAAATTTTTTCAAAAGAAGAAAAAAGATTTTCATATATTGTTTTCGGATTATTGCCATTATTATACCTTTTTTATTATGAAATACTTCGAATTATTTTTATGCCTCTAATAGGTAAATTTCCATATTTACCGTATCGAGAAAAAATTGGAGCAAAAGTCTTAGGCTATGATTATCCAAAAAACAGAAAAGTAAAATTGGCCGATTACATTTTTGGAATGACTTTAATTTTTCTTCCATTAATAACTATGCTATTTTTAGGTATCTTATTAAATAATTATTTCAAATAACATAAAAATTCTAGCTCCGCAAAATCTCCAACATTGAGGTAGTAACTTTCGGTTTTTTAACCGATTTTGTTTTAGATTATTTACTTTTTTATGTCAGTCACAGACTGACGAACACATCCTCAAAGTCAGAGACTTTGCGGAGCGGAGCAAAATTGTTGAGACGCTTCCAGCGTGACAAATAGTTATTGAATCGAATCTAAAATCTAGCTACAGAAACAATGGGATTTACCTTTTTTAGTAATTAATTTTAGCAATTAATTGTTGCAGCAATAGTTGCCCTTCTTCCCAATATTCTAGATCTGAATCGGAGTTGATATGTCCTTTCTGACCAATATTTACAAAATCACTTCCCCAATTTGAGGCTAATTCTTGGGCTCTTTCTAGTGACATATAGGTGTCATTTTCGGTTCCAACCACTATCGATGGAAAAGGAACAACTTGAGTCGGGATTGGTGAAAAATGTCTCAAAAAATCAGGAGTATGTTCTGGCGAATTGACATCGGCAGGAGCCACTAACAAAGCACCAATGATATTTGAATTGGTGTTTTTAGAAACCCAATGCATTACTAAAGAAACTGCCAAACTATGAGCTACTAAAATCGTTGGTTCATTTAATGGTTGAATGGTTGAATCCAATCGGGCAAGCCATTCATCGAGTTGTGGTTCATCCCAATTGTCTTGAATGACTTTGGTCGAATTGGGAATTTTTTGAAGCCAAAAACTTTGCCAATGTTTCGCTCCAGAATCACCAAGTCCGGGAATGATTAATAAATGTGGAATCATTTTTTTATTTTTTTTAAAGGCTCTAAGTTGCTAAGTTACTTCTTTTTCCAATATTCTATATTAGGCTAAAAAAAGAACACCTGAAAAGTTTTGAAACTCTTCAGGTGCACTATTCTAATTATATAAGTTAGTTGTTATAACTGATCACTAAAAACTGTTTACTGAGCACTACTATTAAGCGTCCAAATCAACAGTAGTTCTGGCGGCAATTTCTTTATAGGTTCCATTTACTAATTTATCACGAATGGCTTCAAAGGCAGTCAATGTTTCATCAATATCGGATAAAGTGTGCGATGCTGTTGGAATAACACGCAACAAAATCATTCCTTTTGGTATCACTGGATAAATCACAATCGACAAGAAAATACCGTAGTTTTCTCTTAAATCATTCACCATAATCATCGCTTCGGGAACACTTCCTTCTAAATAAACTGGAGTTACACAAGTGTTTGTATCTCCAATATTAAATCCTTTATTTCTTAAACCATTTTGCAAAGCATTTACATTTTCCCAAAGTTTGTTTTTCAATCCTGGATTATCACGCAACAATTGCAAACGTTTCAGAGAGCCAATCGTTTGAATCATTGGCAAGGCTTTAGCAAACATTTGAGAACGTAAATTATATTTCAAATAGTCGATAATGTCTTTATCGGCAGCAACAAATGCACCAATATTCGCCATCGATTTGGCAAAAGTAGAAAAGTAAACATCAATTCCGTCTTGGCAACCTTGCTCCTCGCCTGCTCCGGCACCTGTTTTTCCAAGTGTTCCAAAACCGTGTGCATCATCAACCAAAAGACGGAAATTGTATTTCTTTTTCATTTCCACAATTTCTTTCAACTTTCCTTGTTGACCACGCATTCCGAAAACACCTTCAGTGATGAAAAGGATTCCTCCTCCTGTTTCCGTAGCTAATTTTGTAGCACGTTGCAGGTTTTTTTCCATACTTTCAATATCGTTGTGTTTGTAAGTAAAACGTTTTCCACTATGCAAACGAACACCATCAATAATACAAGCGTGACCATCTACATCATACACAATCACATCGTTTCGAGTCACCAAAGCATCAATAATTGACACCATTCCTTGGTAACCAAAATTCAACAAATAAGCCGATTCTTTCATTACAAAAGCAGCCAATTCTTGCTCTAATTGTTCGTGATATTTGGTGTGTCCGCTCATCATACGAGCTCCCATTGGCGCAGCTGCACCAAATTCTATAGCCGCATCAGCATCTGCTTTTCGAACTTCTGGATGATTGGCAAGACCTAAATAATCGTTCAAACTCCAGTTCAAAACCTCTTTTCCTTGAAATTTCATTCTTGGTCCTAAATCTCCTTCTAATTTTGGAAATACAAAATAACCTTCTGCTTGTGAAGCCCATTTTCCCAATGGTCCTTTATTGTTTTGAATTCTTGCGAATAAATCTACTACCATACTATTTTGAAGTATTATATATTTTTTTGAAGTGCAAAATTAATTATTTAATCTGTCTTATCATAATGTTTTTTTAGGAGCTATTTCCATCTGTTCACTGTATCTTTTACTTTTTAAGAAAAAAGTAAAAAGATGCCGTTTCCATCTGGGCTAGGCAGTCGATTTAACAATAAATTTTGTATATTTGGTTAACAAAATCTATGTTATGTCCAATTCCATTTTAAATGAACTTCCCGCTTTACTCAAAGCCAATGTCATTACTGAAGAAACAGCTCAAAAAATAAAGGAACATTACACTAAAAATGGTGACGAAAGCCAGAGTAAGTTATTTATGATTTTTGGGATTTTAGGAGCAATCCTATCCGGACTTGGAATTATCCTCATTCTAGCTCATAATTGGGATGATTTATCCAATTACACTAAATCAATACTATCGTTTCTTCCGCTAGTAATTGGACAATTATTTTGTGGTTATACCATTCTTAAAAAAGCCGAAAATACCGTTTGGAGAGAAAGTTCCTCTGTATTTTTATTTTTTGGCATTGGAGCAAGCATTTCTCTTATTGCCCAAGTCTATAATATTTCTGGCGATTTAAACTCGTTTCTACTTACTTGGATGCTTTTGAGTTTGCCTTTGGTTTATTTGCTACGAACATCGATTGTTTCTCTTCTATACCTTATAGGCATTACTTATTATTGTTGCAATTCAAATTATTTTACTTATCCCAAAGAGCAAACCTATCTTTTTTGGCTGTTGTTCTTGGGCATTACACCTCATTATTACCAACTTTTAACTACAAAATCACAAAGCAATTTTACCTTGTTTCACAATTGGTTCGTAGCCATATCTTTAATGATAAGCTTAGGTTCTGTTGGAGATGGAAACGAAAAAATATTGTATTTATCGTATATGTGCTTGTTTGCTATTTACTATTTCATTGGCAAAAGTTCCAATTTCGATAATCAAAAACTCAAATTCAATAGTTACCGAATTATTGGTAAACTAGGAACCCTCATCCTACTTTTCGTTTATACATTCAAAAGTTTTTGGATCTTTTTCCACGAAAAAAAAGTACACGAAAATACAATTATTACATCTCCCGAATTTATAATTGCTTCTATTCTAACCATAATAGCCGCTATTTTATTCTACAAAAAGATCAATAAAACCAATTTCAAAGATTTTGGCATAATCGAAATTATATTTCTATTAAACATTCTTTTAATTCTTATGGGGGAACTTGCCGCAATTGTTGCCAATGGAATTGTTTTGGCAATAGGCCTTTTAGAAATAAAACGAGGAAATCAACTCAACAACTTACGAATTCTAAATTTTGGATTGCTGATTATTACCATACTCATCACCTGTCGCTTTTTTGATACTGACTTTAGTTTTATAGTTCGAGGAATCCTATTTATTTCATTGGGTCTCGGTTTTTTCTTGACAAATTATGTAATGCTAAAAAAAAGAAATAGAAATGAAAAATAAAAATATCCTAATTATACTATTCCTTTTCGTTGTAATGGCACAATTATTTGTTCCTTCTCAAATGATTTACAACCAAGAAGACATTCTAAATACAGGCAAAATAGTCAAATTTCAATGCGAACCCATCGACCCAAATGATCCCTTTAGAGGAAAATATATTACTTTAAACTTTAAAGAAGAGGGAATAAAGGTCAAAAATTTAAAAGAATGGAATAGAAACGAAACTATCTTTGCCAAAATTGAAACTGCTAAAGACGGATTTGCGAAAATTAAATCCATTTCAAGAACAGAACCTACAGATAATTCGATTTATTTAAAGCTAAAAATCGACTATATTGCTGACTATGATTATGAACACAAAATATATTTGGATTTTCCGTTTGATCGTTTTTATATGAATGAAAACAAAGCAAAAACCGCCGAAACAGTATATGCAGAATCTACAATTGACACCACAAAAATAGCTTACGCATTAGTCGCAACAAAAAACGGAGAAGCCGTAATAAAAGATGTTTTAATCGATAATATATCCATTAAAGAATTAGCAAAAGCCAAAAATAACAGTAACAAATAAAATATGTCACAAGATACCAAAGAATTAAAACTAGCCGTTCTTATTGATGCCGACAACGTTCCTTACAGCAATGTAAAAGGAATGATGGAAGAAATCGCCAAATACGGCACTCCAACCACAAAACGTATTTATGCTGATTGGACTAAACCCAATGCCAACGGCTGGAAGTCGGTTTTGTTGGAACACGCCATCACTCCAATTCAGCAATACAGTTACACAGTTGGGAAAAATTCCTCAGATTCTGCTTTGATTATTGACGCAATGGACTTGTTGTACTCCGACAAAGTAGATGGTTTTTGCATCGTTTCCAGCGATAGCGATTTTACTCGATTAGCAATCCGACTTCGTGAATCAGGGATGAAAGTTATCGGAATTGGCGAGAAAAAAACACCAAATTCGTTCATTGTAGCTTGCGATAGATTTATTTACATAGAAGTTTTGGACGGCGCCATCAAAAAGACTAGAAAAACGACCAACTCACAAAGCAAAACTCCAAAACCAACTCCAACTCCTGTAGCAGAATCTAAAAAACCTGTAGAAAAAGAAACCCCAAACAAAATCGACAACCAAACTATAGAACTCATAGAAGACACCCTCGACGCCATTGGAGATGAAGATGGCTGGGCATTTCTTGGAGATGTTGGAAACTTAATTGTAAAGAAAAAACCAGAATTCGACCCTAGAAATTATGGATTTTCTAAACTAACACCTATGCTGAAATCCCTAACTGATATTCTTGAAATTGACGAAAGAGAATCGGACAAAAAAGGCATCAAGCACGTGTATGTGCGCTTGCGCTTCGCATAATTTCATTATAGACAAAATATATACTCAACCATCCTTTCGTTAATTATTAAATAATCATCAATATTCTAATATTTATATAAATAACAATTAATCCAAACCATTATTAAACTTAAACTACTTAATTTTTAATATATAATAAAAAAAATTGCAACAGCAGACCTTCCAATGCCAAAATAAAATTGTTTTGACACAATGTAACTGGGTAAAAAAAATGGAAATCTTCTTTTTTACAATAAAATACATCAGCTTTTAATAACTAAATTGATTCCTAATTTGGAAAAACTGTGGTAAGTTTTTTTATCTACCAAATAGTTACATTACTTTTAATAAATTTATAAAAACAAATTATGAATTTATTTGAAGATTCTAATGAATGGACAGAAAAACTAGATCCCATTCTAAGCAAATACAAAGACCGAAAACATCCGTTGGAGTATCGTAATTTGTATCAATTAATGATTATGGTTGTCCTTTCTGCACAGGATTCGGATGCCAATATCAATAAAATTGCACCTGCCCTATTTGAAATTTTTCCTGATATGGAAAGTCTGTCCGTTTCCAATGTAGCATCATTAGTACCACATATTTCCAAAGTTCGAAATTTTGGAACCAAAGCCAATTGGTTAATAGAAATTGCGCAAATTCTCCAAAAAGACGAAAACATTCCATTAACTATGGACGATTTAATCGCTTTAAAAGGTATTGGACGAAAATCAGCCAATGTCATTATGAAAGAAGCCAACGTTCCAACAGAAGGTATTATTGCCGACTTGCACGTAATTAGAGTAGCCCCTAGAATTGGGTTAATTCCTGAATCGAAAGAAGGAATTAAAGTCGAAAAACAATTAACGCAACTACTTCCAAAAGCCATTTGGGGAGAAATTGGTATGGCTATTTCTTTTTTGGGAAGGGAAATTTGCAGACCAACTCCGAAATGTGAAGAATGTCCAATTCGAGAAAATTGTCAATATCCATCGAAAACGTTTTAAATAATTATTACACTTCTCAAAAAATATATAGTGTCCTTTTACTGAAAATTCATCATTTTTAGACTAACAAATATTTATGAGTATTTTTTTGCTGCTCGACAGGTTTCGACTTAATCCGATTCATCGCATAAAAAATCAAGAATTATTTCAAACCATTATAAAACAAAAAACCCTTCATCGATAGATGAAGGGTTTTAAAAGAATCTAAAACTAGTTCAGATTAAAGAAAGGCGACGACATACTCTCCCACAAAATTGCAGTACCATCTGCGCAGGCGGGCTTAACTACTCTGTTCGGGATGGGAAGAGGTGAGCCCCGCCGCAATAACCACCTTAAGGTTGTTAGTGATTAGTTTTTAGTGATTGGTAATTAGCTTTTAGGCTAACCACTAGTTACTATTTACTAGTCACTGCTCGCGTCGAGCAAATATCTTAACATACTGAGATAAAGAATATAAAAGTATTAGAAAGTTTCTCCCCCCGATTTGCATCGGGGGAAAAGGGTGTACATAAGCTTACGGATTATTAGTACTACTCGACTATGACATTACTGCCTTTACATCTATAGCCTATCAACGTGGTCATCTCCCACGATCCTTAAAAGAAATCTCATCTTATGGTGGGTTTCGCGCTTATATGCTTTCAGCGCTTATCCCTTCCCAACGTAGCTACTCTGCGATGCTCCTGGCGGAACAACAGATACACCAGAGGTTAGTCCAATTCGGTCCTCTCGTACTAGAATCAGATCCATTCAAATTTCTTGCGCCCACAGTAGATAGAGACCGAACTGTCTCACGACGTTCTGAACCCAGCTCGCGTGCCACTTTAATGGGCGAACAG